>Ga0194060_10001184_pt1 | contig 18784 bp, 15 predicted proteins | sample SepL225m_MetaG_FD_163427 | JGI IMG/M metagenome (GOLD analysis project Ga0194060, IMG submission 163427) | Anoxic zone freshwater microbial communities from boreal shield lake in IISD Experimental Lakes Area, Ontario, Canada - Sep2016-L222-5m | ecosystem: Environmental > Aquatic > Freshwater >...
GTGGTACAAAGAATATTGGGTGAATAGCACCAAAACCATTGACTATGCTGTTGGTGATATTAGTACTAAAGACAATAAAACTTTTGTAACAATAAAAAGAATAGGCAAAATGCCAATGCCTGTAGAAGTATTGTTAACGTTTAAAGATGGCACTAAAGAATTGCATTATATGCCTTTAGATTTGATGTTTGGAGAAAAGCCAAATGAATCTGCTGTTAATAGAATAGTACACAAAGAATGGCATTGGACGCATCCAGAATATCAACTAGAAACAAGTAGGCCAATTCAAGATTTAAAATCCATTGAAATTGACCCATCTTATAGAATGGCGGATATTAATAAAACGAACAATAAATTGGTAATACCTGATTAAATTTTCAGGTATTATTCAATAAATATTTAAGATACAAATTGCATAAAATACCCTACTTATTTTATAGCGTTTGCTTACTCTTTGTAGGCCAAGTTGTTGCGCAAGGCAATAGGCAGCCTTTTGGTGTAAACCTTTGTGGCGCTGAGTTTGGCTTAAATCATTTGCCAGGAACTTTTGGTAAAGATTATATTTATCCCAACAATATTTGTATAGATTATTATGCCCAAAAAGGAATCAAGCTAATTAGTTTGCCCTTTAAGTGGGAGCGCATTCAGCCAGAATTAAATAAGCCTTTAAATACAGCAGAATTAAATAGGTTATTGCAGTTTATAGCTAACTGTAATAAAGATGGCATGCAAGTATTATTAACCCTGCAAAACTTTGGACGCTATAGTAAAAATGGTGTTGAATATGTGTTGGGTTCTGCACAAGTTTCTCGAAAAAATTTTCAAGATTTATGGTTGAGAATTGCAACAGTTTTAAAAGATAAAAAAAATATTTACGGCTACGATGTAATGAATGAGCCGCACGATATGTTGCCTAATTGTCCTTGGCATGTATTGGCGCAAGATGCCATTGATGCCATTAGAACTGTAGACGAAGTACCAGCTATATTTATTAATGGAAACTCCTATGCAAATAGCGAAAAATGGTACGAGTATAATGCAAGCCTGATAGATTTATTTGACCCATCCGATAAAATAATTTACGAAGCACATTGTTATTTTGATAAAGATTATTCGGGCAGGTATATTGCTACTTGTGGCGATGATTTTCGTGTATACGACGAGTGTGAAGCTACCGAATACACTGGCATAGACATGGTTCGGCCTTTTGTTGATTGGCTAGAGAAATACCATAAAAAAGGATTCATTGGCGAGTATGGAGTGCCTAATAAAGATGAAAGATGGTTGGTGGTTTTAGAAAACTTTTTAAACTTTTTGCGGCACAATAAAGTGAATGGCACTTATTGGGCAGGAGGTCCTTGGTGGCATGATTATAAATTATCGGTAGAGCCAAAAAATGGAAAGGACACACCGCAAATGAAAGTGTTAGAAAAATTTAAATACACCAACTAGTGGTTTAGTTTTTTCCAGCATGAATGATATACTTCTCTTGAAAATATTCTTCCGGGAAAATTTTATAAATCGGCATCATTTTAGGACGCAATCCGCTTTCAGAAATTTCTTGGTTAAGGTCTCCACCTTTTAAACAAATTAGTCCGTTTACTATATCGTGGTGGCTGCCTTTTCGAAGCAAGGGGTTGGCCCAGGTCCATAAATCTTTCAGTGGCGCAACCGCACGCGAAATTGCAAAATCAAATTTTCTATTTTTTATTTCTTCGGCCCTAGTATGTTGTGTGGTAATATTTTTAATGCCAGCACCTTCGCAAACAGCTTCTACAACTTTTAGTTTTTTAGCAATACTATCTACCAAATGAAATTCGGTATTTGGAAAAAAAATAGCCAAAGGAACACCCGGAAAACCGCCACCACAGCCAATATCAATTATTTGACAACCGGGTTTAAATTCTACTAGTGCTGCAATACTTAAAGAATGCAATACATGGTGCAAATAAATGCTGTCGATGTCTTTGCGAGACACTACATTTATTTTTGCGTTCCATTCGGTGTATAAAGCTTCTAATGCCGCAAATTGCGCTATTTGTGCTTCGGTAAAATCGCTGAAATATTTCAGGATTAATCCCAGTTTTTGCGGGGTGCTTTCCATATAGCGGGTAGTGTGAAAATGTAAAAAAAGAACATCCAAATATCCAGAAAAATAAACCAAGGCCATAAGTCGGCTTCGTTTAATTTTTTCATGGCTTTAAAGTAAACAATGGATTGAATGAATAAACGAACCCCGAAAACAGCGAGTGCCATCCACCAATTAAAAAATATCATAGATACTGCTAGTAATGGATAAATTAAAAACAAACTAAACGAATACCATCCTAATAAAAATTTATGGCCTCCTTTGTAATAACGAGCGGTAGAAAAATGGCGGTATTTTTGAGACATCCATTCGTTCCAAGTACGTTTAGGATCGCTAAGTGTATGTGCACTATGGTCAATAACAATAGTAGTGTTTTTTGAATTGGCTACTTGGTTAATAAATAAATCATCGTCGCCACTTGGTATTTGATTGATAGAAGAAAATCCTTTGTTACGCAAGAATACCTCTTTTTTATAACTCAGGTTTCTACCAACACCCATATAAGGTTTGCCTGCTAATGCATAAGATAAATATTGTAAGGCAGTATGAAAGGTTTCGAATCGAATGAGTTTATTGAGGATGCCTGGTTTTTTATGGTAAGCGCCATAGCCCAAAACAATTTCGGTATTGTCTTGGTATGCGTCTTGCATTTTTTGAATCCAAAATTCAGAAGCAGGTACACAGTCGGCATCGGTTAATAATACAATCTCATATTTGGCACTGCGAATACCCATTGACAAAGGGAATTTTTTTCCGGTAATCATTTTGGCTTCTTGCGTAAGTTCTATATGATTAATGGCTTTGAATGTTTTTTTAAATTCATCAATTAAGTAACGGCTTTCATCGGTTGAATTATCGTTAACCAATACTACTTCGTGCGAACTTTTGTATTGTTGAATTAAAATTCCTGGAAGGTTTTTCATTAAATTATTGGCTTCGTCGCGCGCACAAATCACCACAGAAACTGGATGCTCCATAGAATCTGGGGTAGGAGGCATGCCTTTAAAAAATGCCAAACGTCTAAAAAAGAAAAGATAATAAAGAACCTGAATGGCTATTACAGTGCAGAAACAATAAAATACAATTGCCCACAATATCGACGGTATCATCATTTGGCAAAAATAGCAGATATAGGGCCTGATAGTGTACGCTTTGTGTGTATGTGGAAAAAAGATGACATTTGCAAAATGGCGGCACTAGCATTTAATATTGAGTCTGAATCTGGAAAAGCCCGTGCGGGTACTATTCAAACCGATCACGGAACCATACAAACACCCATTTTTATGCCAGTTGGCACGGTTGGAAGCGTTAAAGCGGTTACGCAACAGCAATTAAAATTAGACGTACAAGCCCAAATTATTCTTGGGAATACTTATCATTTGTATTTAAGACCAGGAACCGAAGTGCTTGAAGCTGCAGGTGGCTTGCATAAATTCATGGGATGGGATCGACCAATATTAACCGATAGTGGCGGCTACCAAGTATTTTCATTAGCAGCAAATAGAAAAATTAAAGAAGAAGGGGTGATTTTTCAATCGCATATAGATGGGAGTAAACATTTGTTTTCGCCAGAATCTGTGATGGATATACAGCGAAGTATAGGAGCCGATATTATAATGGCTTTTGATGAATGTCCGCCTTATCCTTCAGACCATAATTATGCCAAAAAAAGTATGGAATTAACCCATAGATGGTTAACCCGTTGTTTTGATCGATTGGCTGAAACACCTGATAAATATGGCTATACACAGAATTTATTTCCAATAGTTCAGGGAAGTACGTTTAAAGATTTAAGAACGGCTTCTTGCGAATTTATTGCCTCTAAAAATGCTGCAGGAAATGCAATTGGCGGATTAAGTGTAGGAGAGCCTATTGAAATGATGTATGAATTTACCGATTTGTGTTGTAGTATTTTACCCGCCAACAAACCGCGTTATTTAATGGGTGTAGGCACTCCATGGAACTTATTGGAATGCATTGATTTGGGGATTGATATGTTTGATTGTGTAATGCCTACTAGAAATGGACGAAACGGCATGCTCTTTACCACGCAAGGCGTAATTAATATTCGTAATAAAAAATGGGAGAAAGATTTTTCGCCAATTGATATAGGATTGCCATCGGAACCAAGCCAATACTATTCTAAAGCCTATATGCGCCATCTATTTGTTGCTGGCGAAATTTTAGGTTTACAACTAGCCAGCATTCATAACCTAAGTTTTTATTTGTGGTTAGTTGGAGAGGCGCGCAAACACATCCTACAAAATACTTTTACGGCTTTTAAACAGCAAATGCTGCCTATTTTACAACAGCGTTTATAATGAAATGGCCTTTATCTTTGTTAGGTAACACATGAAAAAAATAGACTGGTACATACTTAAGAAATTCTTAACCACGTTTTTCTTTGCCATATTCCTTTTTGCCGTTATTGCGGTAGTTGTGGATGTGAGTGAAAAGACCGATGATTTTGTAAAATCTAATTTAGGATTTACAAGAATTATTACGCAGTATTATGCTGGTTTTATTCCCCATATAATAGCCTTGTTGTTTCCTTTATTTGTATTTATTGGCGTAATATTTTTCACATCAAAAATGGCCGGACAAAGTGAAATTATTGCCATTCTTGCTAGTGGTACTAGTTATGCTAGGTGGCTGCGTCCTTATTGGATTGGTGGCGTATTTCTTGCAATTATTCTTTGGTTTTCTAACCAATATATTGTGCCCAAAGCCGAGCAAATAAGGGGTGGATTTGAAGCCAAGTATATTGATGCCAATTCTTCGTACAACGCCTTGCTACAAAAGAATAACAATATTTATTTGCGCATTGATTCCTTTACGTATGCGGGCATTTTTAACTACGATACTTTATCGAAAAGGGGCGGTCCTTTTTTTATGTATAAGCTAAAGGGCAACACCATTGTAGAGAATCTACGTTCAGATGAAATACTTTGGGATAGCACCAAAAAATGGAAGGTTACAGGTGTTATTGACAGAAAGTTAGATGGCATTAAAGAAACCATGCGCTTAGATTCTAATCAGCACATGAATTTTAGTTTTAAACCAATGGATTTAAACAGAGATAAATACACCAAGGATAAACTCACTACGCCAGAATTAAACCGGTTTATTAAGCTCGAAGAAATGCGCGGATCGGAGGGTTTAAATGAATTAAAAATTGAGCGATATAGAAGAGATGCCACTTGTGTAACCGTTATATTACTCACATTAATTGGGGCCATTGTAGCAGGAAAAAGGGTTAGAGGAGGCAGTGGGGTACACTTAGCAGTAGGGTTTGTAATTGCAGCATTATTTATAGTGATTAATCAGTTCTCTACCATATTTTCAACCAAGGGGAATCTTAATCCTTTGTTAGCGGCTTGGATACCCAATGCTATTTTTTTAATAGTAACCATTGTTTTATACAGAAAGGCGCCTAAATAAAGCCACTAATTAAATATTGCTTAATTGCTAAATCATTTGTTAAGCAAGGCAAGTTTGATTACCTTTAACGGCCTTTATTAAGGCTTGTTTTATAAATCACAGACCTCATGGAAGTTATTAAAGAACGGTTCAGACAAAAAGCAGAACTAGCAAGCAAAGAAATTAAAGATTTGCTTAAAGAGCACGGAAATAGAAAGATTGGTGAAGTAACACTCGCACAGGCTTATCAGGGAATGCGAGGCATTACTGGGCTAGTAACTGAAACCAGTTTGTTAGATGCACAAGAAGGAATTCGTTTTCGCGGATATACCATTCCAGAATTACAAGTATCATTACCCAAAGCGCCAGGTGGAGACGAACCTTTACCAGAGGGCTTATTCTATTTAATGTTAGTAGGTGAATTACCTACCAAAGAAGATACCGAATTAATTACCAGCCTATGGCAACGTAGAAGTCATGTACCTAATTATGTATTTGCAACCATCGATGCATTGCCAATTAGCGCGCATCCAATGACCATGTTTGTTACAGGCGTAATGGCTTTGCAAACAGAAAGTAATTTTGCAAAAGAGTATTCTAAAGGGTTAAATAAAAAAGATTATTGGAGTTTTGTGTACGACGATGCAATGGATTTAATTGCACGCCTACCAAGAATTGCAGCCTATATCTATCGCAGAAAATATAGAAATAACGAACATATTCAACCCAACGGTTTATTGGATTGGGGTGGAAATTTAGCCCATATGATGGGTTTTGAAGACCAAAGCTTTAAAGAATTGATGCGTTTGTACATGACCATTCATGCCGACCACGAAGGTGGAAACGTATCTGCACATACCACACATTTAGTTGGGTCTGCATTGAGTGATCCTTTTTTAAGTTATGCGGCAGGAATGAATGGATTAGCGGGTCCTTTACACGGATTGGCTAACCAAGAAGTGATTAAGTGGATTTATGAAATGCAAGCATCATTAGGAACGCAAGAACCAACTAAAGAACAAATTGCCGACTATGTGCAACAAACACTAGCTGCAGGTAAAGTTGTTCCAGGATATGGTCATGCAGTGCTTCGTAAAACTGATCCACGCTTTACTGCACAAATGGAATTTGGTAAAAAACATATGGCAGATGACCCAATGGTTAAAACTGTTTGGAATATCTACGAAACCGTTCCACCAATTTTACAATCATTAGGCAAGGTTAAAAATCCATGGCCAAATGTAGATGCACATAGTGGTGCACTACTGGTTCACTATGGTTTAGTTGAATACGAATTCTATACTGTTTTATTTGCCGTTAGTAGGGCACTTGGTGTACTAGCAAGTCTTTGCTGGGATCGTGCATTGAGTTTGCCACTAGAACGTCCTAAATCGGTTACTACCGCAGCAGTTAAGTTATGGCTTGAAGGGAAGGAAGAAATTTGGGAGTAGTGATTTTCAACAACTACATTTGCAACTCCTTGGGGGGTTAGCTCAGTTGGCTAGAGCGCTTGCATGGCATGCAAGAGGTCGTCGGTTCGACCCCGATACTCTCCACAGCTTTAATATCAATGAAACCCTTACTAGTTAAGGGTTTTGTTGTTTTATGACAGTCTCCTACTTACTAAGCCATAAGCCCAATAAATACCCTATTATTTCTAATTTGGGTATCTAATGGGCATTAAAAATCCTCAAGAAACTGTATCTGTTAAAATTTTAAAGGACGAGGTAAATTAGAAATAGTAAAAATTATTGTTTTTAATTATTTTCTTATCATCTAATATTTTACTTACTTTAGGCAAGTAAATCACCCACTCTATTGCAATACTAACGCAATAACTCTATTTACAATTCTTGTAATCACTATTAGCACACACCTAATTATTCATTGAAATGGACTATAATCTATTTCTAAACCCACGCGTATGAAAAAAAATATTTTTCACTTCATCATTATTTGTATTGCTTTAGTTTCTTGCAATGAACAAAAAGAGACAGATGTAAACTTGGTAAAGTATAACAAAAATCTTGTTGTTGCAAAACAGTTTATTGATGTATTCTCATCAAAGGATAGCGCTAAAGAAGCATCTTTATTATCTGATGATTTTAAATGGAATGGATCAGAAATAGGACAAGATTCCCTTTCAAAAGAAGTATTATTGAAAGGTGATAGAGACATTATGAGAATGTTTAATGATATCAAATTAATGAACGCTGACTACTATCCTGGCGTAGACTCAACTTACAAAATAAATTCAGAAGTTAGAGTTTACGGTACTTGGGTAAGCAAATTTGTAAGTTCTGGAAAAACATCTAAAATGAAATACTATGCAGTATTTACTTTTAATGATGCAGGAAAAATTACAGTATTAGAAGAGCATTGCAATATTGCAGATTTAACTAAGGAATTATAATTTTCTAATCTCATACTTATTTAAAAAAACCACATACATGAAAAAAATATTACTAAGTTTAATAGTATCAGCATCATTAATTGCTTGTACAAACCAAGAAACAAAAATAGATGGTCAAACTGTTCCAACTAATGCAACTGGATATACCATAGATAGTTCAGCTAATACTGATTTAGTAAAAAGATCATCAAATGCTTTAGCTAATAATGACACTATAGAGTATAGAAATACTTATAGCAGTAATGTTGTATTTCATGATAATAATGATTCTCAGAATTTAACTCAAAATATGGTTGGGATTAAAGCAATGTTTGATAAAGGAATTGTTTGGAAGCTAAATAAATTTGAAGCTATATGGGAAACTGTTTATAAAAAGGCAAATGAAAAAGGAGTTTCAAATTATGTGAATTCTTATTCAAATTTTACTCTAACTAAAGGTGGCAAAAGTATAAATGTGATTTTTAGTGTTGTTGACGCAATAAAAGATGGTAAACAAGTTGAAGAGTGGTTGGTTTATGATAAATCAGGAATTGCTGAATTGATGAAATAGTGTTTAAGTTTTAAAAAATTCAACTGAGGCCTCTAGCTATAGGGACTCAGTTTTTTTATTCTGTATTTAAATTTTATCCCGTAATTTAAATTCCTAAAACCACTATTTCATCTAACATCTCACCAATGAAAAAAATACTCTTTATTCTTTGTTGCAGTTGGCTAATAAGTGGCTGCTTTCTTTTTAGAGGAAGTAATGCTAGTGGATGTCCTACTAATGGAAGGAATATTGGGGCTGAAAAAATTGCGGCTGGTGATACTAAGGCAATTAAAGCAAGTAAAAAAGCAAAGTATTTAGGCGGTCAAACTAGTTATTAAACGATCCTATTTCATTATTGCCATCACAATTTTATTGGCATGTTCTATTGAGTTTTCAATAAATAGGCTATGTGTATTCATACCACCACAAATTACTCCAGCTAGGTAGATGCCTTTTTTATTAGATTCATGTGTTTGATTGTCATAAAAGGGTTTCTTGATTGCATCATCCGATAAATCAATGCCTATTTTTTCTAGAAAGTTTAAATTTGGTTGATAGCCCGTTGCCGCAATCACCCAATCATTAGGGATGTCAATGATGCCTTGAGGCGTATTAATTATTACGCTAGTTTCTTTTATTTCTTTAATCGTAGAATTATAATATGCTTTTATAGATCCTTCCTCAATTCTATTAATAATGTCTGGTCTTGCCCAATATTTTACTCTAGTGCCAATTGCATCATTTTGTATGATCATAGTTACGTTGGCGCCCTTTCGCCAAGTTTCTAATGCAGCATCAACTGCAGAATTATTTGCGCCAACAACAATTATATTTTGAAAAGCATAAAAATGTGGGTCTTTATAGTAATGGGTAACTTTTGGTAAATTTTCGCCAGGGATATTTAATAAATAGGGGATATCGTGGAACCCTGTAGATATGATAATATTTTTAGAAAAGTATTTTCCTTTAGTTGTTTCTACTATGTAGCTGTTATTTTGTTGGTCAATAACAGTTATTACTTCTTCAAATAAATGAACGTTTAAATTGGCTACTTTAGCTACTCTTCTATAGTATTCTAAAGCTTCATTTCTTGTTGGTTTTGCATTCGTACATACAAAAGGGATATTTCCTATTTCTAGTTTTTCAGAAGTAGAAAAAAAAGTCATGTTTTGAGGGTAATTATATAATGAATTAACCAAACAGCCTTTTTCTATTACTAAATAATGAAGATTATTTTTATTGCATTCTAAAGCACAAGCTATTCCAATTGGTCCGGCACCAATTATAATTACATCATATAAATTTGCTTGATTCATCATTCAAATTTATACAAACAGAATTATAAAAAGGAAAGAAGCTTTATTTAGACTAGATTTTAAAATTCAGTAGCCATCCTGCAGTAACCCATCCTCCTGTCCAAATGATAGCTGTGATAACAATAATACGCCTATAAAAAACAGGTTCAATATTTAATATCCCTGCAACTACAGGAATATAGCTTCGCACAAACGGGGTTAATTTTGCTACGAAAATGTTCCTGCCATTATTTGCAGCCACACTAATTTTTAAAGATTCAATTTTTTTATTCGGAAGGTTTATCCATTTTGGTTTAATAGTAGCTAGCCATTCTGAACCATAAAAGAATAAAACGTATATAGTGTACGACCCAATAATATCTGCAATGGTAACAAGCAAAATAACAAGTGGATAAGATAATCCAGTTTGTTTAATCAACCAGCCAAAATATAAAAGTATCATTTCATTTGGCGGACCTGGCATTCCCATCTCTTGTATTAATACTACAAAAAAAATAGCAAGGTATCCGTACTCAGAAACAAATTTTAAAATGAATGCTGGCATTTTTATTTGTTATTTATATTGATGGTTATTGGTTTGATATTTGTAGGAATAGGTGTTACAGTAGATTCCTTAGTTAATGGAATTGGTGCTGCTACTGGATGGTCTCCTACATGAAAGTCTTCGTCTGCTAAAATGCCAATAGTAGATGCTATTTGTTTTAAATACAATTCGCCCTTAGTTTTTCTTTCCCCTTCAGCTGCAATTCCTGGGCCTATCATAGCCATCCAAGTTTCTCCCGATCCTTTTACCCAAAATCCATGTTGAGACCATTTAGAAGTTTTACTGCCTCTTCCATGATCGGTAGTAATTATAAATGTGGTATTCCCTTTGTAAAATGGATCTGTTTGAACATAATACCATAGTTCTGCAATAATTTGGTCTACCTGTTTTGCTTTTTGTAAGTATTGATCGTATTGTCCTTTGTGTGCAAACTCATCTGTTTCTCCAAGCCCCAAGAAAAGTACTTTGGGATGTTTTTGTTCGATATAATTTTTTGCACTTGCATAAGTTAATAAGTCGTAGCGGGTATGTGATTTTATTTCAACGCCATTTTGTACACTATTAATTAGCATATTGGTTGAATCGTTCTGTTCGTCAAGCATTTCATAACCGCTATTTACCGAAAAATTACTATGCTTCTCATCTAATATATAAGGCATTACATTCCACGAGCTAAATGCAGCAACTTTTCCGGCATAACCATTGCAGTTGTTTAAGAATTCAAGAATATTTGAATTCTTGTTTCTCACCGTAAGATTTGGGATGAATTTTCTATCAGCAAAACCTGTTAAAATTTCATTATAGCCTGGATAAGATATTTTAAAAAGGTTGGCTACATTAACGTCATTTCCATATTCACGATTGCCAACTAATGTTCCTTTTTTAGCAATTACATTCCAGAAAAATGGCATCAATTTCTTTTTTCTTTCCAGTAAATCTTCACTCCAAAATTGTTCAATCATTAGCGATGTATCCCTAACGTAATTGGTATCGCTTATAATTTTGTAATCTGCTCCTTTAAAGACTTCTTGCCATCTAAAGCCATCGGTAGTGATAATAAAAATATTCGGAGGGTTTGAATTGATTTGAGCATTAACTAATGTATTGAATAATACAAATAATACTACAGCATAATATTTCATTCACTAAGGTTTTCCAAAGTGACTACACGTTAATTATGCAATTATGAACGTAGGGTTAACTTAAAGTTATTAAATTATCTGAAATCATTAAATAGACTTAATTCTATCTATTCCATTAGCAATCATGTATTTAAATTTCGAAAATTAATTTAAATACTATTCAATGTTACCATAATATTAATCAATTGCTATTTTAATATTACCTATTAAGAGTGGTAAACATTTTATGCTAAAAAGCAGTTTTTTTTGCAAAAATAATTATTTACAATGTTCAATTATTCTAAACAAAAATTAGTCATTGGAATCATTTTTTTATTAATGAGTTTATTTGGCAATTCCTATGCTCAAATGAATATGCCAAGTGCTAATTATAAATTATTAAATGGCAAAAGATTTCTTCAGTCAAAAAATTATTACTTACTAACATTGTTTACTGAACTGCCAGAAGTAAAAAAATTACTAGAAAGCGATTTAGTTTTATCTCAAATCACAAAAAAATATGCCGATACTTTAGGTAGCTCTTTAATTAATTGTGGTAGAAACGGCACTTGCTTGTTGAATAATTTTATTTTTTCGGAAACTGATATAAAATCAATAGGGGATAGACTTTTAGAGCTTTACCAGCCAAATAATGCATTAGGTAAATTAGTTCAAAATCATTTAATTCCATCGGGATGTTATATACTCTTTAAGGATTTTAATGCTAAAGATTTACTACGAAAAGCTTGGGAACAAGATTCTAAAGGAATTAATTATTGTGTAAGTGTATATGGTGGTGGAGATAAACCAAATTATCCATTAATTGATTCTATTGGTTTTAATACAAAAGACCCTTTAAATCCATCAAAATATGCAGCTAATTATATAGGCTTTTTATATAATTCAGCATCAGTTTTGTTATTAGAAAATTCATCTAATAAATTATTCTTTACTACTAAACTTAATGCTGCGCTACATTTTTTAGAAATGAATGAAAGAGAGCAAGCTGCTGATTTTGAACCAATGGAAAATGGTGAAAATAAATTAGCAGTTGATAAAATAAAAACCATCAACTGGAATAATTATAAATATTCTGTCATTTTAATTCCTGGCGCCGGGCCAGATGATCCAAAACAAGCATTAAGCGCAGAAGGAAGATTGCGTTGCAAACTAGCAGCAATATTGTACAAACAAGGACTGGCTCCTTTTATAGTTAGTTCTGGTGGTAAGGTTCACCCATATAAAACACCTTTTTGTGAAGCAACAGAACAAAAAAAATATTTAATTGAAAAATTAGGTATTCCAGCTAGTGCAATTATAATTGACCCTCATGCAAGACATACTACCACTAATATGAGGAATACAGCGAGATTGATTTTTAGATACGGTATGCCTTTTAGCAAAGCAGCCATAACATGTACCACTAAAGGGCAAAGTTTTATGATTGCCAATATGATTCCAAGGTGTATGAAAGAACTGAATTTAGCTCCTTATAAAAATGGTAATCGAATATCAGAAACTGCATTAGAGTTTTATCCTTTAATAGAAGCCTTGCATATTAATCCTAACGAACCAATAGATCCTTAATAATGAAGACACTTGTTTTTATATCAGTAGGTATTATATCTTTTTTCACTTCTTTCAATTCAATTGAAAGTATGAAAATTGAACGTTCACAAACCATTGATTCATTAGGTGCATGCCAAGGTGTTTCAATTCAAAACAATCGGATTTTCTTATACGGAGATAGAGAGGTTGGTATGATAAGAGAATACAAAGTGATGGGGGACAGTTTGGTGTATGTTAATAAAGAAATGAGGCTAACACTTAACGATTCAGATATTATAAATCATCCTACAGGAATTGCTTATCAACCGTCATTACCAGTTTTTATTGGCAATAGTATTAGATTAAATAAAGAGGGGACTAAATGGAAAGCCGTGATTTATTGCATTGATTGGAAAGGGCTACAGCACAGCGGTAAATTAGATGGCAATTTATTGAATACAATTGATGATGATACTTGCATTCAAGGCACAAGACCAGAATACGTACAATACCAAAACAAATGGTTTGTGGCTACTGCAGATTATGGCAATAAATCAAATGAAGTTAGATTATATGATCCTTCAATATTAAAAACCACCCAAAGGACTTCTGCTAAAGGTGTTTTGTATAAAAAATTCAGTTGTTCTCCTTGGGTACAGAATCTTTTTTGGATAGCAGATAAAGGCATTTTGGTGCTTATACAAAATCAAATAGAAGGTAGAAAGTGGCGATTTACTTATGTTGATTTAGAAAAATCAATACTATCAGGCAAAGAATCTGTAATTAAAGTAATTGATATAAATGAACGCAATGATGAATTAGAAGGATTTGCGTTTTTAAATAATTCATTAAATGCTGGAGTTGCGGTTACGTCTTCTCGAGTGAATAATGTAAATAAGCTTTTAATTAAGTAGTTCATTAAAAATCCTAATAAACCAAAATTTAACAACTTTATGCAACAAAAAAAACTACTGCGTAGCTTAACAAAAAAGTTAAGTGTATTCGCACAAGCGCTTTGCATTTTTTTAGCAGTTTGTATTTTTTCAACAAATGCTAACTTTGTATATGCAGCAATTTACAACCCTATAAATACAGGGTCAATTAAAGTTTCAGGAACTGTAACTGATGAAAATAATCGTCCTTTAGTGGGTGCAAGTGTGTCATTGAAAAATGCAAAAAAAGGAACAGTTACAGATGCCAAAGGTCATTTTAGTTTAGAGGTAAATGAAAATTCAGTTTTGGTAATTTCATCTATTGGTTATTTGTCGCAAGAAATTGCCGCTAATGCAACCAATTTAATAATAAAGCTTAAAGAAGATGTTAAGCAATTAGAAGAAGTAACTATTGGGTATCAAAGATTACGTAAATCAGATTTAACAGGATCTATTTCTAGTGTTAAAGCATCTGAACTGAATCTTTCTTCTTCAACACTTAGTCAAGCTTTAGTTGGTAAAGTTGCAGGTGTTCAAGTAGCGCAAGTTAGCGGTGCACCTTATTCTGGTGCTAAAATTAGGGTTCGTGGTATTGGTTCAATTAATGCAAGTTCTGAACCATTGTATGTAATTGATGGATATGCTATTGGTGGTAATACAAGTCAAGGCCAAGGTAATGGAGGTAATGCAACAAATGGATATAATCCGGCCACTTCAGGAAACGATATTTTTATTAATCCTGAAGATATTGAATCAGTAGAAATATTAAAAGATGCTGCATCTGCAGCTATTTACGGATCTAGAGCTTCTGCCGGTGTTGTTTTAATTACCACTAAAAGAGGTAAGGCTGGTAAAGGCACTTTCACTTATGATTATCAACTTAGTAGTCAACAATTGGCCAATAAAGTTAAAATGTTAGATGCCACTCAGTTTGCAGATTTGTTTGTTGATGGTAGAAATAATAACTATAAAGACATTTTAATTTCAAAAGGAATTACATGGAATGATAGTTATTTCTCAGACGATAATGCAACTCGTATTGTAAAAGCAGGACAAACTGCTACAGGTTGTTCTGTTTGTATTCTAAAGGATTTATATGATTTCCCAACTCAAACAAAAATTCAACCTAAATACAATACCGATTGGCAAGATGTTTTATACCAATCTGCTTTAGTTCAAAGACATAATTTGTCTTTTTCAGGTGGAAACGAATCAACAAGATATTTAATTAGTGGGGGATATTTAGATCAACCAGGTATTTTAAATAGTACGTATCAAAGAAGAATAAATTTAAGGGCCAATATTGATGCTGAAGTTTCTAAAAAAATGAAAGTTTCTTCAAGCATTTTTGTTACAAACAATGCCAATAGAGAAGTTCAAGAAGGTCGTTTTAATCAAGGACCAATTTTAGGCGCTTTGGTTTATATGCCTATTTTTCCAGCATTTAATCCTGATGGAAGTTTAATACTTGCCGACAAAGGTGCAGGTGCTCAAACAGATGGATTTGCATATTCTTTTCAAGGTATTGAAAATCCATTAGCATTGGCTCAGCGTGTAAACATTACTCGTAAAGGAACTAGAGCAACATACAATGCCAATGCAACGTACCAAATAAGCCAAGATTTATCTGCAAAATTTAATGTTGGTGGCGAAACGTATAATGAAAAATACGAGTACTATTATCCAACAAGTTTAAGTAATGGAATTAATCCTGCAGGTTCATCGCAGTCTATATTAGCTGCAAATTCATCTGCGCAAAATTTAATTTCTCAAGATATATTAGGGGAGTTTACTTTGAACTATAAAAAACAACTTGGAAAACATCGTATTGATGGCTTAGTTGGTTATAGTGCTCAAGAAACTAATACTGATATTGTTGCCGTTGGTGCAAAAAATTATACGAATGATTTAATTCCTGAAATTACTAGTGGTGGTTCAGTTCTAGGTGATTTTTATAAAGTAGGTGGCTCAGGTAAATCAACAACTACATTATTATCATATTTAGGTAGAGCAGTGTATAGTTATAATAGTCGTTATTTTTTAACTGGTTCAATTCGTTTAGATGCCTCTTCACGTTTTGGTCCTGAAAATCGTTGGGGACAATTTGGTTCAGTTTCTGCAGGATGGACAGTTTCTAATGAATCATTTTATAAAGAATTGTTAGGATCAAATTCTGTGTTGAAACTTAGAGCTAGTTGGGGCTTAACCGGAAATAATAATATTGGTAATTATAGGTATGAGCAAGGCTTAACTGGTTCTGGTGGTCAGGTTGTTGGTAGTACTGTTTACAATGCAACATGGGCAGGAGGTATCACTGATGCAAAACTAGGATGGGAATCAACAGCACAATATAATTTTGGATTAGATGCTAGCATGCTTGATAACCGATTGTCTGTGATTTTAAATTATTATAGAAGTAAATCATACAATTTATTATACAATCAAAGTATTTCTTCTTTATCTGGAGCAACTTCTATTTTAACCAATTTAAGAAACTCAAATATTCAGAATAATGGTTTTGATTTACAGCTAGACCTTAAAGTGATTCGTTCAAAAGATTTTAATTTTAATGTGAGTGGTAATATCACTGCCAATAAAAACAATGTAGTTAGTTTGGGTGGGGCAAGTGAAATTCAAATTAATGGTGCAGAAAGAAGTTATATAACACACGTAACAAGAGAAGGAAGTCCGGTAGGTTCATTTTATGGTTTGCATGTTGCAGGAATGGTTCAGCAATCAGATATGGCAAATGTGAATGCAGATTTAGTTGTTTATAAAGCTAATGGCAATAAATTCCCAGCTGGATATAAATTATTAGCGTTCCCAATTTCTACTTATTCAACTACACCATTAAACCCAGGTGATTTATATTTTAAAGATACAAATGGAGATGGTTTAATTACAGATGCTGATAAAGATGTAATTGGTTCTGCATTCCCTAAATACACTTATGGGTTTGGTTTTAATGCTAATTATAAAATATTTGATATGAGTGCATCTTTTAATGGTTCTCAAGGAAATAAAATTATAGATGGCCAAGATTATTACATTAGAAATATGGAAGGTTCTGGCAACCAATATGCAGTAATTGACCAACGCTACCGTAGTGCAGCGCAACCTGGTAATGGTATTGAGTACAGGGCATCACGCGGTGGATCTCAAAGTAATAGCACTAGATTGTCTGACTACTATTTACAAGACGGATCTTTCTTTAGATGTACGAATATTAGTTTTGGCATCAATCTTACCTCTTTAGTTTCTGTTAAAAAATTAGGTATTACTGGTATTAGATGGTATACTTCTATTGATAATGCATTTACAATTACCAAATACTTAGGGTATAATCCAGAAGTTGATTTCAATAATGGAAACAATCTTACACCAGGTGTTGATTATGGTAAATATCCATTAGCTCGTTCATTTAATACAGGAATCAAAATTCAGTTTTAATAACCTTCTATTTATAAAAATTATTTTATGCGTAATATATTTTTACCAATAATAGCAATTGTACTAATAGTAAGTATTAGCAGTTGCAGCAAAACCTTTTTAGACCAAACAAATCCCAATGGCGTTTCTGTTGATAATGGATATCAAACTGAAACGGATATTGCTACTGGTGTTTATGGAGTATATCAAGCACTTAGAAGTTCAAACTGCGTTGGTGAAGGCGCACAATTATGGACCGACGATCGTGCAGATGATGTAAATACTACAGATAATCAGTCAAACAATGGTGAGCCATTTCAGTTTACGGCATTTTCTTTAGTAGCAAGTAATAGCTATTTGCAAAGTCATTGGACTGCATTATACACGCCTATTTCTAGGGCTAATATTATTTTATCTGTTATTGATAAAATTCCATTTGCTAATAGTTTAACTAAAACACAATATGTTGCCGAATTGAAATTCATAAGGGCATATATGTACTATAATTTAGTTAGAGAGTTTGGCGATGTGCCTTTGGTAACAGAAAGACTTTCTTCTACAGAGCAAGCTTCGGCATTGACTTTTAGAGCAAAAAGAGAAGTAGTATATGCACAAATTATTGCAGATTTAAAAGATGCTTTAAATGGAGGTTTACCAGCTGTACAACCTGCAGCAACAAAGGGTAGGGTTTCTTTACAAGCAATTAATGCTGTTTTAGGTCAAGTATATTTAACTATGGCAACTACTATTGGTGGAACTACGGCAACAGATAATTTTACAAATGCAAAAAATTATTTGTTGGCTTGCTTTAACCAAAAAACGTTTACAAATTTATCTGATATACCTTTTGCCGATGTGTTTGATGTAAATAAAAAATCTACAAATGCAGAGATTATTTTTCAAATAGTTTACAAACAAGGTGATGCAACTTATTCATCTTCGTTAGCAAAAAATAATCAAGCTAAAGGAGAAACCATTAATTCATTATTTGTAGCTCAAGGAGCTGGAGGGTTGTTAACTAAAGATTTATTGAGTGAGTTTGAAGTAAACGACCCGCGTTTTGCTTTTTCAGTAAAAAATGCAACACTTGGTTCTGGATATTTTATTACCAAATTTAGAGACGCAAGTGCAACTGCCAGCACATTGGGTTATGGTGGTAATGATTGGATTTTAATAAGATACGCCGACGTGATTTTAAATTTATCAGAAGCTTATTTGGGTTTAGCCGATAATGTTAATGCCATTAAATATTTAGATATGGTTCGTGCTAGAGCATTAATGCCTAATTATGCTACTATGTTGTTAGACGCAAATTATGTTTTAAAATATCCAACTTTAAAATTGGCAATTTTACATGAAAGAAGGGTAGAGCTTGCATTTGAACACCATCGCTGGCATGATTTAACCAGATTTTTTAATGCAACAGAATTGGTAGCTTACTTC
>Ga0194060_10001185_pt1 | contig 18775 bp, 16 predicted proteins | sample SepL225m_MetaG_FD_163427 | JGI IMG/M metagenome (GOLD analysis project Ga0194060, IMG submission 163427) | Anoxic zone freshwater microbial communities from boreal shield lake in IISD Experimental Lakes Area, Ontario, Canada - Sep2016-L222-5m | ecosystem: Environmental > Aquatic > Freshwater >...
AAGAGTTTGAACTCAAATTCTTCTAATCAAGCGTTTCTGCTGCTGGCGATTGCCGGATTGCTTGGCTATCTTTACGGGGTGCAAGGCAACGCCGAGGATATTGGCGCGCAGGGGCATTCGGCTATATTTTGGATGATCGACCGCTGGAATTGGCCGGGCGCCGACATGTCCCACGGCTGGCTGATTCCGTTTGTCTCTCTTTACATGGTGTGGTGGAAACGGCATGCGCTTTGGGAAGCGCCCAAAGGCCTTTGTCATGGCGGCTTGGGCGTTGTTGTGGTGGCGCTCGTGCTGTACTTGGTGGGCTTGCGGGTTCAGCAGACACGCTTCGTTTTGGTGTCGTTGATCGGACTTCTGTGGGGAATCCCGTTTTTCCTCTATGGCAAGCCCTTTGCCAAGATAATCCTTTTCCCCTGCGCCTATCTTGCCTTTTGTATTCCCCTGACGTTTCTGGATGGCCTGACCTTGCCGCTTCGGCTCATCAGTACAACGGTTTCGACCGGGATTCTCAACGGGCTCGGTATTTCCGTGACCCGGCTCGGAACGGCCATTCATGTCAATGCGGGCGCCGGATTTTCGCTGGATGTGGCCCATCCGTGCAGCGGCCTGCGTTATCTTCTGGCAATGGTGGCATTGACCACCGCCTATGCCTACTTTACGCAGAAGTCGCACGTCAAGCGTGCCATCCTATGTGTGTCAGCCATCCCCCTGGCGATGGCGGGAAATATCGTCCGGATTACATTGATTGCGATTGTCGGGACATGGTTTGGCGAGGAATTCGCCGTCGGGTTTTATCACGACTATTCGGGATATGTGGTGTTTGCCGTGGCGACGCTGCTAATGCTGGGCGTCGGGGCTCTGCTCCAGCGCTCATGGAGATTTCACGTGAAGAAACAATCGGAGACTCATGCCGGTGAATGATGATCCCGAATTAGCGGGACGACGGGCGCGATCATTGACAGGCGGCGCCTTGGCGTTGTTGGCCCTGCTTGGCCTGACGGCCCTGCTTGCCCACAGGATCCAGACGCTGGGCGTCGCGGCCGCAACGACGGCCGACGTGCGGCAGGAGCTTCCTGCTCAAGTGGGAGAATGGCAGGGTGAAGATATCTTCTATTGCCAGAACGAACAGTGTATGCGGTCGTTTCTAGCGAGCGAATTGAACGTCCCGCGTGCCTGTCTAGCCTGTGGGGGACGCCTGGATAAAGTCGCGCTGGGGGAGCGGAATCTTCTTCCGGCCGATACGATCATTGCCCGCAAGTCTTACCGGAATGCGGGAGGGGAGAGTCTCAGCGTCACCATTGTGTTGTCCGGCAGCGAACAACGCAGCATTCACCGGCCCCAGCAGTGCCTGCCCGCGCAGGGATTTGCCATTGAGCGAAGCTCAGTTTTATCCGCGCCGTTGGAAGGACGCCCTCCTCTCAAGTTGATGGTGATTCGCGCGCGGTCGGAAAAGGTGTCGCCAGCCAGACTGCCGACACGAGTGCTGTTGGCTTACTGGTTCGCCGGGGGAGGGCATGAAACGCATGATCATTTCCAGCGACTGGCGTTCATGGCCTTGGATAACCTGATTCACGGCATCAGGCCGCGTTGGGCCTATGTGTCGCTGCAGACCTCATCGGATACCGACGGCCATTTGGCTGAACAACGCATCGCCGAGTTTTTGCGTCAGCTCTATCCGTTTTTGAAGCCGGCCCCGCCTTCGGCTCAATAGGCCCCTTTGGCGAACAGCACCACGGCAACGGTGCGGAAAACAATTTTCAGATCCAGCATGAAGTTCTGGTTGCGAAGATAATAATCGTCCAGGATGCACATGTTGTGAAAGCTGATATCGCTTCGTCCCGAGACCTGCCACAGGCACGTTAACCCCGGCAACCCGCTGTGCCGGCTGTAGTGCCACTCCTCGTAGTAGTGCTCGAAATCCCGCCTCGGCAAGGGGCGCGGTCCCACCAGCGTCATCTCTCCCCTTACCACGTTGATCAACTGCGGCAGCTCATCCAGGCTGAATCGCCGCAAGAAACGTCCGATCCCCGTCACCCGTGGATCACGCTTGATCTTGAACAGGCCTTCCCCGGATTCGTTGAATTCCTCGATTTGCGCCTGCAGCTCATCCGCACGGTCGTTCATGGTCCGGAATTTGTACATCCGGAACGGCAGTCTATTGATACCAATCCGTTCCTGCATAAAGAATACCGGCCCGCGGCTTGTGACTTTGATTAGAAAGGCGGTCAGAATCATGAAGGGCAAGGTGAGACCAAGCAGGGCCACACTCAGGATCCGTGAGCCACTTTGCCGGAACTGCTGGCGCCAGGTTCCGTAGGGTGCGACGGCAAAATGGACAAGAGGCAATTCCATGAAAAAGTCGGTGGCCACGCCCGCCTCGTTGACCAGGACATTTAATTTATCGGAGAGCACCTTGACTTCCTGGCCCAAGGATTCACCCAGTTCCAGAAGTTGCATGATCTGAGACACGGTCAAGCGCTTGTCTGCGCAAAGAATCATCTGGCACTGGTTTTCCTCAACCTCGGTCTTGATTCGGGAAAGAAACTGACCGGTGGAAAGCGCGTCACCGGTAGGCAGGCGGGCCACAAGGGTCAATCCCGCTGGCTTCATGAGGGTGATGTAGCGATCAATAAAATCGGCTTCCGGCCCATCGCCAACCAGAAGAACCCGGCATACAGCCAGTTCTGAGCGGTCAAGAAGGCGGGTCATCACCATCCGACACAAGACTGTAAACACCGCATTGACAGCCATCATGCTGGCAAACACACTTCTCGGGTGGAAGGCATTGCGTGTCAGGTAGAAATAACCGTAAAACAATCCCAAGGCGAGCAGGTTGGTCGTGACAATGGTCCACACCACGTTGCGACGCCGGATAAAGCGCCGGACTTCATAAAGATTCATGGCGCCGTAAAGGAAGAGAACGGTTCCAGCTAGAATGCACAAAATGCGGGGGGCATTATATAAATAGAAATGCGCAAAGGTGACGCCCGCTTCCGCAGTCTCCCTGAACCCCAGCGAAACATTGATCCAAGTGAAGAAATCTTCGCCAATCGGACTGTAGAAGCGAATAAATAAGGTGGCGAAATAGGCCGCGACGATCGCGAACAGGTCACTGATAAAGAAAGGAAAGGCGGAGTTAAACAACCGTTTCCGCCAAGACCGGTAAAGTGTGAGGGGTGTCGTCATGGCGTGTCACCTGAACGACGCCTTGGAAAGGGTGGGGTATGGCGGGCTATGGCAACCGCCAGTCCGGCAAGAATGCCCAGAAGCCAGGTGGTGCCCGGTATCTGAAGATTGAAGTCGCCAAACGAATGAACGGCCATGGCGAGCGCCGCGAGTAGAAGTCCGGGCAATAACCAGGCAAGACCGGAATCGATGGGAAGCGAAGAGCCGGAAGCCAGGACGCAGGACCATCGTTTCCATCGGCGGTACAAGAACCGGACCGCCGTGCCGGCGGCGGTCAGCAATAGCGCCACGCCGATCACGCCATACTCTTCCAGGCATTGCGCCCAGTCGTTGTGAGCCTCGAATGAATGGAAGGTATTATTGGGAAAGGTCGGCCAGATTCCCTTCTCTCGATCACCATCCGGGGAGGGGGCGAAGTGGGGCCAAAGATTTTGATGCATTCCGGGCCCGACGCCGAACCAAGGCGCGGTTTTCCAGGCACGAAGCGCCGCTGACGACATCTGAAAGCGGTCGGATTGTTCAAGTTTCGTCCAGGGATACTCCTTAAACCGTTTGACATAAGATCCGCCGAAAAGCACAAAAACAACGGCCAGTATCACCACTCCGGTGAGACCGACGCGGCGCACAAGCCGCCGGGATTGTTCAGGCCATGACATCGTGCAAAGCATGAGGGCCGTGACCACCACGATCCCGGTAACAATGCCTCCCCCCCGCGAGCCGCTAAGGATGATTCCCAAAAGCGCAATACAGGCCAGTCCCATGGCCATCCCCCGTTGTCTGCGGGACGATGACCTGACCAACAGGAGCGCCAGGGCCATGGACAGTGCCAACTCCATTAAGCCGGAAAAATGGTCGGGGCAGAAATAACTTCCCGTGGCCCGATAACCGGTTTCCTGGTATTGCGGGAACCCCGGAACCCAGAGCACCCTGGCATTCCCCGCTAGCGTGTGGTTGAGAATCCCATAAAGGCCAAGGAGCCCGAAATTCACCATGACCAGCGTGATCAGGATTCGTTGCCGCGCTTCCGGCAAACCCGTGGCGACCATAACACCCAGAAGAACCGGGGTTAGTTGAAGCAAGAAACTCCGTTCCGCATCCATTCGCACATCGGCCTGAATGGCGCGGATCAAGGCGTAGATTAAGAAGGGGATCCACGCCACAATGATGCCGATGGCAAGCGTGGAGATATTCAGGCGCCGTGCGCCCAGTCCGGGAGAGAGCATCAGTCGGCCCGCGAAACAGGCACTGGTTGCGAAAATGAGGGTGACGAAAGGCCAGAACCACCAGTTTTCCCAGGCACCAAACAACCAGGTCGAACCGACGGCAATCAAAGCCAGGAATCCAAAAAGAAGGTCACCAAGTATGGAGTCAAATCGTTGCATAAGACAATGGTTCACGAAGGTATGACGGAGTCAGGATTCAGGCAAGCTAAGAAATGCTCGTTTTGTATTGATATATAGCAATAGTATGATATGTTGATGTCATGAAAACCAAAGACGCCTGTCTCTCTGAAATATCCATGGAGCACTTGGAGCGAATGGCGGGGGCACTGAAAATTCTGGCCCACCCCTGCCGTCTCAAGATGATTGAAATTCTTCAACGGGAAGGGGATTGCCCGGTGCATGTGGTGATGGATCGCCTTCAGATCCCGCAGGCCACCATCTCGCAGCACTTGAATCAAATGCGGCGGGCGGGACTGGTCAAGGCGTCCCGCAAAGGGAAGGAGGTCTGGTACGGCATCGCGGATCCCAGCGCCCTGACAATCTTGGATTGTATCAGGAGAAAGCAGGGAGGGGGGGGCTGAATTTAGAATCCAGAATCCAGAGTTCAGAATTCAAAGGGCTGTTGGGAACAGGCAGAAACAAGGCGCAAACGTAAAAGATGGTATGCATTCTGGATTCTCTGGGTACCACGAAGAGCAAAGGTGAAAACGCATGAGAATTACTGTTATTGGCGGGGTGGCGGCGGGAATGTCGGCGGCGGCGCGCGCAAGGCGGCTGAATGAAATGGCTGACATTGTGGTGTTGGAACGGAGTCAGCATGTTTCCTTCGCCAATTGCGGGTTGCCCTATCATGTGGGAGGCGTCATCAAGGATCGCGACAGTCTTCTGCTCCAGACGCCCCAGAGTCTGAAGGCATCGCTCAATCTTGATGTGCGCGTGGGGCATGAAGTTCGGGTCATCGACCGCCAGCGGCGGGTTGTCCATGTGGTGGAATTGAACACGGGACGTGAATACGAGGAGCCCTACGATAAACTGGTCCTGGCGCCTGGCGCCACGCCCATCCGGCCAAGCCTGCCCGGAATTGATCATCCCCGTATATTTGTTTTGCGTAATATTGAAGACATGGATCGTATCAAGGCGATTGTGGATGGCGGGGCTCGAAAAGCGGTGGTCATTGGGGGCGGCTATATTGGTATTGAGATGGCGGAGAATCTCAGGGAGCGCGGGCTTGAAGTTGATCTTGTGGAAATGGCGGATCAAATTCTCGCACCGCTGGACCGCGAGATGGCGCGTGATCTTGAAGTTCACATGGCCGAACATGGCGTTAAATTGCATTTAGGATGTGCCGCGGCGGCCTTCCGTGATGCTGCGGGTTGGGTGTCGGTTGAATTGACAAACACCGGGGTGATCACCGCCGATCTCGCCATTTTGGCGGCAGGAGTGCGACCGGATAGCGCATTGGCCCGTCAGGCCGGCTTGGAATTGGGAGCCCGTGGCGGGATCAAGGTGGACTCGCACATGCGGACATCTGATCCGGACATCTATGCGGCCGGGGATGCGGTGGAAGTGGTTGATACGATCACCGGCCAGCCGTCATTGATTCCCCTGGCGGGGCCTGCCAATCGGCAGGGCCGCATTGTCGCCGAGAATATCTGTGGGCGCGACACGGCCTATTCTTCCACGCAGGGGACGGCTATTGTGAAGATTTTTGATATGACCGGCGGTGGCACCGGGGCCTCGGAGAAGATGCTCAAAAAAACGGGACGCCCGTATCTTAAAATCTATCTGCATCCCTCGGGCCATGCCGGGTATTACCCGGGGTCGGCCCCCATGCATATCAAGGTGATGTTTGAGCCCGTTACCGGGAAACTACTGGGGGCGCAGGTGGTCGGGATTGACGGGGTTGACAAACGTCTGGATGTGTTTGCCACGGCGATCCGCGCCGGTATGACCATTCAGGACCTTCAGCACCTTGAACTTGCCTATGCGCCGCCGTATGGTTCGGCCAAGGATCCGGTCAACATGGCTGGTTTTATTGGCTCCAACCTACTTAGTGGCGATCTTGTCTTATGGTATGCCGAGGATTATCCGACCGAGACGAAAGAGGGCGTGATTTTGGATGTGCGAAGTCCCCAAGAGTTCGCGCACTGGCATATCCCCGGCGCCGTGAATCTTCCCCTTGGGAAACTCCGTGCGCAGATCGACACGATTCCGAAGGACAAAGCGGTCTATCTCTATTGCAAGGTTGGCTTCCGTAGCTATCTGGCGTATCGGATCTTGAGTCAGCGCGGGATAAAGCCCCTGGCTACACTGGCCGGTGGATCACTGACCTTTTGCAGTGTTCATAATCCATGACGAGTTATGGTTTTCCCGGACCAGGTCAGGAGTTTTCTTTTTTTCAATTTCAGGATCAATCGGGACAACGTTTCCGGCGTAGTTCCAATGGCCCCTGCAATGTCCTTCTTGGAGATGGACAGTGTGACGGTTTTTTGATTTCCGAACTGTTCCTTCAGGAACCAGAGAAGGCGTCCTTCCACATCCTGGGCCTGTTGCTGGACGATCCGTTCGGCGAGATACCGTTGCTTGCGCATCAGCATGGCAATGAAGTCGTTCCGGAATCCCTCCGTGTTCAGCAGGTGATGAACATCCGCCCGGGGAAAGACGACCAGGTCGCTATTGGCCAGCGCCACGGCAGTGACAGGATAATTCTCGCGCTCGAAAAGAACCACTTCGGCGAACACCTCGCTGGGTTGGACGATTTTGATGACCACCTCGGTGCCGTCCGGCGCCGTCTTGTGGAGTTGGATAGCGCCCCGTCGCAGTAGATAAATGGCCCGCCCCGGCTCTCCTTCACGGAACAGGAAGTCCCGTTTCTGTAACTCCTTCACAGAACAGATGGCGGCCAACGCCTTGACGCTCTCCCGCGACAGCTCCTTGAAGAAACTGCTCTCAGCCAGAAATTGATAACCTTTCATAGTCGAGCTACTCTACCGGTTGTGCAGGCGACGTCAAGCCATCGCCCAAGGCAGACGCATCTAATTTTCTCATTTTCCGGCTGTTCTGGCTCAAATACTCAGGCGAAAAGACTTTTTTGGAGTGCGGCGTCAAGCCCCGCACTCCAAAGCATCACGTTCGTGTCGTTATGAATCCATCGCATTCATGCTGAACCTGTTCAGCATTGGCTATTACGTTGGTGCGACGGGCTCATTCACGACTGGTTCGATCGGAATTTCGACAGCTGCTGGAAGCGTTTCGACTATTTCCGGGGCTTGATTGCGCTCGGTGTCTGGCGTCATGTTAATTGGTTCAGCGATGGGGATGGGCTCCGGCGCTGGCTGTGGTGGTGGCGCTTCGGGTGGCGGCACAATGATGACCGGCTCCGGATTTTCTAGCGGTGGCAGGGGTGCCACCGGCGGTGCCTCAATTGGATCCGGCTCCGGCGCGACGACCGGCTCCGGTTCCGATGTGACAGCCGAGATCGGCTCGGGGGAAATGACTGGCTCAGTAACCACAACCGGATCTGCAGCCGGTTCCGCTTCCGCAGGCGGCTCGGGCATGGTCGTTGGTACAGGCTCCTCCATGATGATGGGCTCCGGCGCTGACTGGAGTGGGGGCGTCTCCGGTGGGGGCGCAATGATGGCCTGCTCCGGTTCTTGTTGCGGCGGCATTGGCGCCACCGGCGGTACTTCAGCGGGTATCGGCTCCGGCGCGACAACCGCCACCGGATCTGGCACCGGGACTGCGGGAATCGGATCGTTAACCACGACAGGACTGGAAGCCGACGGTTCAGGATCTGGCGTAACCGGCGCTGGCTTTGCTGCCGGTGGTGGGATGGGTTTTGGCGCGGGTACGGGTGCTGGCGCCACGATGACCGGTTTCGGTGTCGCTCCAGGTTCCTTGTTCCCCGTTTTCAATGTCGACACCATCGCCTGCCCCGCGCCTTGCCACAGAACAATGACCGGGCACTTGCCGGCAACCGTCGCCGACACGGCGGCATAGACGCTGGGACAGCAGAGGACACCGGCAATACCCTCGCCGAGAAACTGCGTCACCCGCTGGCTGGCGACCGTCGTATCGGCTGGGACGGTGATGACAACCAACCGGTAATCCGCCGCCGCCAGGATCAATTCCAGGCCGGGGATGAGGGCCAGAGTTTCCGCCGAGCTGGTGACGGAAAGGATGAGGCCTATTTCTTTCCTATGCAAAATTCCATCCGGGATGCCGAAATGCGGTGCCATGCCTTTCCCGAGAGCGATGTCACGGGCGACCGGGCTGGCGTGATAGCCCAACTGGCGGGCAACAGTGAGGATACGCTCCTGGGTGGTATGCCCGATCCGGTACTTATCCGCCTGCCCATTGATGACACAAGAGACCGTCGATTTGGCCACTCCAGCCGCCTTGGCAACATCCGTTATCGTTGGTGAACTACTCATGCTGAACCTGTTTAGCATTGGTTATTTTGAAAATCAAGAGTTTCAGATCTATCCCCCGACTTCCAGAAATCAGAGCCATCAAGGCCCCCAATATGCTTCAGGGATCAGAAGTATTATCCAATGGTCCGTCGATTTACCGCGAATCCGCTTGCCCCCACCTCCGCGCGCTGTTACAAAATCCATAAATAGATTCGGACGTCCAACCACCAAATTGCTGCGTCACGAGCGGTGGGCGTGTCGTGCTATCAATCGTGGTTAGCGCTTGCGACGCAGAATCTGAACGTTCGGCACAAATGAGAAGTGATGAAAAGGATAGAGATAACGATAAACAAACTCCTAGTCTTGTGCGTTGTGACAGGTATCCTGACATATTCTCTCATTGCTGAGGAGCGGCGTAACGGCATGAAAGACGACACGGAAACAAGGGCAATCATGCGTGGGCTTCGTGTTTTTACCTGTGGTCACAGTTTTCACTATTGGGTTGCTGACAATCTGAGCCAAATCGCCGTGTCGGCCGGCATTAGCAACCATCAGGTTGTCGGTGTTTCGGCCATTGGCGCGTCAACTGCCATTCAACATTGGCGCGTGCCGGAGGGACAAAACCAAGCCAGGAAAGCTCTGCAGGCCGGCAACGTGGATGTGTTGACGCTCTCGTGCATGACCCATCCGGATGAGGGCATCAGCAAATTTGCGAAGCTGGCGGTAGCGCACAATCCGAACGTCCGCGTAACGTTACAGGAGCTCTGGTTGCCTGAAGATCGATTCCCGTTTGATCCCGAGCATCGCGTGCGGAAATCGGTTGATGAATTCAATGGATCGACGATGGCCGACTTGATCAAGACGCACCAGGCGTATTTCAAGGAGATGGAAGATTACGTAACTGCGCTGAACGCCGAGATTGGCAAACAAGCGGTCTTCATCGTTCCCGACGCCCAGGCGACGCTGGCGTTGCGCGGGAGGATCCTGGCCGGGACGGCTCCCGGATTGACAAAGCAATCCGACCTGTTCAGCGATGCCTGGGGGCATCCGACTCCGCCGCTGATGGCGTTGTCCAGTTACTGCCATTTCGCGGTCATCTATCGCCGCAACCCAGTGGGTCTGCCATTGCCCAAGATTCTTGCGGGTAATCCAAAGTGGGATGCCAAACTCAACCTCTTGTTGCAGGAACTGGCCTGGGATGCTGTAAAACAACATCCGCTGAGTGGCATTCATAAACCGCCCAGGGACAGGCTAATAGTTAATTAGTTATTTACAATCAGGCTAATTCAGTCTATAGGTACGCATAGTTGAGGGCGAAAAAGCCCGGGGAGGTAACTATGCGAACAGCCAGGATAGTTGAAGAGGGGGCTGCGTACTACCATGTGATCTCGCGGGTGGTGGGACGTGCCTTTGTGTTCCATGAAGAACTGGAGCGGGAGCGGTTCAGGAAGATCTTGCGAGCCGTGGAAGGGTATTCCGGCGTACAGATTCTGACGTACGCTATTCTCTCAAACCATTACCACGCCCTTTTGTATGTTCCTGAGAGACAGAGGGTTGAGGACGGAGAGTTCAGCCGGAGATTATTGTTTCTCTACGACAAGACGATGGTGGAGAACCTGATGGCGCATATAGCGTGTTTGAGGAGGGGCGGACTAGATGAGGCGGCGGAGGCGGTGAAGGCGCCTTATGTGCGGCGGATGTATGACCTGGCGGAATTCATGAAGGCGCTGAAGCAGCGGGTAAGCATTTCGTACAATCGGCGGCATGGTCGTGTGGGGACGTTGTGGGAGGAGCGATACAAGAGCGTGCTGGTGGAGGGCTCGCCCGGCGGGTTAAGTGCCGTTGGGGCCTATATTGATTTGAATCCAGTAAGGGCGGGGATGGTGAAGGATCCCCGAGATTATCGGTATAGTGGGTATGGGGAGGCGATGGGGGGTTCTAAACAGGCTCGAGCCGGACTGGGAGTGGCCCTGGGTGAGCCGGGGGTGTGGAGCGAGGTGGCCTGTCGGTACCGGCAATTGCTGTATGTGAAGGGAGAGGCGCGGGGGATAGCGGAGTCGGGGAAGGCGAAGCGGCCTGGCTTCAGCGAGGAGGCCGTTGAGGCGGTATTGGGGCAGAAGGGGAAGTTACCGCTGAATGAGATTTTACGTTGCCGGGTGCGATATTTTACGGATGGGGTGATCTTGGGGAGCCGGGTGTATGTGGATGAGGCGGTAGAGCGGCACCGCGCGCATTTTAGCGCACGTCGGGAGGATGGAGCGCGAGCGATGAAAGGCGGGGCGTGGGGTGATTTTTATGCGGCGCGGCAGTTGCGAGTTGATGTGATGGGAAGCCCGGCGCCTTCATAAAAATGAATTGAGATGGGATAGGATGGCGAGATCAAAACCGGTGCAACGCCGGATAGGGAAGTATTGTCCTCAACCGGCCAAAGCGGACCCGCTGAACTGAATATGAGGTCACGCTTCAGTGATTACAGGTGAAGAGGGTGTGATTCCTGGCAATCTGGATGCCGGAACGATGAGGTGATGAATTCTCACGATGAAATAACAATGTTGATAACGTCAGGTTTATTAGACTGTCCCTTGATTCCGGGGGAGAAGCGGAAGATTGATGGGAAGGAATGAGGGCGGAAGGAAAATCGCAGATTACACAAATTGACGCAGAGTTGCCTTGCTGAACCTGTTCAGCATTGGTTATTAGCGAAAGGTGAGGGATCGTTCTCAGTGGACGGAGTGGGCGATCAGTTTGAGAATGTCGGCGCCGTAGGCTTCCAATTTTACGGGGCCGACGCCTGAAATGGCTTCCAGTTCGCGGTGCGATTTTGGGCGGCTGATGGCAATGGCCTTCAACGTCTTATTGCTGAAGATAAGGTAGGCAGGGATTCCCTGATGTACGGACTCATCTTTCCGCCAGTCTTTCAACTCGTCGAAAAGATTCTCCTCAACCGCGGATAGAACTCGGTCGACATCAACGGATGGTGTAACTTTTGAAGAGGCTTTTTTGTCGGTGCGCCGGGATTTGGCGGGGAAGTTCGGTTCCGTGCTTGAAAGTTTCACCGCCTGCGGGGGCCACTTCAAACTCACTGACGCGCGGCGCCAGGCGATTTCACGACCAAGCGGGGTCAGGGTCGCCATGGCATATTGGTCCGGGCTCAACGCGATGGCCTTGGCCCGTACCAACTCGTCGAAAATGGCGCGCAGCATGTCAGGTGGGGTGTCGGCCAATGAACCGTAGGTGGAAACTTGATCCAGTTTCCGGTCGACGATGTCCTTGGCTTTCGATCCGGTCACCACGGCCAGGATGGTGTTCCGGCCGAAACGCCCGTCCAGACGGCCCACGCCGCTCAGCAGTTTCTGGATGACCGGCCATTCCGCTTCTGTCGGCGGCCGCGCCGGAATCGCCGTGTCGAATCCGCAGGAATCACAGTGCCCGCAGGCCGCGCCAGTGTTGTCCTTCTCGCCAAAGTAATCGAGAATGAAATGATGACGGCAACTCCGCGAACTGACATACCTGAGCATCAGGTCGAGTTTCCGGAGATCGCGGCGGCGCTTTTCTTCCAAAGCCGGGAGCGCCTCCTGGAGGCGTTTGAGGTCTGACGGCTCAATCAGCGAGGTGGTGTAACAGCGCGTTCCGGCCTTGATCTCGCGCGCAATGAGCCCGCAGCGCTCATATAGCCCCATGCAGGTATGCACGGTGATCTTATTGTCCGTGGATCGAACCTGTTCCGCCCATTCATCCAGCGAGCAGGTTTGCTCCCCGTCTTTTTTCAGGATGGCGTAGATCTCTTTCCATGTGCCCAGAATGGTGGCGGGATCCGGATTGGAGCCATCGAGGAAAAACTCCTGCGTGCGGACATCCGCGTAGTTGTAGAGGAGTTCGCAATGGGACAGTTGGCCGTCCCGGCCGGCGCGGCCCACTTCCTGGTAATAGGCCTCAATGCTGCCGGGCACATCCCAATGAATGACGAATCGGAGGTCGGAGCGATCCACGCCCATGCCGAAGGCGTTGGTGGCCACCACCACGGGGATCTTGCCGCCCATGAATTTTTCCTGGGCCGAAGCCCGTTGTTCAGGGGTAAGGCCGGCGTGGTAAATCAGGTGCTTGATCTTGTTTTCCCCGAGCATGACGCCAACCCGCTCGACCTGTTTACGCGTGCTGCAATAAACGATACCGGTGGGATAGCGGGAGAGAATCTGCTCGATCCGGCGCATCTTGTCGACGTGCGAGGAAACGTGGCTGACGGTGAGCCGGAGAGTGTCGCGACGAAAGCCCCTGACAAAAACCCTTGGAGCGGTCCGGCCATCCTGGCCAAGTCCCAATTGTTTGGCGATATCGTCCCTGACCTCGGGGGTGGCGGTGGCGGTCAGCGCCATGACATGGGCGTTCGGAAATTGTTTCACAACCGAGCCGAGGCGAATATAGTCGGGACGGAAATCATGGCCCCACTGGCTGATGCAGTGCGCCTCGTCAATGGCCAACAATGACACCTTCAGGTCACTGAGCAATTGTTGAAATCCCTTGTTGCGGAACCGTTCGGGCGCCACATAGACCAGTCGCGTTTTTCCCTGCCGCAGGTCGGAAACCCGGGCGGCCACCTCCTCCATGGACCGCGACGAGTTCAGGCAGGTGGCGGGCAATCCGCGTTCCGTCAAGCCGTCCACCTGGTCTTTCATCAGGGAAATCAGGGGTGATATCACCAGCGTGATGCCCTCCAGAATCATGGCCGGCAATTGGAAACAGAGCGACTTCCCGGCTCCTGTCGGCATGACCACCACCGTATCCAGGCCATTTAGAACCGCCTCGATCGGTTCCCGCTGTCCCGGATGGAAGGTGGAGAAGCCGAAGTGCCGGGTGAGTAAGCCTTCCAGAAACAAGGGCGAAGCCACGTTGTCCTGTATTTTATTTACATTTAAGTTGGTCATAGAAGCCGGGTATCGTAGCATGACGATGGAAATAGTAAAACCTTGATGTGCATCAAGGCGGGGTGGCTGATGGCGGGTTATCCTGAGGCCATAACAAGTGAGGAGGAGACCTGTGAAGCGAACGATCATTAAAATAGACGAGGCCAAGTGTACGGGGTGCGGGTTGTGTATCCCTAATTGCCCGGAAGGGGCGATTCAGATTTTGGACAACAAAGCGCGGTTGGTGAGCGACTTATTTTGCGATGGGCTGGGGGCGTGTCTGGGCCATTGCCCCGAAGGCGCCATCACGATTGAGAAGCGGGAGGCGGAGGCGTACAGCGAGGCGCAGGTGATGGAGACCATCATCCGGCAGGGGCCCACCACCATCCGGGCGCATCTGCAGCATCTCCAGGATCACAAACAGGTGAACTATTTGAAACAGGCGATACACGTTCTCGAACAAAAGGGGCTTCCCAATCCCATTCAGAAAGACGGATGACCATGAGCGATCAGAGTGAATACAAAGGCAGGGCGATTGAACTGGTGACGGGAGTTGAATATGCGGGGGGGGCGGTTGTCAGCAAAACCATCCTGGATAAGAAAACCGGAACCCTCACCCTGTTTGCCTTCGACAAGGGGCAGGGGCTCAGCGAGCATACCGCGCCGTTTGATGCGACCGTTCAGATTGTGGATGGCACCGCAGAGTTGACGGTGGGCGGAACGCCCCATGTGGTCAAGGCGGGGCAGCTCTTTATCATGCCCGCGAATGTGCCGCATTCCGTCCGTGCCGTTGAGCGGTTCAAGATGCTGTTAATCATGATCCGATAGACGGGACTTTGGTTGATAGAAACCCTGGGCTTGTATTGTGCCCTGTGAAGGCGTACACTCTTTATCCATGGTACGTCGTTTAATTCAGAAGATAAGGCATCACATCAAGCGTCTGGGCTCGAAACCTGATCATTCAGGGGACAAATCAAAGGCCGCCGTGGTGCCTGCGGCAGCGGGAAATTTGCGCCCGGCCCCGAAGAAAGCCCCTTCACATCCGAAGCCGGTTGCCGCCAAACCGGCTCCCGCACGGACGTCTCGTCCTGCGCACAGTTCCCCGCCGCCCCCTGCGGTTCAGGCGCCTAAGTGGTCTTTGGCGGAGTATGCGGTTGTGCCGGTCGAGGGTAAAACCCGGTTCCATGACCTTGATCTACCGGATGAGATCATGCATGCCGTCGATGATCTTGGGTTCCAGTTCTGTACGCCCGTTCAGGCCATGGCCATTCCGCCCTCGCTGGCGGGGCGTGATGTGACGGGCAAAGCCCAAACCGGAACCGGGAAGACAGCGGCATTCCTGGTTGCCATCTTTACGCATTTCCTGCGTACTCCGAGGAAGCGGCCCACCAAACGTGGCGCCCCCCGCGCCTTGATTCTGGCCCCGACTCGTGAGCTGGTCATCCAGATCGAGAAGGATGCACGCGACCTGGGCAAGTATTGCGGATTCAACATCCTGGGCATCTATGGCGGCATGGATTATGACAAGCAGCAAAGGCAATTGATGGATATCAGTCCCGACATCATGGTGGCGACTCCGGGGCGGTTGCTTGATTTCCGGCGCGGCGGCCTTCTTGATCTCCGTAATGTCGAGGTGCTGGTCATTGATGAGGCCGACCGGATGCTGGACATGGGGTTCATTCCTGATGTGCGGACGATTGTTTATTCCACCCCCCGCAAGGAAGAACGACAGACTCTTCTCTTCAGCGCCACGCTGACCGAGGATATCCTCCGTCTGGCGTCACGCTGGACCAACGAGCCGGTTACGGTCGAAATCGAACCCGAAAAAGTGACTGTCGACAACATCCGGCAGGTGGTTTTTACCGTGCCGTCGGACAAGAAATTTGTGCTGTTCTATAATCTGCTCCAGCGGGACAATCCGGATCGCGTCCTGATGTTCTGCAACCGGCGTGATGAAACCGAGCGGGTGATGGGCTATATGGCGCGATGCGGGATCAATGCCGAAATGCTGTCCGGCGCTGTACCCCAAAAGAAGCGGGTGAAAGTGCTGGAAGATTTCCGCGAGGGTAAAATCCGTGTGCTGGTGGCCACGGATGTGGCCGGGCGCGGGCTCCATGTGGATGATATCACCCACGTCATCAATTATGACATTCCTTTTGATGCGGAGGATTATGTCCATCGCATTGGCAGGACGGGGCGCGCCGGCAAGGCGGGAGTCGCCTATACATTTGCCTGCGAAAACGAGGCTTTTTCAATGCCCGAGATTGAGAAATATATCGGGAAGGCGTTGGACTATGAGAATCCGGAGCCTGCCTTGCTGATTCTGCCGGCAGGTGTCGGGGGCGCTCATTCCTCCCAGTCTTATGCCCGTCCGGCACCTCGGCCTCAAGGCCGCCCTCAGGGCCGCTATGGCCGTCGTCCGCCTCCGCGCCGGTGATTGTCACGTGCTGCGCTCAGGAAATTAAAAAGCCTATTGACTTGTAAATTATATTATATAACCATTTAGCTAGCTTTTGCTAAATGGTGATATAGTGAGATTGTTAATAGTCATTTGGGTGGCCCTTGCAACGTGGGGCGTGCCGCTTTTTGCGCAGTTTCAGGCGGGTGACGTGGCGGTGATCGCTTATAATGCGGATGTTACGGATTCTTTTGCGTGGGTGGCGCTCCGCGACATGCCGTCCAACACCGTCATTCACTTTACATCCTCGTCGGTCAGCAACGGCTGGTTCCGGTGGGGGGATCATCTCGGGCGTGCGGTATCGCCAGGCCCGCTGACCTGGACAAGCAAAAGCCTGCTAAAAGCGGGTTCGGTGGTGAGTTGGATCTCGGGAACCCAGCAATGTTGGAGCGTCGGAACCTTGTCCGGAGGCGTCCCGGCTTTAAGCGCTTCCGGCGACCAGATATTTGCGTATATCGGAACAATTGCCAATAATTCGGCGGGAGTAGCGCCCTGGCGTGGAGATCCCACTGGCGCCGTCATGTTGTATGGCTTGAATTTCGCCAATAGCGGCTGGGATAACATCACCGGGGGCGGATTGAACACGAGTTTTATCCCCGCAGGAATATCCGTAGCCAGTCATACTGCCGTTCATGCCGGTAATTGGGACAACGGGTATTACTCGGGAATCCGAACAGGCGCCGTGACGGAACTGCTTGCGGCGATGGCCTTGTCAAGTAATTGGACGACAAGCGCTGATTTCATCAGTCCGGATCATTGGCCATCCCAGTTTAAAGTGGTGCGCGGCGGAACGCTGATCAGAATTGAGTGATGTTATTTATCCCGACCCGGTCACATAATTCATGGATCGGGCACACCGGGCATCGGGGCCGCTGCGGGGTGCAGAGCGTTTGCCCGAACGCGACAAGATAACGGTTCCAGGTCTTCCAGTACCGATGGGGCAGCCGTTTCCGCAAGGTCATCTCGGTTTCTTCCGGGGTGCGCGTTTCCAGGAGCCCGAGCCGGTTGCTGATCCGATGGACATGAACATCCACGCAGATTCCGGGTTTATCAAAGGCCTCGGTCACAACCAGATTGGCAGTTTTTCGACCGACTCCCGGCAGTTTAACCAAGTCCTCCACGGTTTCTGGAATGATGCCCCCATAAAGCGAGTTTACGACATGCGGCAGTTGCTTCAACATGCGGGCCTTGGTGCGATAAAATCCCACGGGAAAAATCAAGTCCTCAAGTTGCTTAGGAGGAACCCGCCGGAGATCGTCCAGAGTTTTGATTTTCCTAAAGAGGCGTTCCGAGACAGCGGTGGTGGTCTGATCCTGGGTTCGGGCGCTCAGGATGGTCGCCACAAGAACCCGGAACGGATCCCGTGTCCTGACCTCCATGAAATGGGCCACCGGACTTTGGGTCTGTTCAAAATAACGTTTCAGGCGGCGGTGAATGAGGGGAATGGAGTTGGCGTCCATGGGGGTGCCGGGGGCTGTTATTCGAGTGCCGTAATGCCTTCCCGGACAGCATACTTGGTCAGGGCAGCCACATTATGGGCGTTTATTTTGTTCATAATATGCTGACGATGGGTTTCAATGGTCTTGATGCTGACGCACATTTTCTGGGCGATTTCCTTGGTGCTGCTGCCCTCGGCGATTAACTGCAGGATCTCTTTCTCGCGCGGGCTTAATTCAACGACCTTTCGGGTTGAGTTCTTGCCGGGGTTTGTCCGCCGTGTAAATTCCTCGAGAACATTACCGGCAATACGGGGACTGACAAACAAACCGCCCGACAGAATGGTGCGTATGGCATTGACGAGTTCTGAGAAGGCGCTGTCCTTCAGCATATAGCCTGAAGCCCCGGCTTCCAGCATTTCCGAAACAAAGTGGTGATCGGAATGCATGGAAAGGGCCAGGATCTTGACCTTCGGGTAATCGACGAAAATGCGGCGGGCGGCGGCGGTGCCGTTCATCTCCGGCATCGCGATATCCAAAACAATAATGTCGGGCTTTTTGTCGCGAACCAGTTGAATCGCATCCCGCCCATTGAATCCTTCACCGACCACGGTCATGTCGGATTGTTTCGCCAGCAAGGATCGAATTCCTTCCCGGATGATCTGGTGATCGTCGCACAGCACAATTCGGATAGGCATGGATAATCCCCTTCGTGTGGTAATACAATGTCTGGCCAAGGTGATTCTGTCAATACTTTAGCCGAAAAAGCATTTAAGCTTGATTCAAGGGGCTGGGATCACGATACTTCCGCGCAATTATGTGACTGACGGAGAGTGCGGATAGGAGACGTTTATGGCTCAGGAACTGGCATTTGCATTAATCAACCCATACACCATAGCCAAATCCCGGACAGGTGGCGTCATTGGCCGACTGATGAGTCGTACCGGACTTGAGCTTGTGGCGGCCCGCATGTTTGGCCCCAGTCAGGAACTGGTCAACCGCTATGCCGATTCACTCCTGAACAGTAATCAGGCCGAGCCAGAGTTTGCAAGGCTGTTAAGTGAATATGTCCGCAAGTCGTATCTGCCGGATCCCGTGACAGGTCGGCGTCGTCGGGTGATCCTGCTGTTGTTCGAGGGGGAGAATGCCATCCAGAAAG
>Ga0194060_10001186_pt1 | contig 18775 bp, 14 predicted proteins | sample SepL225m_MetaG_FD_163427 | JGI IMG/M metagenome (GOLD analysis project Ga0194060, IMG submission 163427) | Anoxic zone freshwater microbial communities from boreal shield lake in IISD Experimental Lakes Area, Ontario, Canada - Sep2016-L222-5m | ecosystem: Environmental > Aquatic > Freshwater >...
CGAGTTTTCGGTGGAACTTCCATGACCAAACGCATCTTGGTTTGTTTTTCCGATAAGAATAGCGCCAACTTCGTCAAGCTTGTTTATTACTGTTGCGCTGTAGGGCGGGATGAAGTTTTTCAAAATGTTTGATGAGGCGGTGGTGAGAATATCTTTGGTGCAGAAAGCGTCTTTGGCGGTGTAGGGGATGCCGGTGAGAGGTTTAATTTCCTTTCCGGCGGCGATATCTTTATCTACTTGTTTTGCCTGCTGGAGTGCATGTTCTTCGGTGACGGTCACAAATGCGTGAATGGTGGGTTCTTGTTCTTTCACGCGAGCAAGGGTGGCTTGAGTAAGCTCCAATGCGGAAATTTTTTTTTCTTTGAGGAGTGTATGTGCTTGGGTGATTGTTAAGTTGGTTAAGTTGTTGGTCATGTTTTGCCTATTCAATTACGGGTTTTACTTTGAAGAAGCGGTCTTCGCGACTGGGGGCATTTTTGAGAGCTTGTTCGTTGGAGAGGGAGGTGTGTACTTTGTCAGCACGAGTTATGTTCTGCAAGCCGGTGACTTGCGATGTAGGCTCTACGCCGGAGGTGTCGACTTCGCCAAGCATTTCGACATACTGTAAGATGGATGAGAGCTGTTGTTGATAGAGCTCTGTTTCTTCTTCTGTCAGATCTAGCCGAGCAAGTTTTGCGATTTGCTGAACGTCTTGTTTTGTTAGGGACATGGCTGCTTTTTTAGTTATGGGGTTAGAGATTTGTAATAAAAATACTGGCGGATTGCACCGCAGAAGTGACCTTACTTATACTATCGTGAACAACAAGCAAAAACAAACTGGCGGGCAACGGTGGTTACTGGTGACGGCTTTTGTTACTGGTGTAGTTTCAATGGGGGTTGAGTTGGTAGCTGTACGGTTGATTGCTCCGTATTTTGGGGTGTCAATTTTGGTGTGGAGTTCGTTGCTATCGGTGGTGATGCTTTCGCTTTCCTTGGGATATTGGCTTGGGGGAAAGTATAGCCAGCGATTTCCTACTTCGGATGTGTTGTTTTCTATTCTGTTCGGACTTTCTTTGTATCTCCTGCTTCTTCCTTTTCTAGCTCCCTTTATGATGGCAACTGCAAGAGCTGCTCTGGAAACGGTGCATGCATCAGTAGTTATTGGTGCAACCCTGAATACGATGGTGTTGTTTGCAATTCCATTTTTCCTTTGTGCCTTTGTGCAGCCGTTCTTAGTTTTGCTGAGTACCAAGGGAACTGCTGTGGGTGTTTCCAGTGGGCGGATTCTTGCTATTTCCACAATCGGGAGTGTTGTCGGGACGTTGATTCCAACGCTCTTTCTCGTGCCGTGGATTGGGTCTCGGGCGACATTTATACTGTTTGCTTTTTTGTTGTTTGTGGTGAGTGTTGTGGGATTGAGGAAACGTTGGTTTGCTCTTTTTTTTCCTCTGTTTGTTCTGGCTTTTTGGTTGAATCCTAGAGGATTTCGCTCGGGTTCATCGTATGTTTTTCAGGATGAGTCGCTTTATTCCTCAATCGCTGTTCAGTGGGATGACAAGATGGGGTATGAGTTGCTGTTGGATGAAGGGTTGGGGATTCATTCGCTTTACCACCCAGCTCGGGTGTTGACGGGGGAGTATTGGGATCAGGCTCTTCTTGCGCCATTTTTTCAGCCAGAGAAACAAAATCAGCGGGTTGGCGTGTTGGGTTCGGGTGGGGGGACGATTATTCGGGTGATGCAGGAAATGATTGGGGATCGGTTTTCCTTTACTTTTGATGGTGTGGAAATTGATCCTAAATTGATAGAGTTGGCCAAACATTCATTTGATGCGAATTATTCAAATGTTCAGTATCATGCCGAGGATGCTCGTGTTTTTTTAGACAATGACAAACAGGGAAGTTTCGATCTGCTTTTTCTTGATGCTTATCATCATTTGGCAATGCCTGCACACCTGACGAGTCAGGAGTTTTTTCAGTTGGTAAAAAGTAAACTGTCACCGGATGGAGTATTTATGGTGAACATGGTGGCGATTGGGGAAAGTTCACCGGTGTATCAGCGGGTTGTAGCAACGATAAAAAGTGTTTTTCCCTCTGTTTCGGTTGTATATAAGGGATATCCTTCATTTAATTACCTTCTTGTAGCTACCAACAATAATGATGGGGTAGGGCGCTTTGCAATGGCAATTGAGGGGTTGAGGACGAATTCTCATCTAGCAAGTCTTTCTGATGCGTTGAAGAAGGATTCGAGAACGCTTGATGAAGATTTTTCGGTTGCTTTGGTGACTGATGATCGACCGTTGAGTGAAGTTTTTTTCCTCTATATGGGAGTGGAACGAGAATTTTACCGATTGTGGCAAGAAAGCGGGAGATGAGGAAATGTTTTTTTGCTTTATGCTGCTGTTGATTTTTTGATGCAAACGCTCTATACTGGGATGAATTACAAATTGTTTATTTGTACAACTAATCAACCTTGCTGCAGGTAGGTTGAGAAAACAAAAAAGGTATTTGGTGGTTTATGGCTGAAGAAGCACCATCACCGGCGCCGTCGCCTGAGTCCATGCTCCCTTTTGGGAGCTGGCGGGCTTTATTAATCATTATCGTTGCGGTTGTGGTGATTTTGGTTGCTACTGGTAATTTGGATATGGGGATGATCGCCCCTGTTTTCCCTGAGGTTTTTGGGGATGACATGAGTACGGTGCTTTCATATTTTGGAATAGGTGTGGGAGCAGCTTTGGGTGTGATTGTACTGGGAATTATTTTTTACTATGTTGTTGTTGGAAAAATTCGTCACCATTATCGTTTTAAAAGATCGCTTACTACCGTCATTTTTACAGTAGCCATGCCTAAAGAAAATGAAATTTTGGCGGATGCGGCCGAGGCGATGTATTCAGGATTGTATAGTGTTTTTAAGGGGAAAGGTCCGATTGTTCGACTGAAACGGTTTTTTCAAGGGCAGGAACAATTTTCTTTTGAAGTAGTAGGGCAACAAAATAAGATTACGCTTTATATTGCGGTACCGTCTTCATTGGAAAGTTTAGTAGAGCGTCAAATCTATGGTCAGTATGCTGATGCGGAAATTCAGAAAGTAGAAGATCATAACATTTTTTTCCCCGGTTCTACGGCCACGTTTACCGAACTGAAGAAGTTTAAACAGGCTGCGTATCCCATCCGTGTGTATCGTGATTTTGTAAAAGAGGAAGGGACGCGTGAGCTGAAGGCTTTGACGATTGATACGTTGAGCGCGGTGACAAATGCGATGACGAAGCTTGATGAAAATGAAGGGGCGATGGTGCAGATTTTGGTTCGACCTACCGGAGCGAAGTGGCAAAAGCAAGGGAATAAAGAAATCAAGAAAATCCACAGTAAAACCAAATCTTCCAAAGAAGCAGCAGGTGAACAGCTTACTTCAGCGGAAACGGAAAAGATTCGAACACTAGAACAATCGATTAGTCGACCGGGTTTTGAGACTGTAGTTCGTTTGGTCACTACTGCTCCATTGGAGAGCAGGGCGACAATGCATAAAAATAATATTCTTTCGGCTTTTGCGCAGTTTAACACGGTGGAATATAACAAGCTGGTTGCAAAAAAACGGATAAGTACTAAGTATGTATTTCAAGATGTGGTAAACCGTTGGTTTCCACTTTTTCAAAATCCAAAATTTTTCAAACGTTGGGATATGCCTTGGTTTGGTAGGATTTCGGTGTTTAACTCTGCTGAGTTGGCTACGTTATTTCACCTTCCCAATAAGCATATTGATACACCTCACTTAACTTGGGTTCGGGCAAAGAAGGCTCCATCGCCACAGAATGTTCCAAAATTTCAGCCAAAAGAAGGTGGGTGTCGTCTAGGGTTCAACTCATATCGTGGAGTAGTTTCTGAAGTTTGGATTCGACGTGATGATCGTCGCCGCCATATTTACTCTATTGGTAAAACGGGAATGGGTAAGTCCTGTCTGGCCGAGAATATGATCATTCAGGATATTATCAACGGCGAGGGTTGTTGTTACATGGATCCTCACGGGGATGCTATTGATACGATTCTGACGATGATTCCTGAGCATCGTATGGATGATGTTGTGGTATTTGATCCTTCAGATTCTGATCGTCCGATTGGGTTAAACATGATTGAGTTTGAGAATGCAGATCAGAAAGACTTTGTGGTTGGTGAATTTATTGCGATTCTCTATAAGCTCTTTGCTGAGTTTATTGGTCCTCGTTTCGAACATATTGTGCGTAACAGTTTGCTGGCGATTATGGATAATCCGGACGGTGGAACGTTGGTGGAAATGATGAGGATTATCACCGATGAAGATTATAAAGATGAGTGTTTGCAATATGTTACGAATCCCTTGGTGAAGGCGTTTTGGTTGGAAGAAATGGCACAGCAGGTAGATTTCCACAAGTCGGAAATGCTTGGACCAGTGCTGTCGAAGTTTGGGCGTTTTGTTTCCAACGATATGATGCGTAATATCATCGGACAGACGAAGTCGGGTATCAATGTGCGCAAGATCATGGATGAGAAAAAGATTCTTCTGATCAACCTTTCCAAAGGTAAGATCGGGGATATGAACTGTAACCTGCTGGGCATGATTTTTGTGTCCAAGATTTTGATGTCATCGTTGAGTCGTGTTGATACTCCTGAGGAGGATCGTCATGATTTCTATCTGTACGTCGACGAATTCCAGAACTTTTCTACAGATTCGTTTGCGACGATTCTTTCTGAGGCTCGTAAATATCGTTTGAATCTTTACATTACCCACCAATATATTGGGCAGCTTGAGGATAAGATTCAGAAGGCTGTGTTTGGTAACGTTGGTACTATGATGTTTATGAGGGTGGGGGCTCCTGATGCGGAAATGGTTGCCAAGGAGCTGAAGCCGACGTTTGACGAGGCGGATGTTATCAATGTTGATAAATATAGTCTGTATACCAAGTTGCTGGTTGATGGTGTTGCTACAAAGCCCTTTTCGCTACACACGTATGCACCGTACAAGTCGAAGCAAAATCTTGCGGCAGAGATTAAGCACAGATGCCGGATGAAGTACGGTCGGGATCGTAAAGAAGTTGAGGCGGAGATCCGGTATCGGGCGAAGTTGGATACGTTGGATGTGTTGTAGATAGCTACCCGGTGTTAATTTTTTAGACTTTTCTTTCCACTCCTCCTCATCAGGTGTACTATTATGGATGGTTATTGTGCCGCCATCGTCTAAGGGCTAGGACGCCAGCCTCTCACGCTGGTAATACGGGTTCGAATCCCGTTGGCGGTACCATGTAAGATCTTTCTCTATAGGTTGTCTTAATAAGTAATGGATGAAAAAGAGTTTATATCAATTTACGAAAAGTTTTCTGATCCCATATTCAGACACTGCTATTTTCGGTTGTATAACTATGATCGTACCAAGGACCTCATGCAAGAATGCTTTATGAAGACGTGGAAGTATGTTGTTGATGGGCATACGATAGATATGATCAAGCCTTTTCTGTATAAGGTTGCCAATAACCTTATCTACAATGAAGCAAGAAAAAAATTCACAGATTCCCTTGAGCTTTTGCGAGAGAATGGGTTTGAGCCAGGACGAGAAGACAGGGAAGTGCATTTGTCTCATCTTGATGGAAAAGCTGCTGTCGAGACACTAAAGAAACTACGCGATCTTTATCGTGCACCGGTGTTGATGAAGTTTATTGACGGATTTTCTATCAAGGAGATAGCGATAATCCTTGATGAAAGCGAAAATGTGGTTTCTGTACGCATTCATAGAGGATTGAAACAGCTTAGGATACTTATTGAAGGAACTATTCATAGGGAGACTGGATATGTATATAAAGCTAAGGATATTGTTTCAGCAGTTAACTAAACTGCAAATGTATGATGATGAGAAGAAGGAAATGTATCATAGTCTTGTTCGGTTTATTGATGAGAATAAGTCTTTAGAAAAAAAGGATTTGATTGATTCTTCTCGTGAGGTGATTAAACATTTTGTCGATGTGAAAGATGTGTTGGTTAAATTTTGGGGTATTTTGTTAGCAATACGATTGACTGAAAATGAATCTACTGAAGGTAAGGTGCAGTTTGTTGAGTTTATCAAAAAGCATCCAACTCTTCATAACTCTACTTCTGTTTCTTCAGATTCTAGTGAGCAGAAGGATGGTTTGTTTGGAGGGCTTGGTGATTTGATGAAATGGAATGATTTTCCGTTTCATAGGATGGGTACTGTTTGCAACTTTTAGATTTTTGGTTCTTATTCTTGTGGTGAAGATGTTTATCGTTTCATTCTGTTATATGAGAGTTGTCTGAAGGCAGACAACTCTCATAACGTTTACAGCTAACTCAAAAAATTTTCCATTGTTGAAGGTATTCTTTGCCGACATTGCATTGTCCCGCTAATAAGACCATGTGAGAAAAAGTGCCGAATTTGGGCACTTTTTCTCACATGGTCTAGTAACAGGGAGGACAGTTTTCGTCGGAACAGACATACCCATGGTGTATGTTTTTTCGTTGATTTTTTTATTGAGTTAGCTTGAATTGGTTAATTTGGGAGCAGTGGCTATACTGAAATTATAGTAAGTAATTTTTTTATGCCATTAGTATCATCTTTTAATCCTAAGATTGAGAGTAGTTGGAAATCAGCGCTTGAAGATGAATTTCAAAAGCCTTATTTTTCTGAGTTAGCGAAGTTCGTTGTAGGTGAAATTGAGTCTGGGCAGGTGGTTTTTCCACCAGCTTCTTTAATTTTTAATGCGTTTGAGAAAACGCCTTTTGATCAGGTGAAGGTAGTGATCTTAGGGCAGGATCCTTATCATGGTGATGGGCAGGCGCATGGATTGTGTTTTTCGGTACAGAAAGGAGTGGCTTTGCCTCCTTCTCTGAAAAATATTTACAAAGAGTTATTTTCAGATCTTGGTATCACTCCTCCTTCTCATGGAAATCTGGAATCTTGGGCTGAGCAAGGTGTTTTGCTACTTAATGCTGTCCTGACCGTTAGAAGAGATAGTCCAGCATCGCATGCAAATAGGGGGTGGGAGCAATTTACTGATCGGGTAATTGAGGAGCTATCAAAGCAGAAGAGTGGGGTTGTTTTTCTTTTGTGGGGAAAATATGCACAGGAAAAGGGTAAGGTGATTGATACTACCAAGCACCATGTGCTTAAAGCACCACACCCATCGCCTTTTTCTGCGCATAGTGGATTTTTGGGATGTAAGCATTTTTCGAAGGTGAATGCGTTGTTGGAGAAGGACGGGCAGAAAAATATTCATTGGCAGATTACTTGATATTATATCCAGCGAGTAGGGTTATTTTTTCTAGACGTAGTATTTTCGTTCCATTATTGGAGTTGGCAATTTGCCCTTGGCCAATATAGACTCCAACATGCCAGACCAAAGGTCCTGACATAAAAACTATTGCTCCAGGTTTTAAATCTAGTTTATTTGTTACTTTACTAAATTGTCCTGCATATCTTTCGCCAAAGTTATTTGGTTCATTATCAGTAAAAGCAAAACTGATGCTATCTCCTATTTCTCTTACAGATAGTGACGCAAACTGTTCGCAAGAAACATACGTTTGCTGGGAGCCATATTGAGGATGGGTGTTTAAAAATTCTTGGCTTAGTGTGTTGTTCGGATAAGTCAGAGCTGGATTGTTGAAGCTATAAAAATTTGAATTAGTGACAAGATTGTTAAGTAATGTGATTGCGGTTGAGGCTACTATGGTTCCTCTTTCAGAGTTATATTCTCCAGTTGAAGTTTTTTCAATTAGCGGAAAAGTAGTACTTTCAACTGTAGGAGCAGTTGATTCTCCATTTGTTGGAATGTGAATAACTTGTCCTTCTCGAATTAGATTGGGGTCAGATATATTGTTGTAATGCACAAGAGCATCTACTGGGACATTAAATGATGCGGAAATTCCAGAGAGTGTGTCATTGGGGCCGACGATATATGTTCCTTTAGTAGGACTATCTATTGATCGAACATCTGTTGCGTCGCTTATGTTTCCAGGCGTTGGTGCAACGTCGATATTCTGAACTCTATACGTTGGTTGTGGTTCATCTGGTTGGATAAAGTCTGCTGGCCTGATAGTTACAACGTCTCCACTGTGAATGTTGTTGACATCACTTGGGATTCTTCCGTTGACGAGTAGCTGCTGATAGTCAATTCCTCCAAACTGCGTTTGGGCAATACTCCAGAGAGAATCTCCTGATTCTACGCTGTATTTTCCATCGATGACTTTGATGATGGGCTGTTCTGGGGGAGTCAAGACAGTTAGAGGTGTTTCAGCGTGGTCTGGGTTGTTGCCGATAAGCAGAGCAGTTGCACTTTCTCGTGCTTGCTGAATTGCTATGTCCAGATTTCCTGGAAGGTCTATAGACGATGCGATCTGTAATGCAGATTCTTTTGCTTGGTTGAAGGAATAGCCTCCAGCCATGAGAACAACGACAGCTGCAGCTGTTTTCACACTGTCATCATGTTCTCTTATTTTGTCAGTATTGACGACCTCTTTAGTGATTGCTAATGTGTAGTTTATTCCTTCCTGACTTGGTATCACTCCGCTTTCGAGAACTATTGCTCGGGTATCAATAATCTTTGGTACTTCTTGAGCGGCTGCAACTCGCGCTTCTTGTCTTGCTTCAATATCTGTGGCTACGGTAATTCGAGGAGCTAGGTAGCTGGCTGCGACCAGAGCATCCGGTGCCGGGATGAGACTTTCCTCTTCAGAACTGACTCTTACAATTTCATCAGTTATGGCGGCTGTTTTTTCAATACTGAGTTTTGAATTTATAGGGCTGTTAGGATCATAGGCTTTTGCGATTGTTGCTGCAGTGTCTTGTTTCTCACTTACCTCTGAGATATTGGGGAGTAATGCAAGGGCTGCAGAGTAAGCTTGTTGATGATCGGCCTCAACAATGATGGTTCCTGTTTTGCTTTCTGCTTGTGCCTCGATGGTTGTATTTGTAGGAGCAGTTGTTGGGTGAAAATGTTCATTGATCAGGTCTACAGCATCGGAAAAACTGTGGTATGTAAGTGTTTTTTCAAGATCAATTGCAGCTAGAATGCTAGAATCAGGAGCTTGTCCTTCATTGTAGAAATTTCCTGTAGCGTAAGCAATCGTGGAAGCTTTATCTGCTATTGTTATTTCATTTTCTTGCTCACCTAGGAGTTTGTCTGCAATCATGATGCTGAGCGCTCTGGTTTGAGAGGTATCACCGATTGAAAGCCTCAGCGAAGCTTCGCTATTGCTTACAATAGTTTGTTCTCGTGCTGCGAGATCAAAAGCTTGATTGCTTAATGCTTCTGAGCTTTGGGAGAGATCGCACAGTAAACTAATTTTCTGTCCAAAGACAAGGGATTCATCATGGGAAAACCCGTAAATAGCCAATGCTGAGTAAGCAGCTGCGTTGCTGGCAGCGAGCTTCTCAGCTGTAACTGGATTTTGATCGTATGTGATGGTGGCGATATCTTTGGCAATCTGGTCGATATCTTTCTGCCCATCGGGAGAACGATAGATGTCATATTTTGTAAGAATTGCTTTTACTGCTGCTATTTCTTGGGAATCGTTAGGGTCGACAGCAACACGATCACCAGCGTGTAACATTTCTTTTTCCCCATTGAAGATTGTATTGGAGAACTCGAGATAGGTGTTTTTATCAGAAATTTCGGTGAGATCTTGTACATCTCCAAGCAAAACTAGTTTCATCCCGCCGTGTTCATCGCAGGAACCGAGAAGACTACGATTACTTTTAGAAAGTGCTTCTTGGGTTAAAGTTTCGAGACGATGCGCTAGTGTGTTTGTGTCGTTGAGTTTTCCGGCACGGTAATTTTCTAGTTCTTGTTGGAGTTCTGCAGAAAGCTGTATGTCGAGCATTTCTGTAGCACGAGCGTAAAATTGGATGGCCGATTCGGTACTTATAGAGCCTATTCGTAGCACAGTTTTTTCCCCATGGAGGTCACTTCCGTCGAAGGATATGTGGTCACCGCGACCAAACTTTCCCTCTGTGGTGAATTCAAAAGCGCCTTGCCCATCACCTCCAAAGTTGTGTCCGAGTATAATATTGTTTTCGCGCACTATTTCTTTTGTACCAATGGCGGTTGTTGTCTCGCGCTCAAGGCTACTTACGTCTAGTACATCTGAGTATTGTGAGTGAAAAGTATCACCTGTAGTTTGGCTGGTAGCGAAAGTTGATGATTGTCGTTCACTTACTCTGATAAAGGTTTTTGTCAGTGTTTTGAGTTGATTAACCTGTTGAACGCGTTGAAGTGCGCCTGAGAGTAGAAAGGCAGCGGTAATACCTGATTCTCCGATACGTGCATTTTTTAACCAGGTTTTTTCCTCAATACCAAGATCTCTAACTTCACGAGTTGCTTGGTTTATAAAATTCATGCCCAATAATTCTAAGTACATCAGGTGATGGCCAAATTCTCCTAGCCCTGTTTCAGCTGCGAGAAAAGCTGCACCTACGCCACTGCTCAAGAGTAAAAATCGGGTTAACTCTCTCTTTTGATAAGCATCTTTGATGTCATGAACGAGTTCTCCAGTGACGAATTTTTTTTGCTTGTTGTCATATCTAACAAGACTTCCCGTTAGGTTTTTGAATTTGTAGAGGCTGTAAATACTGGTTGCAGTCAGTTGACCAATATGTCCGCCGATTTGAAAACCGAGATAGGATACCAGCATTGGTGCTGCGTAAAGGTTGAATGCTGCTATTGCAGCTGTCGTTGCTGCTTTTGTGGCCTTTTCTTTTGTTATCCCACCTGTTAGGTCTTTTAGGAGGCAGTATTCTATTCGAGCTGCTAGGGCACGACCTCCCATAGCTATCCAAGAACGTTCAAGAGCGTTTAATGCGTAGTTTTCTGATTTTGCAATGAAATGGCCATTTTGTGCGAAACCTTTAGATTCGGCATGTTCGATAAATTTTCTGTATTGTGTTTCTTTTGCAGCTTTTGCAATTGCTTTGAGATATCTTTCTTGGGTGGGTGTACGTCGAACACCTCGGGTCTTTTCTCTTGAATCCCGTGGTAAAGATTTCGATCTTTCAATTGTTTCCGAAAAAATCAATATGCTATTCCAGAAAGAACACTGAAACTTATCATATTTTTGTCACTTTGTCAATTCTTTTATGGAGGCTTTTTCTTTTTTCAATATTGCTTTTCTTGTTTTAAAAAAGTTAAGAATTTTTTCGTATAAATGACTAATTTAATAAGCGTGATAGTAGTTATTTGAAGTTGAAAAATTTGTTTTACAATTTTTGTTCAAGTTAGTTCTTGCAAGAGCGCTGCTGAATTTTTTTCGGATGATCACTTGAGCATTGTGTTGTGAGAACACACACAAAAAAACTTTGTTTGGTTGGTGTGGAAGAGAAAAGTGGGAATGTTTTTTTTTTTGTTTATCAGATATGCTGGTAGCTTTATTGTGTTTTAGCCGCCCCAAATAAACTTCACGAGATTTTGAAGGTAGTCGAAAATGGTGTGTACTTTTTCGGTTTGTTTGCCGATTTCTGGTTCTGCCGTTGGTTTTGGTAGGGCTGTTTTGGTTGGAACTGGTGTGAAAAAAGTGTCTATTTGAAAGTTTCCAGAATTTTTTGCAGTATCTATTAGAGGAAGTGATCCAGAAGAGGGCGTTATGGCTTTATTTAATTCAAATTTTGCGGCAAATTGGGTTGGTTTGTAGCAGTACATCATGCATTCTGGTAAGCCACCTCTTTCAAGCCAATAGCCAGCAGTTTGTTGTTTTCCCGTTCCCGCATCAATGCGTCGGGATAGCTTGTCTAAATTTTTATACAGTACTGCATGAAGGTGTGCACAGTAAGGGCAATAACCACTCAAGCCCGAATGCCCAATAGTTCCGATTGGGTCAACCATATTTACTTGTTGTCCTTTTTTGACATAGACATCTTTTAGATGAGTGTAACGGATGGCAATGTTTCCGTTGCGGATGACTACTTGATTTCCGTACCAACAAACGTTGCGAGTGCAGATGGGGTAGTTGTCTTTGACGTAGATTACTTCACCTTGGAATGGGGCAAAGAGGGTTTTTCCTTCATCGGCACCACCACTTTCTCCCCAGTTGTAATCTAATGCGTAATAGTCATCGCCAAAGTGATCGCCTTCTCCATAGCCATAACCGCTATCTGTCTGCCATTCTGGTTCAGCGAAGAACCAGGCTGTGTAAATGATATCCTGTTGATCTGGTTTTGGGTTGTAGATGGAGAATAGTCGGTTCTTTGTAGCATTTTCAGGTGAAGCAGTTAGAGAAAGTGTTGTTTTATTGTAGGTCAAAGGAGCATTGAGATCGGGAACTCTAGTGGCATTTTCTTGGTCTGTTTCGACTCTTCTGTCGTTTTTGCCATCTTCAAGTAGAATGACATAGCGTCGTATAAAACCAGCTCCGATCTCGATATGTTCGACAGTGTCGGTACCGATACCTGCTTGTTCAGTAAAGAGCGTGATGTAGCCACGGGGTTGTTGAAGAGGGACTCCAATAATGTATAAACCATTGGTGTCTGTGTGCATGGTGAGGTTAGATTCAGGGATGTGGATGGTGGCGTTGGGTATTACTACACGAGTTTTGTCATCAATTTTATGGTACACGACTCCTTCAATGTAGCCGTAATATTCGGAAGGCGTTTGAGCATGTGTGAAGTGAGGGATACCCGTAATGGTGAGTAAGAGTATTGCCCAGAAGATTTGTTTTAAGTAATACAGTAGTCTGGTATTCATGTGTGAAATATTATCAGTTGTAAGCTGATTGTAGTACAAACATAGATTAGTTTAAACAAGTTTGTATTACGTAAGCTAACTTAAGTAGTAGGGATGCTTTGGGAGATTTTGGAAGAAGTGTTTATGCTGAAGAATTTTTTTCTAGAATTTCTTGGAGATAGCTGTGTGCAGATGTATATTGCATATCCTGTATCAACGCCAATTGACTAATGAATAATTTTTTGGCGTGATTCAACAGATCGGTAAGGTTTTTGTTGAGAGGGGTGATCTTGCCTTCTTTTTCGCGTTTGCTTTTGAATTTACAGATCAATCCAATAGCTTCAGAAAGGGCAACGAGTCCACCTTGCTTAATCTTTTCCCGAACTTTATTTTCCAATGGAGTTGGGTTTGGGATAAGTTTGAAGGAGTTTTTTCTCATAAGAGTAAGACAAGAGTCGAGAACGTCTTTGCTCTCGATTTTTTTGATGTTGACCCGATCAAGAGATTCGGTGGGTACGTAGAGAGAGAGGGTATCGTTCAGGATATTGATGAGAAAGTATTCGTTGGTTTGGTCGCCGTGTTCTTTTTCTACAATATCGACAACAACGCCGCCACCATGAAATGGATGAATAACTTTATCACCCTTTTTGAAGGCGAGTGTTTTTTTTGCCATCCGGAGTCCTCCGAGATTTAAGGTAAGGCGAGTGTATCAGATCATGACAAATATTTCAAGTCTGGCATGGTAGCGGGGAAATAGAAGGGGTAAGCGTCCTTGTATTGTCGTGAAGCCAAGAATGCATGTTTGTATTGGTCGTAGTGTTTTTTTGCTAGGAAGATTTTGTTAAGTTTGCTTTTCCTGACGGTTCAATTTCGTAGATTCTAGGGATGCCTGTCGGTATTTCAAAACTGGGGATTGCATCATCGGAAATATTTTCGAGATATTTAACAATGGCTCTTAGGCTGTTTCCGTGTGCCACAACTAGAACGTTTTGGCCATCTTTGAGGTTTTTTAAGATATGTTCAACGAAATAGGGAACGGTTCGCTCATAGGTGTCTTTAAGGGATTCGCCTTGTGGTGGTGGTATATCATAGCTACGACGCCAGATGTGCACTTGTTCTTTACCCCATTTTTCACGGGCATCATCTTTGTTGAGTCCCTGGAGATCGCCATAGTATCGTTCGTTGAGAGCAGTATGCATGATGACTGGGAGTTCTTTTTCTGGGTTTCCTGTGTGGTGTTGCCAGTCTTGCTCTTGTTTGCTGTTGTGATAAAACAAGGGGATTTTGCCAGTTTTTGTTTCTGCTGTTGCGAGGAGGAGGGTTTCTATTGCTCTGATGAGTTTGGATGTATAAGCGATGTGAAAGTTAATTTCAGCTATATCTTTTCCTGCTTGGCGAGCTTCTAGGCGGCCTTTTTCACTTATGGGGATGTCTACCCAACCAGTGAAGCGGTTTTCTAGATTCCATTGGGATTGACCGTGGCGGATGAGGACTAGTGTGGACATGAGTTAAGTACCTTTCTTTGCTGTTCATTGATGATTATAGGGTACTTGGGGGGGATTTAGGAAGGAGGATGTCTTATTAATATTTACTTGTGATGATTGTGGCTGGGGATAAACATGCATGTTCCGTGCGAAGGTTGTATTCTGCTTGGGAGTACCTGCTCTAGAGTAATGGGTGTACCAAAAGTGCTAGAGCAGTTTTCCGAGCGATAATTTACTATTCTTGTTGGATTAGACCATTCTTGGCCATTGTATCTTGAAACATAGAGGTTTACAGGTTTTGAAGTTGGTGATTCTCGATCAAGTTCAGCTATCGTGATGAGTAGAGAATTATCTGAAGAATTTGCCAGAGAAACTGCATAAGCTTTTTTTCTTCTTTGACGTGCACTTTGTGAGCAAATTATTCTATTGCAAGCACTTTCCATGCCTTTCCTGATAGTGTCAGTGTCTATAGGTCTTGTAGGATTTTGAATTGTTAATGTTGGGAGATCAGATCGCCAAAATGGATCAAACTCTTGCCAATGTTTTGGTAGGTCAGTTAGGACTTTTGTTGCTGGAGCTAGTAGTTCAGCGAAGTTTATTAGTGCCTTACTTACTTCGTGAAGTAGTGGAGAAATTATTCTTGCTGCTGTTGTGCGACCTGCTATGTCAGCTCGGCAAAGTAATCGACTAGCTGTGCCGGTTTCGATGGTTCGTCCAAAAGCCATAGTATGATCTCCTTGTGATTTTCGTGCTACTGTGATTGTTTAAGATATTGGGAGGTTTTTCAACTTTAATTGCACAGTTTTTTGTTCTTTTTTTTACTTTTAGATTTATTGATCTTTTTTATGCAGTAAATTTTTTTAAATTCTGTTCATTTTTTTGTCATTTTTATGAGCAATTTTCCTCTTAACAACCAAACCCCAGCAACAATCCAAGTTTGAAAAATCTATCTTGATATTTACGTAGTTTTACATCAATGTAACTGTATGTTTGGATTGGTGGTATTGTTTCAGCTAGTGCATGTGCTCTTGGATCTGGTGTGTTTTTTTTTTACGAAAAGCTCGTATATAAGTGGAAAGGTTGTGTTATAGTTTTTTAAAAGTTTAGTTTGGGTTTTTAAGTCTTCTATTTTTGATGCTGATCGTTTTGTAGTTTGTTGAACATCATTCCAGTTGTAGAGGTCTGGATGAAATATTTCATCGTTGAGTTAATTCTGTGCCGGTTTTAGAATGGCGACTGTTTCTTATTCGAGAATTTGCTGGTTGATGTCGATTTTTGTTATGAATTTTATGCTTAATCATGTGTTTGTGTTTATTTTTGAAGTCTGTTGGAGTTAATCTTGCTCTTGCTTGATCAATTTAGGGTGGTGTGATAAGATTCCTCTTCAAAGTAACTATTTGTGAGGTTATGCAATGTCTGAACAGCTGCTGAAAGTACTACTTCGATGTGGTCTTGATGTGCAGGAAGCGACGACGTATCTCAAAATGTTGACGACGGGGCCATCATCTGTGTTGAAAATTGCAGCAACTACGAACATGGATCGTATGACTACTCATCGAGTTATTCAACGATTGGTTGGCAAGAAGTTAATTGGGACGATGATAAAAGGGAAGCGTCATCTCTATTTTTCCAATAAACCTGAGTCTCTGGCAATGTTGTTCGAGGATCAGGAAGAGTCGTTGCGATTGAAGCGAAAACATTTTCAGGAAGTGTTTCCTCAACTAGCGATGCTCCATTCTCAGGGGCAACACAAGCCATTATTAAACTACTATGAAGGCGAAGAGGGCTTTAGGGAAGTTATTAAGTTGATACTCACGGAAATGGTGCATGCCCAGGAGAAGGTGTTTCGCGTGTATACCACACAGCACCGCATGATTAATAAATTTATTTATAGAGCGTATCCTCTATATTACAAAAAAAAGCGTGAGTATAAGCTTTCAGCAAAAGTTATTTCTCATGAGTCATTTAAGTATAAGCTTAGAGACTATGAAAGGGATGAAGAACAGGCTATTGAACGGCGTTTGATTCCTGAGAAATTTGCTTTTTCCAGTAACCATTACTTGCTTGATAAAACAATTATCCTGATATCATTTGAAGATGATTACTGTAGAGCCGTTACTATCGAAAATATGGAATATCTCTCTTCACAAAAACAGATATTTGATTTTGTTTGGCAGCATGCGATACCTGTTTCTTCGACAGGTAAGCAACTTGAAGAGTAATTATTTGTTGGATATTCAGCTTATGTAACCTAGTAGTAGTTGCTATAATGGTTATGGCAGTATTGCAACTTTTTTATGCGTAGGTTTTCTATTGTATTGTTGTTGGTTTTTTTGTTTCCTTTTCTCATGAGCTGTGACAGCCAGGATTCTCAAGGTATAACACCTGCTCTGCCAACTCCCCGATCTAAGCCATTATTAAAGCCATCTTCTCAGCGTGTAGTTAAGGGAATTACGAAGAAGCGAAAAGTAGCGCTTACGTATGATATGGAAGATTATACTGAGAATTCGGATAAACTTCTCCAACTGTTTCGACTTTGGAACATTAAAGTCACTTTTTTTGTTCAGGGTGGTTTTGTTCAGCGTTCACCTCATGAACTTTCGGTGATGATTCAAGATGGTCATGAAATTGGTAATCATTCATGGTCTCATCCAGATCTTACCAAACTTTCTGATGTAGATATTCGTTCGCAGGTAACCAAGAATGAGGATGAAATTTTTAAGAAAACAGGTGTTTCCACAAAGCCACTCTTTCGTTGTCCCTATGGAGCATGTACTGATCACGTGCGTTCCGTATTATTTGATCTAGGTTATACTGAGATATTTTGGACTAACGATACGAATGATTGGCGAGTGGAAACAACCCCGCAGAAACTTATTAAAAGTGTTCTTGATCATTTGGAACCTGGGATGATTGTGTTGATGCATAATATTGGGAAATATTCAGTTGAATCCACTGCTTCTTTGATTAAAGATATTCAGGATCATGGATATGAAATTACAACAGTTTCAGATGTGTTGCAGGATGAGTAGTGTTTACACGATTATAAATTTATTTGTGGATAGATGACGTATGAATAAACAGGCTCTTGTTTATGGTTTCTTTCGCAAGCATTTGTTGCTTGTGGTGATTTTGATATTGTTTAGTATTCTTTCGCTATTATATTCTTGGTGTACACCGATCTTTGAGTATCCTGATGAGCAAGGGCATTTTTCAGTTGTGCAGCATATTGCAGAACGAGGATCGTTACCCGTACTTTCTGAATCATCATGGTTGCACGAGGGGTATAACCCACCGTTATATTATCTGTTACTTGTGCCGTTGTATCGGTTGGTTGGGCAGGATGTTGATATTCAGGTTAACCCTTCATGGGGACATGGCAATCCTCAGGTGTATTTGCATGATGAGGCAGCTGAGTCTAAGTATAAAATGATGTTCCAGATTCTTCGATTGCCCAATTTTGTTCTTTCATTGTTGTTGTTACTAGTGCTTTATTATACGGGTTTGTTGTTGTGGGAAAAGCAGGTGTATGCGTTAGCAGGGATGGGATTTGTTGCGTTTATTCCTCAGTTTACCTGGCTTTCGGGAAGTATTGGATCGGATATCTTTTATGCTTTGTTGAGTGCTGTTTTGTTATATTGTTTATTGGCAGTTCTTCGGAAAGGGAGAGTTTCCTTTAGAATGTCGATGATTATTGGAATTACTCTTGGTTTGGGGTTATTGCTCAAGTATCAAATGTTGCTTTTTCTTCCGATTATTCTACTGGTTTTTATTATTAGACCGAAAGCTAATCGTTTTCTTGTACTATCATTATTTCTAGCTTTTGTTCTTGCTGGATGGTTTTATCTCAGAAATTTTCAGTTGTATGGAGAGATTATCCCTTGGACTTTATATAAAGGGGTTTACAGTTCTTTGCTTGGGAGTAATAATCAACCGCTATCTCCGATGTATTGGTTGTTTTATATTATTTCATTATTTTTGACCTTTTGGGGAGAATTCGATCACGGGTATTTTTTTCTACCAGCTTTTTTATATGCTGGTTATTTATTTATGACATGCATTTTGGGTGTAGGAGTTTTTCTTGGTCGAAAGTCAATCACTCGAACAGATTCATTAGTGTACGGAAGTGTATTCTTGTTGACTAATGGGCTGGTTTTTTTCTATGGTTTGCGTTTTTCTGTGATTTTGCAAGGACGGTTTCTTTTTCCTGCCTTGGGTTGTTTTTCGTGGTTAGCTGTTGCAGGTTTACAGTTATGGGAACAGCGGGGTAAGTGGATTTTACCGTTATTGGGTTGTGTCTATTTGGGAATGAATATCATTTGTTTTGTTGTGTTGTTTTTAGGTGAACGAGTGAGTACTTGAATTAATATCTTTTTTTGACCTTCAAGATTAGTGGTTTGGTCGGAGCAAGATTCACTGTTTGAATACATGTTTGAGTTATAAATTAATGAATAGGATGCAGTAGTATAACTTTTTAGAAACTGATCGAAAATGTGTTAGCTGAGTGAAATGTAAGGGAAGGGGGGGGAGCTGAAAGATTGATACTATTGATTAGGTTTGGATGAAGTTGGTGGATATTTTTCTGATTTTACTTGGGTGCCGGTGTCGGCATTTATGAGGGTGGTG
>Ga0194060_10001188_pt1 | contig 18755 bp, 13 predicted proteins | sample SepL225m_MetaG_FD_163427 | JGI IMG/M metagenome (GOLD analysis project Ga0194060, IMG submission 163427) | Anoxic zone freshwater microbial communities from boreal shield lake in IISD Experimental Lakes Area, Ontario, Canada - Sep2016-L222-5m | ecosystem: Environmental > Aquatic > Freshwater >...
TTTGGTACTAATAACCGATAAGGGCGAACCGTTTGGAGAGGAGCTTACAATTACTCAGGCTGTAAGGTTTATTTTGTCAAAAGAAAAAGGAAGCGTTGTGGTGAATCTTTCAACTACAAGAGCGGTTGAGGATGTTGCAAAGGCGGCAGGATGCGAAGTATTCCGTTCTTCAGTCGGCGAGGCGAACGTTGTTAAGAAGATGAAGGAAGTCGGGGCAATAATTGGCGGAGAAGGTTCCGGTGGCGTAATTTATCCGGCTCTGCATTACGGGCGTGATGCTTTGGTCGGAATTGCTCTGACGCTCCAGCATCTGCTTGAGTCCGGCGGAACGTTAAGCGAACTTAAAGCCGTACTGCCTCAGTATTTTATTGCCAAGCGTAAGATTGAGCTTGCAGGCAAAGACCCTGATGAGATTATTAAATCACTTAGCGGTAAGTATTCTAATGAAAAAATTAATACGGATGACGGACTAAAGATTGATTTTGCCGACCACTGGGTACATTTTAGAAAATCCAACACCGAACCAATTATCAGGTGCATCACGGAAGCCAGATCTCTGGCGGAAGCTGAACAGTATATAGATAAATATTTCGATGAAATTAAAAACTTCTTTTAACTGATTCGGGTTGTCAGTCCATTCAATTTTTCAATATCTTTAGCAATGATTATAAAAAAAGATAAAGTAAAGAAAATACTCTTAATAAAACTTCGCGGAATCGGCGATGTTATCCTGTCTTCGGTTGTTTTTAACAATCTCAGGCGGGAATTTCCTGATGCAACAATCGATTACCTGACCGAACCACCGAGCCGTCTGGCTTTGGAGGGACTGGATATTATTAATGAGGTCATAATCTTTGATAAAAGAAAGAGAGCCGGCGCTTTATCTTTAATTGTGAATATCAGAAAAAGGAAGTATGACCTTGTCATGGATTTTTATTCCAATCCGAGAACGGCGCTTATAACCTTTCTGAGCGGAGCGACATACAGAGCCGGTTTTCCATATAAAGGAAGGAAGTACGCATACAATTTATTCGGCCCGGCTGAAAGAGATTCTTATCACGCGGCTGATCTTCATCTTGAATTCCTGAAGGGAATCGGCTTAAGCGTCAGCTCGAATGAGTTATTCTTTAGTCTTACACAGCAGGATATAGATTTTGCCGGTAATTTTATTAAAGATACGTTCGGGCAGAGTTCATTTGTAGTCGGCATAAGCCCAAGCGGAGGCTGGCCCTCTAAGAAATGTGATTCATCAAAGTTCGCTGAAATAGGCGATGCTATGGTAGCTAAATATTCCGCTAAGATTCTTATACTCTGGGGCCCCGGAGATGAATTGCAGGCTGATGAAATTAAAAGTCTGATGCAACATGAACCGGTTCCGGCTCCCAAAACTGATATCAGAAGGATGGGAGCATTACTGTCGGTATGTAATTTAATAATAGCAAACGACAGTGGCCCTATGCATATTGCCACAGCGGTAAAAACCCCGGTATTAAGTCTTCACGGCCCGACTAATCCAAAACTTCAGGGACCTTATGGCGAAATGCACGAGTGGATAAGGCTTGATAGTCTGGATTGTATTGAATGCAACCTGCTTGATTGTCCCAGAAATCATGAATGCTTCCTGGAAATGCCGGTATCGGCTGTAATAAAAAAGGCAGGGATTCTAATCAAAAAAAATAAGTTGATAATTTAGATGAAACAGATAGAGATAATCCTAAAGAATTTCCTGCTAAGAATATTACTTCTTCTCGTGAAGAGGAATGATAAGGACTACGTTCCGGTATTTAACGAAAAGTCGAATATCCTTTTTATCCGCCTTAACAGGATAGGAGATGCTCTGGTGGTTACTCCGCTACTTCATCAGATTAAGGATAGCTTGAAATGTGAAATATCGATACTTGCTGCTTCATCCAATCACTTTATCTTTGAGAATAATCCTTCCATCGACCATATAATCCTGTTTAATAAGGGACTCGGCAGCTTTTTCGAAACACTTAAACTAATCAAGAGAGAAAGATACGATGCTGTCGTAGATCTTCATGATGACGTTTCAACTACCGTGTCATTTTTAATCGCCTTATGCCAGGCAAAGAATAAGTTTGGACTTCGCAAGAGTAATGAGATAGTTTATTCCCGCACAGTTGAAAGACCCGACCCAAAAGTTACGCATGTCGTTGACAGAATATTCGAAATTGCCAGATTGTTTAATGTGAAGATTTCAAAGGAATCAGCGGGTATCTGTTACCAGCCGGAAGAGCACTCGGTTAACAATGTTAAGAATATTCTGTTGCGTAAGTTTAAGGATAAAAAATACCTGATTGGTATGAATATTACCGCAGGAAGCAAAGCAAGATTCTGGGGCATTGAGAATTTTCAGATGGTTCTCAAATTCCTTTCTCAGTATGACGTGAATGTTCTGATAATTACAACAACAAAAGATGTAGAAAAAGCACTTCAGATTACATCTGATGACAGAGATAAAATATTTTACTCTCCGTTGTTTGATGAATTCGCGGCAACAGTCTCCTGCCTGGATTTTTTATTTACACCCGATACATCGATTATACATTTAGCCTCGGCTTATAATGTCCCCGTCTTTGGCCTTTATGTTAAATATAACACAGAAGATATGATATGGTCGCCTTACAGAACTGATTTTGAATCAATGACTACTACAAATTATAACTTAACTGCTATTTCCGCTGAGGAAACCTTAAAGAAACTTAAACCATTTTTAGAAAAGCATATTTATGAATTTAGAAATACCAAAATGTAAACGATTTACCGGATATAAACCCTGCCTTCCGGGTCATGACTGCCTTGTTGAAGGCTGCCAGTATCATATTCCAATTGGCGTAAAGATTCTTATTATTAATCTTGATGCTATGGGCGATATCTTAATGACAACTGCACAGTTAGCCGGACTAAAGAGAAAATTCCCGGAGTCAACCGTTTACTGGGTAACACTTAAGCCAACAGTCCCGCTTCTGCAAAACAATCCTCTTGTAGATAAAGCAATGCCTTATGACTTTGAAACCCTGTCCGTTCTCTCCTGTATGGAATTTGACTATGTAATGAACGTTGATAAATCCCAACGCTCCGGCGCTCTTGCATTAAGCATAAAGGCTAAACACCGACTCGGCTTTGGCATTAACGAAGACGGCAGGATAATTCCGTTTAATCCCGGAGCTGAATATAATTATAAGCTTGGAATGGATGATTATCTTAAGTTCAGGGTCAATACAAGAACCGGGCAGGATTATCTGGCGGAAACTTTTGAGCTTGATTATCAGATGGATGACTATGTATTCTGTTTTACGGAAGAAGAGAACAGGTTTATCGAAACAGCCCGGAAACAGATGAACCTGAACACTTCCGATTTAGTTATTGGATTTAATACCGGATGCTCTTTGCTTTATCCGAACAAAAAAATGACGATCGACCAGCACATAATTTTAATTGAAAGATTCTTATCCTGCGGCAAATATAAGATAATTCTTCTTGGCGGTCCTGAAGACCAGGAACGCAACGAGCTGATTTACACTCGTTTCGATGGCAAAATAATAAATACACCGACAAATCTCGGACTTAGAAAAGGCGCATGTTATGAAAGTCTTGCAAATGTCGTCATTACCGGCGATTCTTTCGGGATGCACCTTGCCATTGCTCTTAAGAAATACGTTGTCGCCTGGTTTGGACTAAGTTGCTGGAATGAAATTGAACTCTACGGCAGAGGAATAAAGCTTTTCCCTGAAAACCTTGAGTGCGCGCCATGCTGGAAAAAGGAATGTCCCAATAATCTTGAATGCGTTGGCATGATTGATCTAAAAAGAATTGAAGAAGAAACTATTAATTATTTCAAATAAGGATAATATATTCAGATGGATTATTTATTGATTAACGCGCCGGCAAAGATTAACTTCGGACTTTATGTTGTCAGTAAGCGCACAGATGGTTTTCATGATATCGAGACAATCTTCTACCCGCTTTATGACTTTGCCGATGAACTGACCTTTTCCCGCAGCGACCGCTTTGAATTTCTTTGCAATGATAAAAGTCTTGAAGGAAACGATAACCTTATAGTTAAGGCAAAAAACCTTTTGGAGGAATACTCCGGCAGACAAATTAATGTAAAGATAGAGCTGACAAAGATTATTCCTGTCGGGGCAGGCATGGGTGGCGGCAGTTCGGATGCGGCGACTACTCTTATTTCATTAAATGAAATGTTTGCTCTTAAGACTGACGATCAAAACCTCCGCAGACTCGCCCTGGAACTTGGCTCCGATGTGCCCTTCTTTATTAAGCCGAAGCCCTCCTTTGCAGAATCCCGCGGCGAAGCGTTAACTCTGCTTAATTTTGACGTTAATCTTCCAATGTTAATTGTAAATCCCGGTATTCATATCTCTACAAAAGAAGCTTACCAGAATATCAAAGCAAAGAAAGCCTCGTTTGACCTTAAAAAACTTACTGGTTATGATTTTAACAGTCCCGTTGATATTATTAAACATGTAACAAATGATTTTGAAGAATACGTTTTTAACGCTTATCCTGAAATTGAGAAAATAAAGGAAAAACTTTACCGTCATGGCGCAAAATTCTCACTTATGACAGGCAGTGGCTCGACTGTTTTTGGCATTTTTAATACTATCGAAAAAGCTGAAAAGGTCCGGCATTTATTCCCGGATCATTATTTTACGTTTATCAGTCAGTACTGATTAATCCGATTATCTGTGTCTGCCCTGAACAGGCAGAATATCACAGCACAGGGCAGCGCCCGAATGTTTATTTACAGCACCAGGTTAAAATCTGTTATAACTCCGTTACAAATTCGATTGTGTTCCTGCCTTTTGGACAACTGATAATATATTCCCCTGTATTCAGATTATCATAAACCGGAAGCTCCGTCTCTTTACCGTTTAATAATGCTCTTAATGGCTTCTTATTTAATGTAACATAGACACCTCTCCGCTCATAATATGCAAGCGTAATATTCCTGCCTGAATAATCACATGACTGAATATCACAGCTTATATCCGTAATTCTAAATTCAGGTTTATCGTCTGTGCTGTCATGGATTATTTCAATCTTATTACTCCCCTTAGGTACAATTACAGACTGCCCTGTAAAACATGCCCATTTTTTGCCATTAATACGAACGGCGGAAACATGTTTTTCGCTCTCCAGCACAAAAGTTACAGGCGATTCTGATGTAAATTCCGTCTCCGAAAGCCTGTTTACTTTACACATCACAGCTAATGAATACGGAGCGAACTTATAATCGGACGGATGAACAGTATTAACAGCATAAACACAGACTCTGTCGGCGTTAAGCGAAGCACAGGATAAAAGCTGAGTAAATTCAAGTCCGGTCTGCACGCTTGTCGGGTACGGATTATCGCGTCCTTCGGAAACAATATTGATATCTACCGTAAGCACAGGTTCGCTGCCAAGCATCCTCCTGTATTCACTCCCGATCTTTGCATATCTGTCCGGTCCTAATACCCAGAGAGGATAAGGATCTTCTGCCTGCATCGTAAAGCCAAATTCTTTTTGAAGTTTTACAAACTCGTCTGCATCCACACCTATATTTTTGTTTAACTTCTCATCAAAAGGATTTGCTATCTGCGTTAAATAAATGTCGTATGCCTTATCGAGATTCTCATCGCGGAAGAATTTCAGTAGTTTACGGTTCAGGTTTGTGCAGAGTTCTACCCTGTAATCCAAAAACTCCTGAACTGCTTTATCATTCTTCCCGATGTAATACTTACTGCTCTTATTAAATATCTCAATCGGGTCATAATCATATTTACGCTTATAATCATTACGGACAAAGCTGCTCATGGGCGTAAAGGATGCGGGCATCTTCGGTCCTTCAAGCGACTCAAAATAAAATTCAGCTATATCAATGCCGTCCCACTCAAAATCATGCACCAGTTTCTTTAAGTACTTCGCGACTTCGTTAAAACATTTAGGCGATTCAAGAGACATAAGCTTCCGCCAGTCAAGATGAGCATCCTTATTAAGAGCGGTTCTTTCCCTCCACTCCGGATGGGCATTCCAGAACTCAGATGTTACCATCGGTAGCTCAAGCCAGAGATAAACAAGTATCCCGTTCAGATGAGCATTATCTGCCAGTGCCTTATATTGCTCCCCGTATTTATCAATATCATACCAGCCACTGATATGCAACTCACTTATCCCATAAGATTTAATCCTCTTCATCAATTCGACCGGCTCGTCAGTTTCGTGATACCCAAGGTCAAGGTAAGCCACAAGCTTATTCCGCTTCACAAACGGCTTTACATCGAAAAAGGCTGTAACGGTTTCATGCAGAAAAGGAAACCTTCCGTAACCGAACTCTTTCGGATTATCCAGCGGAGCATTAAGGTAAATAAACTTCCCCTTTCCAAAAGAGCCGGTAAATGCCACAGGGTTTTCATTATTATCACGGCATAATATTTCACCCTTGGGACATTCTACGATGCTCAGGTCTAAGGCGTATTTATAATTTATCTGAATATCAGGATGGTTCTTATCTCTGATATATTCAACTGTGTCATGTTCGTCTGTCTGCTCTATGCCAAGTATGGCGGAAAGACCTGTATATTCTTCTGTTATAAGGCGGCAGCCGTTCCTGACTTCAAATGCTATCATCTCAGATGCTTCCCTGCTTAGCAAAGAAGCTATATCTCCTGGCACGATTAGTATCATTTCGCCTGATTTATTTAATGATATAAATTCATTCAGTCCGACCTGTTGAATTTCAAATCCGACTGAACCAAGCGAATTTTTATAATTAATAAACTGACTGCTTTGCCGGTTTTCTCTTTTAAGCATATAAATCCGGCTGCCTATACCGGCATAAACGGATGTTAACGCCAGGATAAAGGAAAGCAAAAATAAAAGTATCTGTATTTTTTTTGGACTGTGTTTCATGTGCCGGTGTTCTCTGTTAACTGGTAAAATATCATTAAGGGATTGTTACTTTGAAAATAAGTGCGCCATTATTAAAAGTTAAGCTGAACTCCTGTGTTACCGCCGGAATAAGTACTGCCTGACCTCTTTCGTAATTGTATGTAACCCCGCCTGCTTCGACTATAAGCACTCCTTCTATTATCAGGATAATCTGTATCGCGGAATTATCTTTAAATGACTTCGTTTCAGCAGATTTATAATGCCATCTTGTAACTGAATATTCATCAGTCGGAACCGAATAGACCTTTTCGCTCTCATTACCGGTAGCGGATAAGACCATAGGACGCGTAAAATCGTAAGTCAGTATATCAAGCAAAGAATCAACATCCTTAAATTTTGGTGTCAGACCGGCACGCACTACATTATCTGAGTTCGCCATACATTCCACGATATTCCCCTTTATATATGCGTGCGGAATTCCGGCATCTATATAAATCCCCTCCCCTTCTTTCAGTTCAAATATATTAAGAATAAAAACCGACAACAAGCCTGCATCCGCGCCATACTGCTTTTCAAGGTCGAGGAATAGTTTTTCCTCATCGCTAAGTTCAGATGTCTCTTTATTTCGGAACTTTTCTTTAAGATTTAAGACTGTTTTCTTAAGCAATGAATTATCAGATAACGATTCAGTCATTAACAGCGAGTAAATCCCCTTTACTATCTCCTTTTTTTCTTCATCGGAGCTGTCCGCTTTTTCGAGAGCATCGTATAAGATTTCCGTTCCGGTTATTTCTGTAAGCTCATTATACTTTTCGAGGGATTCGATTATACTGTCATAAGGTCTGAAGCCCGCTATTGCCCGAAGCGAATCGATTGCGATTGCGATTTCAGGCTTATGATTATTGTCAGGGTAATGCCCGGGGTCTTTTTCATGCAGGTATCCTGCCTGAATCTTATTCGGGTGAGCCTGAATGGAAAGAGCTTCGGATACCGAAAGGACTTTCAGCAAAAACGGCAGTCTGCCGGAAAACTTCCCGCTGGCGGCCTGCCCTATTATCTCATCGGGGAATTTTTCTATTAAGTCTGTCAGCCGATAAATACCACCGTCAATTTCAACCGAAGATGAAGCTTTCGGATGAGCGCCAATCCAGAGTTCTGCATAAGCCTCATTTTTTTTTCCCTTAATACCGGTTAAATCAGCAATGTAAGCATTCCCCCCTTTCTCTCCCCATTGATAATGCTGAACTTCGTTTATTAACTGATATGGCCGCGCTGCAATTTTAATTTCATTATTCATGAAGACTCCTTATAAGTTCCCTTTTCCTGCCTGAGTTCCGGTTACGCGAAGTATGGTATTTTCTTCCATTATTTTATAAAGACAGGCAGCATTATCCCTGCAACGTCCTGCCTGAACAAGTAAATTAATCCTTCTGCCGTAATTATAGTAACTGGAAATACCGACAGGAAAAATACATAAAAGAGCGCATTAAAACCATAAAACAGTTTACAGACAAGGACGCAGGCACCTCAACAGACATGAACAGTATTGCTTTAGTCAGACTGAAGGTTTATTTTTGGCAGGACGTATCTGACTCATCTGATTAAATGACTGACTATGATTCGGAGTTCAGAACATCAGAATGCCCGTTTAATCATAATCAATACAACGGATTATTCGCGCACCTCTGTTTATATTAAGTGAAATATATAACAATTATCAGCACATATCAATCAGGACGTATATAACATGAGACACAATTTATTAATGCCGGTCATCTTTGCTTTGGTAATTTTTTATGCGGGGTGCAGGGATTCAGTAACTGAATCGGACATCAGGAACAGGACTATTCCATCAGCCAGCGTAAGTTATAATAAAGATATACAGCCCGTCCTTGAACTGTATTGCAATCATTCCGGCTGTCATGATGATGGTAGCCGCGCGGGCGGTCTCAGTTTTACTTCGTATCTGAATACTACATCGGATGCGACTGTTGTGGTAAAAGGATTCCCGGAGAACAGTCGCTTAATCTGGGTTATAACGCCTGGCGCAAGCAACCCGATGCCGCCGTTTATGAATGCTCAGTTAACGCCAAATATGATTGCCGGAATTACGACATGGATAAAGGAAGGAGCTAAGCCGAACTAATAAATGAAAGGAATTTATCTCCTCGAAATTAAAGCTGCTTCCCCGTTCCGGCTTTTGAACAAAGTATTTTATGACCGGCAGCTTCCTGAAGGGTACTACTATTATTCAGGCAGCGCTCAGAAAAACCTTGAAAGCCGCATTGCACGCCATGCAGGGCATGATAAAGTATTGCACTGGCATATCGATTATATTACTTCCCTGACATCAAATAAAGTAGAGAAAATCTATATTTTCCCCGAAGCCGGTAAGGATATCGAATGCGAACTGACCAGGCTGCTTTCAGCAGTTCCCTCCTGTTCATTCCCTGTAAAAGGCTTTGGAAACTCCGACTGTTCCAAATGCCATTCGCACCTGATTTACTCTCCCACAAAACAGCAGTTGAAGGAAATAACAGATACTTTCGCAGAGTATTTCGTTAAAGAATATTAGTATTCCCATTTTCCCCTTCTTACTCTTAATCATAATCTTAATCTTACTCGCTTAAAGGCAGGTGAGTATGATTATGATTATAAGCCTTACAGGGGTGCAACATGATGTTAACCTGACAGACATTGCTCGATGACATGTCCTGCACCTGCAGGAAGGGCAAAAAGACGCTCGATGACATGTCCCGCACCTGCAGGAAGGGCAAAAAGACGCTCGATGACATGTCCTGCACCTGCAGGAAGGGCAAAAAGACGCTCGATGACATGTCCTGCACCTGCAGGAAGGGCAAAAAGACGCTCGATGACATGTCCTGCACCTGCAGGAAGGGCAAAAAGACGCTCGATGACCCAATCTGCAAGTGCGGATTGACCCGTTTAAGACTCTATGACATACTTCGCACCTGGCCATTGACCCGTTTAAGGCTTTATGACATACTTTGCACCTGGCCATTGACCCGTTTAAGGCTCTATGACATACTTTGCACCTGGTAAGTATGTCATAGAAAGTCTTTTTTATCGAATCACGGTTACCGCCCGGGTAAAATTACATTCCATGGCACATTTCAGGACATGCTCCGGTATAAAATCCCGTTCTTCAGCATATCACCCGGACTTCCCCCGTTAGAAAACGGACTCGGAATAATAATTTGCTTTTCGCCGGAGATACAAAGCTGTTCATCCGGACTGGCTGGTAAAATATCCTTACCATATTGTGCATAAAATAATTCAACCGGCAGCGTGGCACGGTTCAGAATCGCATTAAATCCACTTCATCTTATTATACCACTGGCATGTTTTTCTTATGCCTTCTTCGAGGGAAATATGCTGGCTGTAGCCCAGTTCTCTCATAGCCTTGGCGGTACTGCATGTCCAGGCCGGCTGTACTATATCGCGTGCTTTCTCAAGGTTAAGTGTGGCAGGTTTGGAGCTGAATATCGAGAAGAACTGCGCTATTGCCGCGATTATATAAACTAAGCAGTGCGGAACTTTCAGCAACCGCGGTTTTTTATTAAGCACTATTGAAGTTACTTCACCTATCTCCTTCCAGTAGTAATACTTTTCACTGCCGATGAAGTATATCTGTCCGGCTGACTTTACGCTTCTGGCGGCTATGTAAAAACCATTGATGAGGTCAGTTACATGTATCAGGCTTAAAGGCTTATCCTTCATTCCGATGGTCGTCATAAGTCCTTTATTGAAAGTCTTAAAAAATATCATAATTTCCGTGTCCCGCTCGCCGTAAACAGCAGGAGCGCGGCAAATTGTAACGGGCAGCCTGTCCATATAAGTCTTAGCAAGCTTTTCTTCCTCAAGTTTGCTTTTGCCATAGGTTGTAATCGGATGCTCCGGTGTTTCTTCTGTAACCGGTTTACCTTCGAGAGAGGGTCCGCACGCGGTCTGACTACTGACTATGACAATTTTACGTAAAGATTCCTTAGCCGTAAGAGCAGCTTCAAGCAAAGTTCTCGTAGTTTCTACGTTGCCTTTAAAGTAACCCTCCGGTTTTTTGGATTTTACAACTCCCGCCACATGAAAAATATACTGCGCTCCCTTAAAAGCATCGGCAAGGGCTTTCTGGTCAGAAAGCCCGCAGTCAATTATTTCAACAGGTTTAAGATCAAGCCATTGTAAATTACTCGATTTTCTGGTTATACAGCGTACAATATACCCCTTATTAATCAATAAATCGACCAGATGACTTCCTACAAAACCATTCGCGCCTGTTACTACAGCAATCCTTTTCTTATTCATTCGCATATTCCATTTGATTTTATTTTGATTTAATTATACATTGAGCAGTTAAATTTTTGATTAAACAAGATAATGCAAAAATATATATAAAGATTATAAATTCATACCTGTTAATCATTCTGGAGGAAATTTTTGGACTTATTCACGAAATGTTTTGAATTTACAAGGGCTGATGAGATAAAAGCAGCCGGATTGTATCCTTATTTCAGAGAAATTGAGGAAAACGAAGGGCCAGTAGTACATATAGAAGGCCGAAAAATTATAATGGCCGGTTCTAATAATTATCTTGGTCTGACAGCTCATCCATCGGTAAAGGAAGCTGCGATAAAAGCAGTTGAAAAATATGGTTCGGGCTGCTCGGGTTCGCGCTATCTTACCGGTACACTCGATCTGCATGTTGAGCTTGAAGCAAAACTTGCAAAATTCCTTGGCAAAGAAGCCTGCTTACTTTTTTCTACCGGATATCAGACTGCGCAGGGGATCATCCCGACTCTGGTTCAGAGGGGTGAGTATGTTATATCAGATAAAGATAACCACGCATGTATCGTTGCCGGCAACCTGATGGCTAAGGGAGCCACAGCCGAGGTAGTCAGGTACAAACATAATGACATGAAGGACCTCGAAAGGGTTATTACGAAACTTCCTAAAGAAACTCCAAAGCTAATTGTCAGCGATGGCGTATTCTCAACGGGCGGAGAGATAGTTGATTTGCCAAATCTGAACAGGATTGCCAAAGAGAACAACGCACGCATACTGATTGACGATGCTCATTCGGTAGGCGTTATCGGCAAAGGCGGAAGAGGCACGGCAAGCGAGTTTGATCTTGTCAATGAAATTGATATGACAATGGGTACATTCAGCAAGACTTTCGCTTCGCTCGGCGGCTTTGTCGCAGGTGAAGAGAGAGTTATCAACTACCTGAAGCATACATCCCCTGCCCTGATCTTTAGCGCGTCCCCTACACCGGCTTCAGTTGCAGCCGCTATAGCTTCGCTTGACATACTGGAAGCCGAGCCTGAAAGGGTTACCAAACTAATCAGGAATGCAAATTATGTCCGCACAAGACTGACAGAAGCAGGTTTCAATGTATTGGATGGCAGGACAGCAATCGTGCCTGTGATTATAGGCGATGACCTTCTAAGCTTCAAAATGGGCAGGATGCTTTATGATGATGGCGTATTTGTCAATATCTTTATATCACCGGGCGTGCCACAAGGAAGGCAGATGATGAGAACAAGCTATATGTCAACTCATGAAGATGAGCATTTGGATTATATTATTGATTCATTCAAAAGAAACGGCGCTAAGTTAGGTATTATCTGATTTCTCCGTTTTAGCTGATAAGTTTAATTATAAACCCCGCCGGTCATCTGACGGGGTTTCGTTAATTAAAAAGGCTGGCAGTAAAACAGTTTCTTTAGTTTATTATGTATTTTGGAATCATATCAGCATCCGGGTGATTCCAGTCAGCATTCCCCTGCCGGATTTCTATAAACCATATTTTATTAATTTGAGGGAGTTACAATGAAAGAAATCAGAGTAAAGAGAGTTGTTACTGATAAGGAACTAATGCAGTTTATTAAATTCCCGTGGAAGGTCTATGCAGGCGATCAATACTGGGTGCCACCTCTGATTATGGACAGAAAGAAGATACTGGACAGGAAGAAGAACCCATTTTTCGAACATGCGGAAATGGAAATGTTTCTTGCCGAGCAGGATAATCAAATCGTAGGCCGCATAGCGGCGATAAAGAATGATCTGCATAATAAAGAGCATAACGACAAGGCGGGTTTCTGGGGATTTTTCGAATGTATTAATGATCAGTCTGTCGCTAATGCGCTGTTTGATACAGCTATAGACTGGCTGAAGAAAAAAGGTTGCGACAAGACGTTTGGACCGGCCAATCCGTCAAGCAACGATGAGTACGGGATGCTGATTGAGGGATTTGACGATGAACCGCGAATTCTTATGACGTACAACCCCAGGTATTACCTGGAACTTTGTGATAATTATGGATTCAGGAAGGCAAAGGACCTTAACGCATACAAGCTTGAGAATAAAAAAGTAGCAGGCAGCGAGAAGCTGAAGCGTGTGGCAGAAATAGCAACTAAGCGCTCAGGTATTCAGATTACAAGTTTAAACATGAAGGACTTTGACCGCGAGGTTGCAAAGGTTAAATATGTGTATAACAAGGCATGGGCTGCCAACTGGGGCTTCGTTCCAATGACAGACCATGAACTTGACCACATGGCAAAAGACTTAAAGCAGCTGATAAACCCTAAGATTGTTTTATTTGGTCAGATTAAGGATGAAGTCGTTGGTTTCTCACTCTGCTTACCTGACTACAATCAGATTTTCAAGAAAATGAACGGAAGGCTTTTCCCGTTTGGCATATTCCGCCTTTTATTCGGGAAGAAGAGCATTACATGGTCGAGAGTTATTACGCTGGGCATCATACCGGAGTATCAGAAACGAGGACTTGACGCTGTATTTTATTATGAAACACTCAACCGCGCTCACAATGAGGGTATAGACCTTGGCGAAGCAAGCTGGATACTCGAAGATAATGCAATGATGAACCGTGGCGCACAGGTAATGCAGGGCGATTTGTACAAGAAATACCGTATTTATGAGAAAAATATTTAATTATAACTGCCGCGGTCTGAAAACCGTGGCAATGTAAACATCTTTTTACAACCGGGCAGATGCCCCGGAATTAAAATTATTCAGAATATCCCTAAAAGACGGCACCGGGTTATAATATGCTCAAAAAGATTATCATTTTCTCCTTTCTGTACACTTCAGTTTTTGCCCAGTATACATCACGGGATTATGAACTTGCCCGTACAACATTTGAAAGGACGTTCGATAAGAAGATAATGTTGCGCTATCTTAAAAGCGAATATCCTGACAGTGTGCGTGCTGCCCTTCTCAGCCTCGGCAACTCGAAAGATACATCGTATATCGATGATATTATATCACCTGACTTCCGGCGTTATGGTAATTATATCTCTTTTGCATTAGGGGAAACCGGTCCCTCCGCTAAATCTGTCAGTTACCTTTTATCAATGATATTTCCATGTGCAAAGAAGGAATATCAGCGGCCGGCGTTTGAAGCTGTCGGAAGAACAGCAGATAAAAATGTTCTTGAAGACCTGATAATACGTTACATGACTGATAAAAATCAGAATTATGATGGTATCTCAGTCGCTATTTTGAATTTTGCGCTTCGTAATATTAAGTCGTCTGATTCAGGCGATGTAAAAACGCTCCGCAGGGAATTTACAGAAGCGGGCAATTCGATGCAGAGGCGTACTGATGCGGCTTTCGCTTTGTCAAGAAGTAATATAAGCCGTGCGATGAGGAATGATTTCCTGAAGACTGTCTATGATAAGAATAATAGTGAAGACTGGATAATACTAAAGCAGTACTCGCTTGCCTGTCTTAGAAGACTGAAGGCTGCCCCCGATAATATCGACCAGATAAAGGCTCTGATAAGCCTGTCAGACTGGCGACTGAGGGCTGAAGCTGCAAAGGTGTTAATCTACTATAAGTTCCGGACTACTGATGACCTCAGGCTGCTGTTTGCGTTAGTCAGGGATAAGAATACGAATGTATCACGACAGATGGCAGTTTCATTAAAGGATGCCATAATTGAAAGCGGACTGAAATTTTATGTTAAAGATGAGTTAAAAAAAAGCATTGCGGATTCTTCCCTTTCGGAAAATACGAGGGGTGAACTGTTCTTTTCCCTTACTAAGATGTTCCCTGACGAATTTGCGGATTTCTTCCCGGCTTATAAGGATAAAGTGAATCCTTCTTTTATCTGTCGGGCGCTGGCAGAAAATGTTAATGACCCGCAGAAGAATCTGCAGTACCTGATGAATAATATATCTTCGGTTACAAAGCCTGACAAGCCTGAACTTATTAACGCGCTTCTGTCTCTCCAGCGGTATATGCCGGACAATACTCAGCTACGCGACCTGCTTATTGCCGGACTGTCAGACAACATTGCCGCAGTTGTTTCAATTACAGCCGAAGGTCTGGATTCTGCCTTTATAGCTTCCAATAAAGAGGAAATAAAGAAAATAATTTCCAGGCAGATTAATCTTTATCTAAACAACCCTGATTATTCTGAATGTTTAATTTCATTAATTAATTCCGGGCGCAGAATATCCGGCGGGTTCAGTCTGGATATGATTAAGCTGTTGCGAACCTCAACTGTATATTCACTTCAGGTTTACGCCTGCCGGGAGCTGGGCAGGAATTGCAGGCTTCAAAAGCAGCTGAATAACTTTTACACGCTCTGGAATATGGCATTTAAATACCGTTCGGCAAAGATTTATACGACAAAAGGCAATTTCACGATTCAGTTTACGCCGGGCATAACGCCGATAAGTACCGGGAATTTCTGCCGGCTCGCTTCCGATGGCTTCTTTGACAAGATAACATTCCACCGCGTAGTGCCCGGCTTTATCATACAGTCCGGCGACCCTAGTGGCACAGGTTACGGCGGACCCGGTTATGATATTATTTCAGAATACTCTCCTGCCGGTTTTGATAAAGGCTCTGTGGGCATGTCAGGCACGGGCAGAGATACCGAAGGCTCGCAATGGTTTATAGTACATTCCAATTATCCGCATCTGAACGGACAATATTCCAACTTTGCCAAAGTTACCGAAGGTATGGATATAATTAATATGATTGACCAGGGAGATAGCATTTCGGGCATTGAACTAATTAAATGATGATGGATGCTTAATACAAGCCCGGATTAAAGCACGATGAAATGAAAGATTAAACATCGCGCAGATGTATGATATAATCTTTCATTTAATGCGTCCATATTTTTATGAAGGGACGATTCAGATCAGTTATTATTTATCAGTGGATGGTTTAACTGGGGATATTTTTTTCATCGAGATAAAGTCGCTTACTATTTTTATCTTTACAAGTCCTGCCTCAGTTCCGAGCCATATACTGTCGCCGTCAAAGAACATGGCAATAATCTTATCATTATGCAGGTTAAGTTCATCTTTGCTTATTGATGTTACCTTTTTTGTGAAGCGGTTAATAAGTGCGATGCCCTGCCCTGTCTGCTCTTTGTTCTTCTTATTAAATTTGTAGGTACTTGCCCAGATTGTGTTGCCGGTAAGAGCTAAACAATAAATACCGTCAGCGTTCATACCGTTATGTGTATCGAAACGGCGCCAGTCTATTGTCCGGTTGTAACAATAAAGTCCGCCGATATTGAAACTCGGTTTCTGCACAGTTATAAATTCATCAAGACCAAACCAGATGTTCTTTGATTCAGGCAGAATATCAGCAAGCGAAACTATATCGCCATCGCCGTTAAAGGCATTGGTTTTATTTGTAATAAACTGTCTGGAACCGGGGTCTTCAATGTCCTTTGGTTTGGTATATCTGTGAATTCCGACTTCAGTACCGAACCAGACGAGGCTGTCTCCGTCAAGCTTAATAGTTTTAATGCTGTTAGTCTTGGTGTTGTTATCAATGGTCAGGTCGATATCTGTAAATTTTTGGTTAGCAACTTCGAGCCTTGTTAAATACTTAAACCTTCCGATCCAGAGAGTGTTAACATATTTGTCATAGACAAGGGCGCGTACCCAGTTACCCATTTCGCCGCCTTTGCCAAATTTTCTTTTAAGCCAGATATTTCTTTTCCGGTCGAGAGTAAAAAGCCCGTCGCTGCAACCTGCCCATACGTAATCTTTGTTATAGCTTACGCAATAGAAGAAATCCTGCTGGAGGTTTCCCCTGGATGTCGAAAAGTTTTCCCAGATGCCGGTTTTCTTCATGTAATGATAAATACCTTTGCCGTAGGTAGAAATCCAGAGTTCATTCTGGTCGCCGGTTATCTGATTAACTGAAGCGCCATCGAGGAATGTTTCAATAACAGGCTTTTCCTGGGCATGGAGCAAAGCAACATATATAAAAACAAATAATAATATTCTTTGCATAATCCTTTTTTTATGAGAACCAACAATTGGAACAAGTAAAAGTCCCTTTACTACGAATGCAGTAACTGGTATTTTTTATTTCCAATCAGTTTATTTGTATAACCAGCAGACTCGTGATGACCATTATTATTGTCAATCTTAAATCTGCCCACTAGATCCTGAAGATTTAGTGTCAGTTTGTTTAAATCTTCCGCTGCACGGGCTATCTGCTGAGTGCCGGCGGCACTCTGATGTATAACGCTGCTTATACCTTCAATGTTATTACTAATTTCTTCAGATGCGCCTGACTGCTCTTCACTTGCAGCAGCCACCTTAGTTATAATATTGCTGACAGACTGGTTGACTTCCAGGATACGCTGGAGTGAAGCGGCTACTTCTTCAGTTAAGCGCATACCATTTTCAACAGCCCTGCCCGCTAAGTCCATTGAATCGTCTGCCTGTTTTGCTTCGCCCTGAATCAGCTTAATTGTTACAGCTATTTCTTTAGTAGCTTTTGTAGTACGCTCTGCAAGTTTACGGACTTCATCTGCGACGACAGCAAAACCGCGTCCCTGTTCGCCTGCTCTTGCTGCTTCAATAGCTGCATTAAGAGCAAGCAGGTTCGTCTGGTCTGCAATGTCATCTATTACCTGAGTTATCTCTCCGATTTGTTCCGTCTTTTTTGCAAGCGATGATATTACTTTCCCTGTTTCCTGAACAGATTCGACTATCATGAGCATTCCGGTTTTAGTTTCCTCTACTTTTTTCGCACCATTTAATGCCGTATCGCTTGCAAGCTTAGAACTATCAGCCGCAATATTTGCGTTCTTACTGCTGTCAAGTATTGTGCTTGTCATTTTCTCTACTGATCCGGCAATTTCGGTAGTTTGTAGCGACTGCTCATGAGCGCCAGCGGCCATTTCTTCGGAACTGGCTGAAATCTGGCTACTTGCGCTTGCTGTTGCATGTACTGCTTCGGTTACATCATTAAGCGCCCGGCTCATTTGCTCACCCAGTTTATTAATACTGTTCTTAATCACCTGATAATCGCCCTTATAATCCCCGTGCATTCGTACTGTCATATCACCTGTTGCCATAACTTCAAGAACATCAGAACCTTCCTTAACCGGTTTAACTACAGCGTCCAGTATATTATTTATCCCTTCGATAACATCCTTATATGCTCCCATGAATTTTTGCGAATCGCCCCGCTTTGAAAGTTCTCCGTTAATAGCTGTTCCTGTAAGTAAATTTGTTTCGCCAATAAGCATTTTTAACGATCTTATAATGGCATTTAATGAAGGAGCAATCGCATCTTCTTTATCATACATCTTTGCTTCATTTGTTATATTGCCATTCGCAATCTCAAGCATTACTCCTGACAGACCATCCAGTTGTTCTGCTACACCATCCAGCGTGGCAGACATAATGCCAAGCTCGTCTTTTGAAGTTACCCCTGCGCGCGCTTTAACATGTCCCTTCTTAAGTTCTTCTCCCATTTTCATGACTTTCAGGATTGGCTCTTTAATGGTTTTTGTAATGAAACCTGCTATAATG
>Ga0194060_10001189_pt1 | contig 18748 bp, 19 predicted proteins | sample SepL225m_MetaG_FD_163427 | JGI IMG/M metagenome (GOLD analysis project Ga0194060, IMG submission 163427) | Anoxic zone freshwater microbial communities from boreal shield lake in IISD Experimental Lakes Area, Ontario, Canada - Sep2016-L222-5m | ecosystem: Environmental > Aquatic > Freshwater >...
ATGCAGCAGACGTGGAGGATCACGCCGGGCACGACGAACAACGCGTAGCCGATGGCGACGCTCGCGAACCACACCAGCCCGCTGAGGATGCGACCCCGATACAACTGACCCGCGCCAGGAATCACCAGGCTGAGGACGGCGGCCACCCCGCGACGTGGTTCGTACGCGCCCTGCTGAACCACGACCTGAGCCGGCGGCTGGGACCGCAGCAAGTCACGTCCGCAATGCTTGCAAACAATGGCGGCGTCCTGAATGTCTTCAGCGCAGAACGGGCATGTCTTCACGGTGCGCTCCTATCGCGGTATCTTCACATACTTCGGAGTGGAACCGCTCGTCGATCTCGGAGGCACGCAGCGGGCCGATGCCTTCCTCTGCGCTCCACGAATGCCCTCGGGCGTCCGCTGATCCGGCGTGACGGCATCAACCCCCGGCAGTGTGGGGCCCTCGTATCTGCCGGTGTTACAAGGTTCCTTTTCCCTCGTTCGGGACCCATTCGCGGGCGAGTGGCACGTCGTGGAAGTGGAGCAGGGGGACCGGCTGGACCCCGACCCGGCAGGTCGGGCGTGCCTCACATTGGACCGGAAGGCGAGGGGCATCCCATGGAGAATCGGGTCGCCAGGTGCGGCACGGCCCGGCCGTCAAGGTTCGGCAGGTGCTCGACCGTGCATGGGGTTGACCGCCCCGGCGGTCTTACGCTTCAACCACGAACGTATGCCCTGCGCGCACCAGCGCCTCGCACGCCGAAGCTGCGCTGGTGCGCTTGACCAGGAGATAGTCCGTGTCGAACGTGCTGATCGCGAAGAGGCTGATGCCCGCTGCCGCCAGGGGTGATACGAACGACGCGAGGACGCCGACGTGCGAGAACGGGAACGGGCCGTGGAGCTTGATGAGGGACCAGCCCGCTTCCGCTTGAACTCCCTCCGGCGGCAGACCAGTAGGGCAGACGATGGAGAGCTCCGCGGGTGTGCGGGTGATTGAGACAAAGCCGGTGGCAGACAGGGCCCAGGGGGGAATGGGGTCTTCTGGTCCGAGCCGCACAATCACCCAGTGCCCGGGGATAACCGAGAAACGCTCAGTGTTCATGGTGCGACTTCAACAAGGCGAACGCCGCCGGGCGCCGCCGAATCCGTCCACTTCCACCCGCGTTGCGGCCAGAAGTGGGGTAATGACCGTCAGCCCTGGTCGTGCCTGAGCTTGAGTCCGAGAAGGATGCCATTCAGCACCAGCGTGGCCCCATTGGCGACGATGACCGGCGCTGAGCCCAACGCAATCCCGTAGAGGAGCCACAGGAACACGCCAGCCGTGAGAGCGCTGAGCGTCAGGACCGACAGGTCGCCCACGGACCTTGAGCGCCACGACTTGACGACCTGCGGCACGAAGGCGAGCGTGGTCAGGACGCCAGCAGCGTAGCCAATCAGTTCGTACATCGTCAGATGCTAGCAGACGCGCCGCTTCGCAGATCCTCGGTGGCTCGTGCGTGGCCGGCGGAGGCGGTGTTGGAGGGGCCCGGGGTCGATGAAGTACGCTGGTGGCGGCCGCTGTGCCGCAGGAGCGAGGACGCACGCAGAGACTCAGCGGTGGATTGGGGAGGGAGGCTCCGTCATGGACAGAGAGAAGAAGCCCGCCGCTCGGTTGACACCTGAGGAGATGGAAGCGATTGAGAAACAACTGCTGAAGAACCTCGCGGACCCGTCGGTTCCAGACCGGGTGGAGGAGGCACAACGTCGCTTCGAGGAGGAACTTCAACGCGCCGTCGCACACCTCGGTACGAAGAAGGGCTGAGGAGACCCGAACGGGTCATCTGTGAGAACGACGCCAAGACGCGGCACCAGGCGCCCGATAGGTTCTGAGGGCAAGCCACCCTCGGCGCGATCCTCGTCTTCTCGTCACCCGCGATGCCTTCGCCAGGCAGACTGGCTACCCCCGTGGTCAACCGGGGTACGTCATTGATCGCATTGTTCCGCTGGCCGCGCCACCTGTGGCGTGAACGTCACGGTAAACATCGCGTCAGGCCCCGTCCCGATCTCCAGTGTGCCTCCGGGTTGCCTGGCCAGGTCGGTCACCAGCTGCGGGCCCAGCGAGGTAGCCCGCTTCGTCTCGAAATCATCCGGCAGCCCTACGCCGGTGTCGCTCACGCGCAGGCGCAGTTGCGGGCCGTCATCGACCCGCTGCACTTCCACCCGCAGCTTCCCGGTGCGACCGGCGGGAAATCCATGTTTGAGGCTGTTGGAGACAAGTTCATTGACCAGTAATCCGCAAGGCATCGCCTGGTCCATCTCGACGTGGACGGAGGCGAGGTCCAGTTGGAGCCGCACGGCGCCAGGCGAGGCAACCAGGGCGCGAAAAGACTGCGTGATGAGTGCCCGCAGGTAGGCGCCCAGATCCACGGCCGCAAACGTGCCGGAGCGGTAGAGCAACTCGTGCCACAGCGCCATGGAGCGAATCCGGCCCTGCATCTCGCCGAGCACGGACCTGGTGCCGGCATGATCGTTTCGCCCGCTCTCCAGTCGCAGCAGGCTCGTGATGACCTGCAGGTTGTTCCTCACGCGGTGGTGGACTTCCTTGAGCAGGCCATCCTTGTCCCGCAGCGAAACCTGGAGGGCTTCGTTCGCCCGCTCCGTCCAGAATGGCGTCGGCACGCTCGAATGCCGGGAACACACGCCCGCACCCTGAGCGGTACGGAGGGCTGCACGACACGATGCCGGGACGACGCGGGGGCAGCCAGAAGGGTGCTCCGCATTCCAGCTGAGAGTTCATGTGCAATTGGGAACAGATCCAGGTCACGTCGCCGCAGTAGCCTCCGATCATGAAAAGACTTCTGCAGACCGCGGCGCTTTCGGCACTGGTCCTCGCGTCCGCCTCAGCAGCCCAGGCACAGGTGTCCTTCGGCATTCATATTGGCGAGCCGCCCGCCCCGCGCGCGTACCGTGTGCCGCCTCAGCCTGGTCCTGACTACGAGTGGATCGAGGGCTATCAGTATCCCCAGGGAGGGCAGTACAAGTGGCATGAAGGCTACTGGTCTCAGCCGCCGTACCCGGGAGCGTACTGGGTCGCGCCCTACTACGACCGCGGAGAATACTTCGCCGGCCAGTGGGAAGGCGCTCGCGGGAATGTCGCCCACGACCATAGGTGGGACCGAGCCGGCCAGCGTGACGACCGTCGCTACGATCCCGGCAATGGATCGTATCGAGACAACGGGTCGATGAACGGGCGGGCGCAGGCGCAGGCGATGGTGCGAGCCGCGTACTTGAGCGTGCTCGGCCGCGAGCCGGATTCGGCCAGCGCCGGCTGGGTGGATAGCGTGTTCACCAACCGGTTGTCGAGGCAGCAGCTCGAAAATGAGCTTCGCAACAGTGCGGAATACAGGCAGAAGAATCGGGGCCGATAGACCATCGATTCGTTCCTCCGCCTACGACATGCCGCCCGGTGGCAGCATCCACCGGGCGGTTTCGTGTCTTCGTCCCCCCACCACGCGGCCGGGCGCCCGCGTGGCGAACCGCCGGCCGACCGGCCACTCGTCGGCTCGACCACCCGATGGTCGCGGTGTGACCCCTTCGCATTGAGCGACGGCCATGTCCCTTGCGCCGGTTTACTTCAGTAGGCATTCTCATTACGATCGGGGCGGGGCGACGTTCAGGTGGATTGCGATCGAATCATGACCACGCTGGAACCACGAATCACCATCAACCCCGAGTTGTGCGGCGGTCGCCCGTGCATTCGGGGCATGCGTATCCGCGTGTCTGACGTGTTGGAGTTGCTGGCCAACGGCTTGGCGCCTGAGCAGGTCCTGACGGAGTTGCCCGACCTGGAAGCCGAAGACATTACTGCCTGCCTCCGCCTGGCGAGTCGTCGGTTCGATCACCCGATTCTTGCGGCGTGACTCTCTGGCTCGACGCGCAGCTGTCCCCCTCCCCTGCGACGTGGTTTCGGCAGGCGCTCCAGGTGTCCGCGGTGGCCGTCCGCGCCCTCCAACTCCGTGAGGCCACCGACGCGGTGATCTTCCAGGCGGCCCGGAACGCGCGCGCGGTCGTCGTGACGAAGGATGCGGATTTCGTTCGCCTGGTGGAGCAACACGGTCCGCCTCCGCAGGTGGTCTGGCTCACCTGCGGCAACACGTCGAATGCGGCGCGCGAGGTGTACAGCGATCTCCGCTCGGCGACCAACGAGCACCAAGGCTTCGCGTTTGGCGAAGCGAACGCACCGCGCGGGAACCGGCGGACGTCGCGCCCTGTCACACTCTGTGCCCGGGTGAGGTGATTCGCACAGCGTGCCCGGGGGGGCGCGCGGCCTTGACTGCGTGCGGCAACGATGCGACGCTGGCGGGAGAGGGCCCGGATTCATGACTGTCAACCTGCAACTTACGCCGGATGTGGAGGCCGGCCTGGCCGCTCAGGCCCAAGCGCGGGGGCTGTCCCTCGAGACGTACCTCGAGCAGGTGCTGCAGGAGCGGAGCCGCAGTGTGGCGCCGCCGAGCCTTGACCCTGACGAACGCGCCCTCGCCTTTGAAGCCTGGGCGCACAGCCATCCGCTCACTCCGGCGTTGTCGGACGCCGCCGTTCGGCGTGAGAACCTCATTCGCGACGCTTCATGAGCGTCTTCGTCGATACGAACGTGCTGCTGAGAGGCGTGCGGCCTCTCATCCCGTGCACGACGCTGCCGTGCGGAGTGTGGCCGACGTCCTCCGCCGCGGCGAGGCGCTGGTCATCACGCCGCAGATCGTTGCTGAGTTCTGGAACGTCGCCACTCGCCCCGTCGCGCAAAATGGACTCGGATGGTCCCACCAGCACGCACGTAATGAAGTGGCGCGCGTCGAGGAATTCCTGTCGCTGTTGATCGAATCGACCGAGGTCTACGCCGAACGGAAGCGGCTCGTCGTGGCGCACGGCGTGGTCGGCGTGCAAGCGCACGATGCCCGGCTGGTGGCGGCGATGAAGGTCTACGGCGTCGAGCGGATCCTCACGTTCAACACGCAGGATGTTCTCCGGTACCCGGATATCGAGGTCGTTCGACCCGCGTGAGGCAAGCCGAATCCGGAGGCGTCATGGATCAGTTCTCGCGCTTCAAGGCCAGCGCCGTCATGGCTCACCGATCCGGTCGACATCTGAGCGGCTTCCGGCCATATGATCTGCGTGAGCGACGCAGCGGGGCACCGCGGCGGACGCCGCAAGTTCTTGGTGAAAAAACAGATTGTTAATGGAGCCGGCGATCCGGGTTGAACGGACGACCTGCTGATTACGAATCAGCTGCTCTACCACTGAGCTACGCCGGCCAGGCGGGAACACGCACGCCCCATGACGCGCGATACGTGCCGATTCTACCACGGCCTTGCCGTGGCGAGCCTCGCCGTGAGCCTGGGGCCACGGATTGTTTGCCTCAGGTCGGACCGTGCGCTACGATTGATGGTTCAGAACATCTCGAATTAGCAGGCAGAGCGCCCGGCTGCGGCCGGACGCGCCGCAGGGCCCGCCACGAATGTCCGAAACCGTCATCCCCGCCAACGCCGGCGAACTCGTCGTCCGCGGCGCCCGCACCCACAACCTCAAGAACATCGATCTGACGCTGCCCCTCGGCGCCCTGATCGTCGTGACGGGAGTCAGCGGCTCGGGGAAGTCGTCACTCGCCTTCGACACGATCTACGCCGAGGGCCAGCGGCGCTACGTGGAATCGCTCTCGGCCTACGCCCGCCAGTTTCTCGAACGCATGGAGAAGCCGGACGTCGACCGCATCGACGGCATCTCGCCGGCGATCGCCATCCGCCAGAAGAACAGCATCCGGAATCCGCGGTCCACGGTCGGCACGACGACGGAAGTCCACGACTACCTCCGTCTGCTGTTCGCCCGCGTCGGCAGGACGTTCTGCCGGAACTGCGGCAGGGAAGTGGTGCGCGAAACCGCCGAGGTGGTGGCCCGGCAGATCGGCGAGCTGCCGCCAGGGTCGCGGCTGCTCATCGGCTTCGACCTCCCGATCGTCGACACCGCCCCCGCGACGGGTGACGCTCCGGACGTGGACGAACTACTCGAGCAGGGCGACTCGGCCGACGCGCCGAGCCGTCCTCAGACGGCGACGTCGATGGACCCGGCCCCTTCGTCCGTGACCGCTGTCGCGGCCGACCCCTCGAGCCAGGGCGCCATGGCCACCACGATCGCGAGCCTGCGGAAGAAGGGCTTCGCGCGGCTGCTGGTCGACGGCCGGGCCTTGTCGTTCGACGATGTGGATGTGACGTCGCTGACCGGGCGAACGGAGCTGCAGGTCGTCGTGGATCGGATCCAGTTGGGCGACGCCCCGGTCTCGGACACGACCGCAGACGAAGTCCGCTCGCGCATCACCGACTCGATCGAAATCGCCTATCTCGAGGGCGGTGGCGCGCTCTGGGTGGTCCAGTTGCCGGCCACCAGCCACCAGCCACCAGCCACGAGCCCCCAGTCACCTGTCGTGCACGTGTTCTCCGAGCGCTTCGAATGCCGTCCATGCGGCATCGCGTATGAAGACCCGCAGCCGCGGCTGTTCTCGTTCAACAACCCGTTCGGCGCGTGCCCGACGTGCCACGGGTTTGGCAACATCATCGAGCTCGACATGGACCTGGTCGTGCCCGATCCGAAGAAGACGATTCTGCAGAACGCGATCGAGCCCTTGAGCAAGCCGCACTATCGCGCGCAACTCGCCGACCTGAAGCGCGCGGCGCGCAAGGCGAAGATCCCGCTCGACATCCCGTGGCGCCAGCTGACCGACGAGGAGCGGCGGTTCGTCATCGACGGAGACGACGAGTTCGAGGGCATCCGGGGTTTCTTTCGATGGCTCGACAAGAAGAAGTACAAGGTGCACGTTCGGGTGTTTCTCAGCCGCTATCGCGGGTATCTCGTCTGCCCCGACTGCGGCGGGACACGCCTGCGGCGGGAGGCCCGCGCCGTGACGGTGGGGGGCCGCACGATCGACCAGGTGTCCTCGCTCACCGTGCGTGAAGCGCAGACGTTCTTCGGCAGTCTTCAGCTCTCGGAGAAGGAAGGCGCTATCGCCGAGAAGGTCCTGAAGGAGATCCGGAAGCGTCTGGGCTTTCTGAGCGACGTGGGCCTGGACTACCTGTCGCTGGACCGCCTGTCGTCCACCCTGTCGGGAGGCGAGGCGCAGCGCATCAACCTCGCGACATCGCTCGGCTCGGCGCTGGTCGGCACGCTCTACGTGCTCGACGAGCCGTCCATCGGCTTGCACTCTCGAGACAACCTGCGGCTCATCGCCATTCTGCGCCAGCTTCGAGACCAGGGGAACACCGTGCTCGTGGTCGAGCACGACGCCGACATGATCCGGGTCGCCGACCACATCGTCGACCTGGGGCTCGGGGCGGGCGACCAGGGCGGCCGCGTGATCTACTCGGGCACGCTCGCCGGGCTGATGCTCGAGCCGCGCTCGCTCACCTCGAAGTACCTGCGGCAGGAACTGGCGATCCCGGTGCCGCCGACGCGCCGCCGTGGGACTGGCCAGCGGATCACCCTCACCGGCGCCAGCGAGCACAACCTGAAGCACGTGGACTTCAGCATGCCGCTGAACACGCTGACCGTCGTGACGGGCGTGAGCGGGTCGGGCAAGTCCACGCTCGTGCACGATGTGCTCTATGCCGCGATCAAGCGCGCCAAAGGCGGGTGGGACCGTCGCGTCGGTTCGTTCCTGCATCTCGAGGGCGTCGAGTACGTCACCGACGTGGTGCTGGTGGACCAGACCCCGATCGGCCGGACGCCGCGGTCGAACCCGGTCACGTACCTGAAGGCGTTCGACCCGATCCGCGAGCTGTTTGCCGCCACCAAGGACGCGCGCACGCTGGGCTTGTCGGCCAGCCACTTCTCGTTCAACGTGCCCGGCGGCCGTTGCGAGGCGTGCCAGGGCGAAGGGGAGGTGCGAGTCGAGATGCAGTTCCTCGCCGACGTGTTCGTGCCGTGCGATCAGTGCGACGGAAAGCGGTTCAAGCCGCAGGTGCTCGAGGTCCGGTACAAGGGACGATCGATTCATCAGGTGCTCGACCTGACCGTGCGCGAGGCGCTCACATTCTTTGCCGGCTCGCCGAAAGTGCTGCGCCGCCTCCAGGTGCTGGACGAGGTCGGCCTCGGGTATCTGCGCCTGGGCCAGCCGGCCACGACCCTGTCCGGCGGAGAGGCGCAACGCGTCAAGATCGCGGCGCACCTCTCGTCGCACGGCGGCGAGCGTCTGCTCTACGTCCTCGACGAGCCCACCACGGGACTGCACTTCGACGACATCGCGAAGCTGCTGACCGCGTTCAGGAAACTGCTCGAGGCGGGGCACTCGCTGCTGGTGATCGAGCACAACCTCGACGTGATCAAGACCGCGGACTACATTGTCGATCTGGGACCGGAAGGTGGCGAGGACGGGGGGACCGTCGTGGCGACCGGCACGCCCGAGCAGGTGGCGCAGGTCGCCGCGTCCTACACCGGGCAGTACCTCCGCCCCGTGCTCGCGGAGGGACGGTCGCACGCATACGCGGCGGGTCGTCAGGCGTAGGGGGATCACGATGAATCGACGTTCTGCCTGTGCTCTTCTTGTGCTGGCCTGTGTGACCGGTTCGGCGCGGTCCGCCCTTTCGGCTCCGCAGGTCACGTTCGAGGAGGCGGTTGGCGACCTGGCCAGCGCGGACGCCGCAGCGCGCCTGCGCGCCGTGCGCTTGCTGAAGGACGCTGGGTATCCGGAGGCGGCCGTGCCGCTCGCGGCACTCGTCACCGATTCCCAGGACGAGGTGCAGCTTCAGGCGATTGCCGCCGAAGTGAACGTGTTCCTGGCCGAGCGCGTGGTCTCGCGCAGACGCGTCGGCTTCATCATCGAAGTCCGCAACGAGGTGCTCGCCGAGGCGTCGTTTTCGGCCGGGCCGCTCGCGCTCGGCCCTCGACCGGTGCCCGTCGAGGTGCTGACCGCGCTCCGGGCCGGCGCCCGCGACGAGAACCCTCGCGTGGGCCTTGAGGCGCTCTACGCGTTCGGGGCGCTGGCCGCCGAGCCAGGCGGCTCGACACGCCGCGCGCTGCTGGCCGCGAGCGGAGCGGATCTGGCTGCCTTCATCGGGATGCCCGATCCGGCCTTTCGGTACGCCGCGGTTCGCGTGATCGGACGGGTGTACGCGCACCGGCCGTCGGACCCGGCCGTCGAGTCGGTCGTCGGCGACGCCGTGATCGCGGCGCTGAACGATCGCGACGGCGTCGTCAAGTTGGCGGCGATGGAAGCCCTCGGCGCGATGCGCTACGAGCGGGCGGTTCAGGCGCTTGACGATCTGTTTCAGTACTACCGGAACGGCCGCATGGCGGCGGCCGCCCTGGACGCCGTGGCGCGGATCGCGCACCCGGGAAGTGCGCCGCGACTCGCGGTCGCGCTCGCGTCGAAGAATGGCGAGCTTCGCGTCATTGCCGCGGAAGGGCTCGTCAGAATGGGCGACCGCGCGCAGGCGACGACGGTCGACTCGGCACTCGGGGCTGGGCCGGCCGACGATGCCTCGCTGGTGAAAGACTATGCCGCAGCCCGGCTGTCGGGCGGTTCGCTCGACCCGGTCGTGTCGGCGCTGATGAAACCGCGGCTGCGCGACCGGGCCAGGGAGTATCTGGTGGACCTCGTGGGCCCGCGCTTGCCCGCGTTTTCCGTCTTTGCGAAGGACTCCGACCCGGCCGTTCGCCGTGATGTGGCTGACGTGCTCGGCCTGGCCGATCTTCCTGCGGCGCTCACGCTGGCCGAGTCGCTGCTGGCCGACCCCGACCAGCAGGTCGCCAAGGCAGCCGAGCGCGCGGTCGCGCGGCTGCGCGCGACGACGATGTGAAACCGCTGCCGCGCTCGTTCTACGAACGCCCCACGCTGGATGTCGCTCGCGACCTGCTGGGCGCCGTGCTGGTCCACGACCGGCGCGGCGTTCGCACCTCCGGCGTCATCGTCGAAGTCGAAGCCTACATCGGCGAATCCGATCCGGCGTGTCACGCCGCGCGAGGGCCCACGACGCGGAACGCACCGCTCTACGGCCCGCCCGGGTACGCCTACGTGTACCTCAACTACGGCATCCATGCCCTCGTGAACGCCGTGACCGAGGCAGACGGCGTGCCGGCGGCGGTGCTCATTCGCGCGCTCGAACCGCTCGAGGGCATCGAGGTGATGCGGCGGCGCCGTGCCCGTGCGGCGAAAGGGCGGCGTGCGCCCCGGTTGCCGCTGGCGGTCGAGGACCTCTGCCGCGGGCCCGGCAACCTCACGATGGCGATGGGAATTGGGCTGGCCGAGAACCGGCGCGATCTCGCCGGGGAACGTCTCTATGTGGAAGACCGCGGCATCCGCGTAGGCGCAATCGCGTGGGGCCCACGCGTGGGCATCAGCGTGGGGACGGAGCGCCCGTGGCGGGCGCTCGTCCGAAACCATCCCGCTGTCTCTCGCGCTACTGCTTGACCAGTTCGACCCGGCGGTTCCTGGCGCGTCCATCCTCCGAGCGGTTGTCGGCGACGGGCGTCGTCTGGCCGTACCCCTTGGCGGCGAGCCGGCCGGCCGGGATGCCCCGTTGGACGAGAGCCGCCATGACAGCCTGGGCGCGCTCCTGCGACAGGCGCAGGTTCGCGTCGGGTGCGCCGACGTTGTCCGTGTGCCCCGCAACTTCAACTGGGAACGAGTCGGCCGTCTTGAGCGCCGCGGCAGCGGCGTCCAGGGTCTGGGCGGCGTCAGGCAGGATCGTCGATTTCCCAGTATCGAAGTTGACATAGAGGGCCACGAAACCGTCCTTCGTGAGCTTGTCGACCAGGTCGGTGACACTGACCTCCTGCTTCATCGCCTCGCGCTCGGCCACCGTCATGACGTAACTCGCGCCACCGTCTTCGGCCTGGAGAAACGCCCAGACCTCCTTGCCGCCCCTGACGAACTTCATCGTGAGGCCGAAGCTCATGCATCCGTTGCCCATGTCGGGCATGTGATCCTGTTCGTAGTTCGCCTTGCACCAGCCGGGGTACTGGCCCTCGATTGAACCGCCGACCTTCTTTGCCGCGGTCTCGAAGTTCCGCATGATCTGCAGTCCGCTCGGGGGCGTGGCCCCGTCGTTCAGCCCGTAACTGGTCCACTGCACCGCGCCTTCGACCTCCGTCGGCTTCGTGTTGCCGTCCTTGTCGGCGGGCCCCACGGGAAACGACCTGAGGTCAAATTGGCGGCTCTTGCAGTCGGTGATGTGCATGTTGGGAAAGCGCGTGAACAATGGGTGGTCCTTGCAACCGCCTTCATCCGGCTGGGCCGATGCGGCGGTGGCCGCGAGTACCAGGAGCGCCAGGACCCCGAACACTGTTCTCTTCATACCGTCCTCCACCTGTTCACGCCGCGGCACGGGCGAACCCGCCTGCCGCGTGAAATCCTCGCGTGACTCGACAGCAATTATCCGACATTTCCGACGACCGGGGGGCTTCGACACCGGCGTCCGTTCAGCGACGGCTGGCCAGCCAGTCCGTGACGGCCGCTGTCTGCTTCTCCCTGAGCCCGATGCAGCCGTTGATGCGTTCGACGGTCTGCGTCAACATGCGGGCCGCTGCGGGCAGCGGGTGAGCGCCAAAGAACGACACAATCTCGTCCCTGGACGCGGCGTCGCAGAAGCCGCTCAGCGATCGGACCAGGTTCGTGTCCGAGCCAAAGACCGTCAGCTTCGGCTCGAGCGCCGGCCAGTGCCCCGTCAGGAACGTCCACGCCCTCCGTCGCGCGGCCGGGTTCGCGAAGAACCTCCCAAGGTACTGCGCCGCGTCCTGAGAGCGCACCTGGGAAAGCACGCGGTCCAGTCCGCGGTCGATGAGCGCCGGGTCGGTGAACCTGCCGAGCGCGTAGAGGTTGCGATACTGCTCGTCGGGCGACTCCGCCCTGCCGGCGGCTGCGACCAGCGCGTCGAACAGGGCTGCGTCACCGTGGGAGGCCGCGAGGGCGGTGATGGTTCCGGCCATCGCGGGTTCGAGCGCTGGTCCGCCGCCGAGCGCTCGGTCCAGGGCCGCGCGGGCGCCGGCGATGATGTCGGGATCCTGTCCGACCGTGCCGAGAGCGCCGACGACGACAGCCCGCAGAGCGCGGCGCTCGTCGGTGTCGGCACCCGACCCGGCGCTGAAACCGACCTCGTCGAAGAGCGGTTTGAGAAGCGTTCGCACGAAGGCTTCGAAGGCCGGCCGGGTGGCGTCCGTTGTCAGATATTCGTGCACGACATCGAAGCGTCCGCGGAGGTCCTGCAGCACGCCGCTCGTGTGCTCGTGCCCGAATCCCGAGGCGAGCTCCAGATAGTCGGACGCGCTGTGCCGGCCGGCTCGCACCAGCGCCCACTCATCGCTCAGAAGCGTCAGCCGTTCCGGCGCGCTGAGGGTGGCCTCGGCCTGCGGCCCCAACGCGCGCAACATCGAGGGCGGGTAGGCCGTGCGGTAGTAGCCCTGTGCCCCCGCGTTGGCGAACACCCAGGGGGCGCAGCCGCCCGGGATCGTCATCGCCCGCGAGGAATCCGTGATGACCTCGCAGACCGCGGCGGACTGTCCGGGCGCCTTCACGCACACCGGAATCTGCCAGCGCTCGCGGCCCGCCGCCGTGACCGCGGGGTCCAGAACGAATCGCCGCTGCGTCAGCGTCACCGTCGTCTGGCCATCCGAGCAGGCGAGGGCGACCTCCACGAGCGGCATGCCCGGCTGGTTGAGGAAGGTCGGCAGAATCCGGTCGACGGGCTTGCCTGACGCGTTCGAGATCGATTTCCAGAAATCCTCGGAGGTCGCGTTGCCGTAGGCGTGCGCCTGGAGGTACGCGTTGACGCCGGTCCGGAACGTCTCGGCCCCGACGTACTGCTCGACCATCCGCAGCACCGCCGCGCCCTTCTGGTAGGCGATGACGTCGAAGGCCTCGTCGATCTGCGCGGGGGTGTTCGCCTCGGCATGAATCGGCCGCGTGGTGATCAGGGAGTCGAGCGCCAGCGCGTCCTGGTTCTCGCCGGCTTCGTCAACCGCGATGTGCCAGTCGGGGTGATCGGCCGCGAGCGGCTTGTTGGCCATCCACGTCGCGAAGCCCTCATTCAGCCAGATGTCGTCCCACCACTGCATCGTCACGAGGTCGCCGAACCACTGATGCGCCATTTCGTGCGCGAGGATCGACGCGATGTTCTTGCGCGTGTCGACCGACGCGGAGGCCGAATCGGCCAGCAGGTCCGTCTCGCGGTAGAAGATCGCGCCCGTGTTCTCCATGGCGCCGGCCGCGAAATCGGGCACCGCCAGCACGTCGAGCTTCTCGAACGGGTACCGGATGGCGTAGTAGCGGTTGTAGAACGTGAGGACCTGCTGCGCCGACTCGAGCGCGATCTGTCCGAGTGCCTTCTTGTCCGGGGTCGCGCAAATGCGAATGGGAATCCCGTCGGCGGCGCCTTCGAGGCACTGGAAGTCGCCGACGGCCATGGCGACGAGGTAGGACGACATCTTCGCGGTGGTCGCAAACGTGATCGTGTGCTGGCCGGCCGCCGGTCCCGGCGTGTCGGAGATCACCTTGCCGTTGGAGATCGCCTCGTCGCCCTGGTCGACGGTCAGCGTCACGGCGAAGGTCGCCTTGAACGCAGGCTCGTCGAAGCACGGAAACGCGCGGCGGGCGTCGGTGGCCTCGAACTGCGTCACCGCGTACTTCCGGTTCTTGCCCTGGCTCAGATAGAAGCCGCGCAGTTGCTGGTTGAGGACGCCGGTGTATCGAACCCTGACTTCGGTGGAGCCCGCGGGAATCGGCGCGGGCACGGTGAAGGTGGCGGTCTGGGCGTCGGCGTCTGCGGTCACCACCGCCGTTTGCGACCGAGCGCCGGCTCCGACCGTGACCTCGCGAAACTCGAGGCCGACCGAGTGAAGGACGATGCGGCGCGTCGGCTCGGAGACGCGGACGCGGATGGTTTCGACGCCCTCGAACCGCTCCCGCGGGAGGTCCAGCGTGAACGCCAGCTCGTAATGCTCTGGCACGACCACGGTGGGGAGGCGCTGGGCCCCGGCCGGCAGCGGCAGCAGGACCCACAGAAGGGCGAGGAAGGCACGATGGCTGAGTCGCATGGGATTCAGTGTATCGGGAAACGCGGTGTGGCCGCGGCGGGGGACCCGGCGCCTGGGCGTGGCTGACGGCCACGCGTCGAGTTACCGCCGCGGGCGGGCCGTCGAGCTGGACACCACCGGCAGCTTGAAGTCGACCGTCCGGCCACCGCGGAGCACCTTGATGGCCGCCGTTGTGCCGACCTTGGCGTCGGCGACGAGCCTGGAGAACTGCGAGGGGTCGTCGATCGCCACGCCATTGAAGGCGACGATCACGTCCCCGGGCCGGAGCCCGGCCTCGTAGGCGGCCGACGCGCGGCTCATGCGTGACACGAGCGCGCCGCTCGTCTTGGCCGCGCCGAGTTCCTCGGCCAGCTGCGGCGTCAGCTTCTCGACGCCGATGTAGCCGACCGACCCCCGGCGCACCTCACCGAACTTCATCAGGTCGTCCACGACGTGCCGCGCCAGGTTGCTCGGCACCGCGAAGCCGATGCCCTGATACCCGCCGCTCTCGCTGTAGATGCCCGTGTTGATCCCGACCAGCTCTCCCCGTGTGTTGATCAGGGCGCCGCCCGAATTGCCAGGGTTGATCGCGGCGTCGGTCTGGATGAAATCCTCGTAGTCGGCGAAATTCAGGTTATTGCGGCCGGTGGCGCTCACGATGCCCGCGGTCACCGTCTGGCTCAGCTGGAACGGGCTGCCGATGGCGAGCACCCATTCGCCGACCTTGAGCTGGCTCGAGTCGCCCCAGGAGACGGCTGCCAGCCCGGTGGCCGGAATCTTGAGGAGCGCGATGTCGGTGGCGGGGTCGGTGCCGACGACCGTGCCCTTGATTTCGCGCTTGTCTGGCAGCGCGATCGTGATCTCGCGGACGTTCTCGCCGACGACGTGATTGTTCGTCACGACGTAGCCGTCGGCGGAGATGATGACGCCGGACCCGAGGCTGAGCGACCGTCGGTCGCGCGAGCCGAAGAACTCATCGTCGCCGCCGAAGAAATACCGGAAGAACGGGTCGTCGGTGAAGGGGGAGTTGCGCTGGCGCACGACCTGAAGCGAGGAGATGTTGGCCACGCCCTTCACGGCCTGGCCGGCCACGCGGGTGAAGTCGGGATTGCCTCCGCCGGTCACCGTCGGCGCGGGGGGCGCCGGTGCACGCGTCCCGGCCTGCGGTTCAGGCTGCGGGATCGGCGCGTCGGCTGCGCGAGAGCCGCTCGTCGTCCCCATGCGCCCGGTGACGACCAGGCCGGCGCTGAAGCCCGCGACGACGAGCACGGTGGAGACGAAAATCTTCCGGAACATGATTTTTACAGCAGGGGCTGGTCACCGACCAGTCGCGCGCGCGACACGGAGCCGCGTGCGCGACGGCGACCGGAGATCGTAGCATGGTTCCGGTGGTCGCGGCCATATGTGCTACGATTCCAAGGATATACAGGCGGGCGCGGAGCGCGCAGGCGCCGACGGCAGGCATCGCTTATGGGTTCATCGATTCAGGCAACGCGTCTTCGAAAAGGGATGCTCATCAAGTTCGACAACGAGCTGTACCGCATCCTCGATCTGCACCACCTCACGCCCGGCAACAAGCGCGCGCACATCCAGGCGCGGATGCGCAACATCCGGTCGTTGATGCTGGCCGACCACAAGTTCCGCGCGGAAGAGGACGTCGAGCGCGCCACGCTTGAAGAGCGCGAGATGCAGTATCTCTACAGCGACGCCGACACCTATTACTTCATGGACACGACCACGTTCGAGCAGATTCACATCTCGAGCGAGGCGCTGGGCGATTCCAAGAACTACATCATCCCGGACTCCATCATCCGCGTGGAGTTCTACGACGTCGAGCCGGTTGGCATCGAGCTGCCGCCGACGGTGGACCTGGTGGTGAAGGAAACCGTGCCGGGCATCAATCGCGCGACGGCGAGCGCCCAGGTGAAGCCGGCCACCCTCGAGACGGGGCTGGTGATTCAGGTGCCGCCGTTCGTGAACGAGGGCGATCGGGTGCGCGTGAACACCGAGACGGGCGAGTACCAGTCCCGCGTCTGACCGGCGCGCCGGTCTCCGGCGGGTCACCCAACCGGGTCCCGCGTCCCCCTTGACGCCCGGACGGTCTACAATATCCCGATGGATGTCGTCCGCAAGGAACACCACCACGGCTGGATCGAGGTGGTCACCGGCAGCATGTTCAGCGGCAAGAGCGAGGAGCTCATCCGCCGGCTGCGGCGCGCGCAGATTGCCCGGCAGAAGGTGCAGATCTTCAAGCCGCTGATCGACAATCGGTTCAGCGAAGACCATATCGTGTCGCACAGCGACATGCGCATCGCGTCGGAGAACGTCCGGACCTCGGACGAACTGGTGCAGCAGGTCGGGACGGACACGGAGGTCGTGGGGATTGACGAGGGGCAGTTCTTCGACCAGCACCTGCCCGCTGCCTGCAACACGCTCGCCGACCGGGGAAAGCGCGTCATCGTGGCGGGCCTCGACCAGGATTACCTCGGCCGCCCCTTCGAGCCGATGCCGCAACTGCTGGCGATCGCGGAGTACATCACCAAGACGCTGGCGATCTGCGTCGTGTGCGGCGACCCGGCGAATCATACGCAGCGGCTCGTGGCCAGCAGCGACCGCGTGCTCGTGGGCGCGTCCGGCCTGTACGAAGCGCGCTGCCGCCACTGTTTCGATCCGCACCTCGCGGCCGTCGACCCGCGGTAGCCGGGCGCCAGGCGGGACACTGCCGTGAAGCTTCAGCCGCTGCTCACCAGCATCCTGCTCCTCCTGGGCGCCGGGTTTCTGGTCGCGAACGCGCGTTTGATTGTCGAGTACGTGCGTTTTCGCCGCCGTCGCGCGGTGCTGGTCTGGCCCGGACCCAAGCCGCCGTACTACGGCGTCACCCTCGGGGTCGGCGTCACCCTGGGCCTCCTCGTGCTCGCCAAGCTCATCCTCCTGCGTCGTCAGGCGTTCGGCGAGATCATGATGTTCGTGTACTACGGCTACCTGGTGCCGCTGAACCAGCGGATTGGCCGCGGGTTTTACGAAGACGGGATCTGGGCGGACATGACGTTCGTGCCGTACGGGGACGTCGGCGGGGTGACGTGGCGCGAGGGCGAGCACGACGTGTCGCTCATCGTGATCTCACGGCTGCGGAACCTGGCGCGCCGCCTCACGGTCCCGGGCGACAAGTACGGCGCGGCCCGCCGCGTGCTGCGCGACAAGATCGCGGAGCACGCCATCCAGTTCGGGCAAGCCGGGCTGGACCTGGGAGCGCACGACGCGAGAGACGACGTATAACCGCGCAGCCCTCAGCCCTCAGCCCTTAGCCCTTGAAATGGCCCGCGATCCAGGCGATGAGGCCCGCGTCGTGCGCCACGGGATCGCCCAGCCAGGCCGGCGGGACGAGCCAGACGAACGCCAGGATCGCGATCACCCAGAGATCGTAGGGCAGCGTGGCGCGCTCGTCGGTCCAGAAGAAGGCCCGGTTGAACAATCCCCTCGCGCCGGATCGGGAGGGCAGGGGCCGCTTGTTGAGGGCCAGGTACGTGTAGTAGATCCGGTTCTCGACGGCCAGGATCGACAACACGAGAATCACCCACAGGATGCCGGCCATGCGGTTGGTGAAGGCGCCGATCATGAACAGCACGATGCGCTCGGGCCGCTCCATGAAGCCGACCTTGCACTTCTCCACGAGCGATTCGGCCCGCGCCCTGGCGTAGCTGGTCATGATGGAGAAAATCAGCGCCAGGGCGGCCACCATCACATAGTCGCTGCGCCCAAGTTTGGAGTAGAGAAAGATCAGGCCGGTCAGCAGCGCCAGGTCGGAGAAGCGGTCCAGCGTGGAATCCCAGAAGGCCCCGAACTGCGACTGGAGCTGCAATTCGTGCGCAACCTTGCCGTCGATGAAGTCGAAGATGTTCGCGACAATCATCACCACGCCGGCCAGGACGAAGTGCTGGAACCCGAGCGCCCACGCCGCGGCGACGTTGATGATGACCCCGATGAGCGTGAGCGTGTTCGGGTGGATGCGCATCGCCACGCAGGCCGAGATGATCGCCCCCAGCGGGAACATGCACACCGCGCCGATCGCGCCGGTGAACGTCATGCGCGCGCGGGGCGGTTGCCCGTTGCCGGTACTGGGAGTTGCAGCCACTGTGTGACGGTATTATGGAGAGTTCAGGCGCTCTGACGAAAACGGGTCATAGTACCGCATGCCCATCCACGAACTCAAGGAGCAGATCGCCCGGCTGCCTGAGCAGCCGGGCGTCTATCTGTTCTCCAACGAGGGTGGCGAGACGATTTACGTGGGGAAGGCCCGTGCCCTTCGCGACCGGGTACGCCATTACCTGGGTGCGTACGGATCCAGCCCGAAGACCGACGCGCTCCTCGAGGAGGTGTCGCGGCTCGAGGTCATCGTCACCGACTCGGTCGTCGAGGCCCTCGCCCTCGAGAACAACCTCATCAAGCAGCGGACCCCCAGGTACAACATCCTCCTCCGCGACGACAAGAGCTATCCCTATCTGCAGCTGACCACCAACGAGGCGTTTCCGCGCGTGCTCGTCGCGCGGCGGGTCGGCCGCGACGGCAGCTTCTACGCCGGACCGTTCCTGCCGGCCCACTTCGCGCGAAAGACGATGGCGCTGACGCACCGTCTGTTCGGCATCCGCTCGTGCAACGAAGCGATCACGGGCAGGCGCGACCGGCCGTGCCTGGAGTACGACATCAAGCGCTGCATTGCCCTGCGTGGACACCTTGTGCTC
>Ga0194060_10001190_pt1 | contig 18742 bp, 15 predicted proteins | sample SepL225m_MetaG_FD_163427 | JGI IMG/M metagenome (GOLD analysis project Ga0194060, IMG submission 163427) | Anoxic zone freshwater microbial communities from boreal shield lake in IISD Experimental Lakes Area, Ontario, Canada - Sep2016-L222-5m | ecosystem: Environmental > Aquatic > Freshwater >...
GGTGTTTTTATCATAACGTCCAGAGAAAGATAATTTCAAAATATCTCCAAAGAATTTCTTAGAGATTTGAGAATAAGCACCAGACTCATTGATATATAATCTTCCAGTAGTATCCGCAAACAAAGTTCCTTGAGAATTCAAAGTATACAATTTTGCACTACCACCTACTAGCCAGTCAATATCATATTTATTTAAATTCAACATTTCAGTTAAATTCAAAGTACCTTCTGCAACACTTAAAGTAGATTTATCTAAGAACTTTCCACCCCCTTTAGAAATAGGAGTTGCAGCAAGTGTTGTGAAAAGTGAATTATCCCCTACATGACCTGTTGGTCTACCCACATCAGCTATTAAACGGGCAGCATTATTAGCAGAAATATAATCCATACCTGCATCTCTATATTGAGTATACGCACCTGTATATTGTTGATACCATGTAGCACTTGGCTTCCAAGCTTCATTGAATAAACGAGTAGTGATAGTAGAATTAAACGAGTTACCGGCGTCTTCAATAGTTTTATATGCTCTTACTGTCCAGTTTTTAGACTTCAATTCAAACTTAAATTGACTCATTTTTAAATCATGTAAAGAATAACGATCAGAACCAGAATACACAGTATTACCTGTTCCAGTATAAGCACTTAAAGATGCTTCAGTTTTATCGTTTACTTTATAATGAATAGACCCTGTTACTTTTGTATTTTTTGCAGTTGGATCAATGATATCTTGTTCAGCATATCCTGTTCTACTTACGTTCATGTCTTTATACCAACCTTTAGCATCACCAAATAAGAAGGGAGCATAAGGTACTAAACCAGCTGTTGCTGGGCTAGATCCTAAAAATGCACCATACTTTGCAAGTGTATTGTACACTGCAGAAGCACCTTGTAATTGTGCCAACACTGTACTTGCACCAGCACCATAAGCACCTGCTAATTGAGCAAGGATACCTGCTTTCACTGGAGCAATTAAGCCTGTATTAATATTCAATGTTGTTTCATCACCATATACGTTAATACCATCGTAGTTAGGATCTGTTACTCTTGTACCAGCAATAGCACCGCCATTTCCATTTCCAGTTAATCTAGAATAGTTGGAAGTATTCGTTGGTAACCAGTCTTGCGCTTCAGTATATTGAGCACTCACTTTGTAAGCAAAACGATCTCCAATTTTACTAGCCCATCTAACTGTATAATCTTTATAAGGAGCTTGAGGACGCTCGTAGTTATCTACGTGGTTTACACCTTGCTTAATTTGAAAACTTAAACCTTGATATTTGAATGGGTTTTTGCTGTTAATTAAAACAGTACCATTCATACCACCAGAACCATATAATGCAGAAGAAGCACCAGGTAGTAATTCAATATTATCCACGTCTAATTCTGTTAAACCTACAATACTTGCTACTGAGAAGTTTAAACCAGGCGCTTGGTTATCCATACCATCAATCAATTGGTTCATACGTGTGTTACCACTTCCGTTAAAACCTCTTGTTGAAATACTTCTAAACATCATACTTGCAGCTACTACGTCTACCCCTTTCATTGTTCCAAGGATATCATAATAACCTGCAGCAGGTGCATTTCTTATGTTAGCAGCACTAATTCTTTCAATAGTTACAGGAGATTCAAGAATCTTTTCAGCAACTCTTGAAGCAGAAACTACCACATCAGCACCAAGCACAAAAGCTGGTGCAAGACTAACACTTAAAGAACCTGTATTTCCATTGACAACCACTTCTTTAGAAGTAAATCCTACAGAAGAAAAAATCAATGTGTAAGGTGCTTTTTTAGTCACACTTAACTTAAAGTTTCCTCTGTCATCGGTATAAGTTCCGGCATTATCCCCTTTAAGGGTTACAGAAACTGCAGCAATTGTTTCTGAAGTACTTGCATTTTTTACAGTACCTGAAACACTACTTGCATTTTGAGCATTGGCGGTAAATACTATTAAAGTAGATAGGCAAATGAACGCAAAATGGCTTAAACATTTTTTCATAAATTATTGTTTTTAATTGAATCGTCCTACAAATTAACAAATTGTAAGCATTTTAGAAAAAATTATCATTTGTATCTTTAAAAAATTAATTTTGTGCCATGAGCAAGCAAGCATTCCCCCATCAAATTAATGAGTACCATGGCAAAGTAAGAGATGTTTATTACATTGATAATCAATTACTTGTAATGATTGCAAGTGACAGAATATCGGCATTTGACGTCATTTTACCCAGCCCTATCCCATTTAAGGGCCAGGTCCTAAATCAGATAGCTGCCTATATGTTGGCCGCCACTAGGGATATTTGCCCTAATTGGCTACTAGATACCCCAGCTCCTCATGTGGCCATTGGCAAGAAATGCGAGCCCTTCAAAATTGAAATGGTAGTACGTGGCAATTTAGTGGGTCATGCTTGGAGAACTTATAGTGCAGGAGGTAGAAAATTATGTGGTGTAAGCTTACCAGAAGGAATGCAGGAAAATGATTTTTTCCCTAGCCCCATTATTACTCCTTCTACTAAAGCCAGCGAAGGACATGATGAAGATATTTCAAAAGAAGAAATTATTGCACAAGGATTAGCATCTGCTGCAGATTGGGCCGTATTAGAAAAATATGCATTGGCTTTATTTCAAAGAGGAAAAGAAATTGCCGCTAAACAAGGATTAATTTTAGTGGATACAAAATATGAATTTGGAAAAATTGGCGACACCATTTATTTAATGGATGAAATACATACCCCCGATTCTTCCCGTTATTTTTATGCCGATGGATTTGAACAAAGACAAGCTAACAAAGAAAAACAAAAACAATTAAGTAAAGAGTTTGTGCGTGAGTGGTTAATTGCCAATAATTTCATGGGTAAAGAAGGTCAAACGGTTCCTGCGATGTCTGCACAGTGGATTGATACTATTTCTAAAAGATATATTGAATTGTACGAACAAGTAATTGGCGAAAAATTTATACCTCAGCAATTATCAGAAGAAGAAACTTACCAAGTTGTTTGCGCTTCGCTTGAGAAGCTTAGTTAAATATTTCTAATAAGTTTATTTTCATTCTTCTCTGCTCGCCATGACGCTAAAAAAATAAAAAAGAATCTAAAATTGTGAACTCGCTTCGCTCAGACATGCACAATTTTTTAACGATTCATTTTTATTTTTTCTTCACGTAGCAAATCTCTGATTTGCATAAAATAATTTGATTTTATTATTTAGACTCGAAGTTCAGAAGCGAAAACAAACATTAGAAATATTATTAACTACAACTTTAAATATCTATTCCTAATCTAGGCCTTAAGCGTTGCTTGCTTTTGTTAAAAATTTGCTGGCCTTTATCAATGCCTTTACGAAGTTCAATTTGTTTTTCTTCAGGCAGGTGTACAATATCGGTGCAAGCCTGCGTGCAGCAACCCGCATAGGTTTCAGCACAACTAGGGCATTGTATGAATAATAAATGACAGCCGTCATTTTTACAATTGGTATGTGTATCACAAGGCGCACCACATTGGTGGCATTTGGCAATGATATCTTCAGTAATTTTTTCTCCAAGTCTGTCATCAAATACAAAGTTCTTTCCTTTGAACTGACTCTCTAAACCCTCTTCTTTAATTTGATTGGCGTAATTAATAATGCCACCCTCTAAATGAAAAACGTTTTTAAAACCATGGTGCATCATATAAGCACTTGCTTTTTCACAACGAATACCCCCAGTGCAATACATGATAATATTTTTATCTTTATTCTCTTTCATCATGTCTGCTGCCATGGGTAGTTGTTCTCTAAAAGTATCTGAAGGAATTTCAATCGCATTTACAAAATGTCCTACTTCATATTCATAATGATTACGCATATCAATCACAATGGTTTCAGATGAATTTAATAATTCATTCATCTGTACGGCATTGACATAATTGCCCTTATTTTCCATACTAAAGCTTGCATCCTCAATTCCATCGGCTACAATTTTGCTCCTATTTTTTATGCGTAACACCCAAAAACTTTTTCCGTTATCATTGACTGCAATATTTAATCTTACCCCTTCGAGGCCAGGTATTTCGTATAAATAAGATTTAAAATTTTCGAATAAATGAGTGGGCACACTAATTTGTGCGTTAATGCCTTCACTCGCCACATAAATACGGCCAAATACTTGCAATTCATTCAAGCCTTTATATAATTCATCTCTAAAAGCTGCTGCATCTTGAATAGCGAAATACTGATAAAAACTAATGGTGGTACGAGGAAAATTTTCCTGGTATAATTTTTCTTTCAACTCCTTATTGGAGACGCGATTGTGTAGAACTGACATAGATTAAATTTTTATCCCAATTACAGGTTGGGGAAATTCAATACAAAGATAATATAAATATTTTTTTTATAGTGGCTGCTAATAGATGAGATAAATCAGCTAGCCATTTATAAAAATTAGGCTTTAGCTAAGCGAAGAAAAGAACCTGTTAATGAAGCAAGCCCGCCCACTAAGGCCCCTACTATACTTGTTACAAGTATTAGCAGTACATAAGAACCTTTCAAGGGAAGTATAGTAGCCACTTTGGTAGCTAAAATATGATGATTAGCTTGGTCAACTATGATTGTTAAACTAGCCCATAATAAACCTACTGCTAAAGCACCTGATAAAAAACTAATGAAGGGTTTTTGAGGAATGGCAATAGCTACAATTAAATTAGTAATGGCAAAACTCCACCATGGCATACTTGTATACATTCCTATTGCATAGGCCATTAAAGCTGCCAATAATAAAGTGGTTATAAATTTCATAAGTAATATTTAAAATTAATTTGTAATTGATTATGTAATTAAGCATTTGCCTTCTTAAATTGAATATGCCATTTAGTTCTTTCGTGCTGCATTAATTTTTCTTTGGCTAAAAATAATAAACGATAGTATTTTCCAGCAGCCCAAGAATCAACAAAAGTATCATAGTAAGCACTGCCTGGATTACCGCTCTGCCCACCAGGATATAAACCATAGGCTTCAATTTCATCGGTTAAGTGCACTACCATTCTCCAACTTGGTCCATGCATTTCTGTAGTGGCATTAATAATATTTACACCTCCTCCAATGGGTAAATTCAATCTACTTAAAGCGGGTGTTTTAGTAAGGTGCATTACCCTGGTCTCTTTAAATAAAGCCCACTCAATTTTATTTTCTTTTTCTAATTCCAATAATTTTTTGGTGGCGTTTTCTACCCCTAAGGTTACTTGATCTTTAAAATTCTCTACTTTATCTTTGGTACGAATGTCATCTGCAATAGACCAATTGGAATCTTTTAACATTTGATCCAGTACTACAAAATCATCGGGCTTAGTCAATGGAATGGGTGATCCAGCTAGTTCATCCCCCCAAACAGCATGTGTTACACTGTCCCAAACTATTTTAAAAACTGTAATGCCTTTTGAATGCACTCCATTATTTAAATCCCAGTTGGTCATTTCTGTCACCATTCTTTTAGCATCTGTACTTAATTTATCTACTTGCAAATATTTCATCAAAGCAGGTCGAGCAGTGGCCGCAAATACATTATCGTTATTAGTTTGCAATGCTTGCATATCTTCTGCGGTAATATTACTCATACCTATCAAATGCTTATTTACACTAATGCCTCTATATAAAGGGAAGGAACTTGCTGTTCCTAAATAGTAAGGATAACTAGCATCAGTTGATTTTTGGTTCGCACTACTTACAAATCCGCGAGCAGGATTTTTTATAGTAGGATTTTCTTCATTAGGAATAATACCTTGCCATGCATAAGTAGAATCGTCTCCTGGCATAATGAAATCTCCTTGATGTTCCCATCTTGCCACAAAACTTCCTTGTTGCTTTATAGCAATATCTCCAGACTTAGTAGCTAATACAAAATTTTGTCCAGGGCAGGTCCAAAGTGAAATGGCTTTAATATAATCATCATAATTTTTAGCACGGTTCAATCTGTAAAAAGTTTCTACACCCGTAGAAGAATTGTGGGCTGTCCATTGAATAGCTAAATTGCGTCCTTTAGATTGTGGGTTTTGATAATGTGCATCATACATAGCAGGACCCCAATGCGTCATGGGTATTTGCTCCACTACATCTGCACTATCTTTCACTTTAATAACTTCAGTTCTCTTAGTAACAGTATTCCATTTCCCATTGTACCAATATTCATTCTCAGAGCTATCCTTAAATTTAATTTCATAAAAATCTAAAACATCACGACCAGCATTGGTAACTCCCCAAGCTAAACTATCATTGAATCCAATAATAACTGCAGGAGAACCTGGAAAACTTGCACCATAAGTACTATGTGTAGGTGTGGTAATTTGTACTTCATACCAAAGAGAGGGCATGTTTAATCCTAAATGCGGGTCACTACATAAAATAGGTCGGCCCGATTTTGTTTTAGTACCCGATACCGCCCAGTTATTACTTCCATTATTTTTATCGGGCGCCTCGGGGCTTTGAACATTGGTATAGGCCACTGCATTATTTTGATGCAAATAAGCAGAATCGGCTTTAGCGGGTTTAACAGGAACAATAGAAGGTTTTTGATACACTGTTCCTTTAGGAATAATAGGATCTAATGAATCTTGATTATTGGTATATAGTTTATCAAATAAATCGTAGCCAAGATAATCTCTTGTATTGGTTAATTGTAAATCAGTGGTAGCTGAACGACCTGTTAAATCATAGGACATAAACATTAAAAACAAATAGGTCTTTGCTGGCGTCCATTTTTCAGGCGCATAGTTCATTAATTTAAATTCAAACGGCATATCTGCAGGATCTAATTGTTTGATATAGGCGTTCACCCCTGCTGTATAAGCATCCACGGTGGCTTTCATCTCTGGGTTAGTAGCATTAATACTTGCTTCTGTTTTCTCTGCACCATACACCATGCCCAGTCTTCTAAAAAAACGATCAATTGATAATTTATCGGCTCCAGCAATTTCACTTAGTCTTCCAGAAGCCACTCTTGTTTGAAAATCCATTTGCCATAACCTAAATTTTGCATGTAAGTAGCCTTGTACAAAATAAGCGTCTTCATCATGGTCTGCATAAATATGCGGCACCAATCTGTCATCTAAATACACATCTACATTTCCTTTTAATTCGTTTGCTACAATAGAGGCATCAAAATTAGTATTCACTTTTTCTGCATTTTTCCAAAAGCCATGTTGTGGCGATAAGAAATAACCCAGCTTAGGCGTCTTAGAAACCCCTACAGTTAATTGAGTATTTAAGACAGCAACCAATCCTACAGTTACTATTGCAGAAGCAATAAATGGCAATAAACGCATATGAAATATTTAGACAACTAAATTAAGAAATTATTTGGCAAATTCATGCTTAAAAAACTGAACTTGCTCAGTCAATGCCAAATAGGGATATAAACTTAATAAGCGCTCTGTTTTAACAATACAATTTTGTAAAAATTCTTTATGTTGAGTAGAACCCGCAAAGAAAGGTTTATGCTGCATGGCTAATTGTAATTCTGCCACTTGCTTCATAATATCTTGTGTCTGTTCATTACAATAAGTCTCTACTAACTTCTCCCAAACATAATTAGATGCTGCATAATTGGGATGCACCAAATCTTCGGCATAAAAACGGTAATCTCTTAAATCATCTATTACATATTCATAAGAGGGGAAATAAGCAATATTTTCTGTGGTTTCTACTATTTCATGTACTCCTTGAATGAGCACTGCCTTAGATCTATTATTTTCCACTAAACCTTCTCTTAAATGACGTACAGGGCTAATGGTGAAAATAATTTGTAAATGCGGATTGAATTGATGCAATGCCTGCACCATATGCTTTAATAAAAGAACTAATTCATCGGGCTTCATTAATTTTTTATCAAACCAATTAGCAGGTGCTTTATGATTATTGGCGACTACCTGCCCTATAGCATGGGAGGATTGACTATTTAATTCATATACCCAAGCAGAACCAAGGGTAATAACTATATGATTGGCTGTTTTTAAAAATGTATGCGCTTTAGCAATGGAATTATTTATTTTATCTACAGCCTCCTTTTTAGTAATGCCTGAAAAACGAGTATGATGATGCCAACTATTCCAAACCTCATTCAACTGAAATAAATCGGCTTCGGTATAAACTTTGTTTTCTATACAATCCGATAATGACTTGGCTACACTAATGGGATTAAATAAAATACCATGCGGGTTTTCAAAAACCTTAAATAAATGGTTATTTAATTTAGCACCTATATTTTCTGAAAAACAAGAACCTATTAAAAATAATCCATCCCTATAGCTTATGGGGTTTTCGGAACGCTTGGCAGGAAGGGTTAATTTGAATTTTAAGGTACTCATACAGCCATTTATTTTAAAGGAAACATTCTTTGTTTCATGGCTTCATATAAAATAATACCTGCAGCTACTGAAACATTGAAAGAATCAAAATTAGTAGCCATCGGAATTTTGAAAAAATAATCGGCGGCTTTGGCTAAATAAGGTTGTACGCCTCTACCCTCATCTCCCATTATAATACAGGAAGGAATAGTTAAATCTAATTCATGAATATTTTTTTCAGCGCGCATTTCACTGGTGAAAACTTGTATGCCATTTAAATGTAGTAAGTCCACCGCTTTTAATAAACTATTCACTCTTACAATATGTATGTGCTCAAGTGCTCCTGCACTGCTTTTAAAAGCTTCTTCGTTTAAAGCCCCTACTCCTTTATCAGGAATAATTAAAGCCTGCGCACCACAGCAATGTATGCTTCTACCAATAGCTCCAATATTTCTTACATCGGTTACACCATCTAGCATTAAAAAAAGCGGGGTTTGCCCTTTGGCTACTACAAAATCTATCACTTCTTGTAATTCTAAATATTTTACCTTAGAAATATAAGCGAGCACCCCCTGGTGATTTGCCTTAGACATGCCATTCAATTTCTCAATAGGTACTAATTGAATAGGAATACTTTTATCTCTTGCTATATTTTTAATTTCACTTAAACCCTCGCCTTGTGCATTTTTTTGAATGAGTATCTTTTCAATATTGGTACCCGACTCAAATGCCTCAATTAAAGGCTGACGACCAATAATAAATTTACGCTCTGTTGCAGGACCTCTATCTGCATTAAATCTGGGCCTTGGCTTATACGGTCTCTCTGGTCTTGATTGTCTTTCCTCCATAGAATTCAAAGTTAATCGATTTTTGATTGCATTGTATTCCATTTCAAAATAGCAGCCACTGTAATGGAATCGGTAATTTTCCCCTCCATCACCCACTGTAGAGCTTGGGTAAAAGGCATTTTTTGAACGGCTAATTTTTCTGTGTCTTCCGGCTCCGCTTCCCCAGCTATTAAGTCCTGGGCAACATATACTACCGCATATTCATCAGATACTGAATTAGAAACATGCATGCGTAAAATTTCTGTCCAGGATTTTGCTTCAAAACCCGTCTCTTCTTTTAATTCTCTTTTAGCAGCTGTTAAATGATCGGTGCCTTCTGGGCAACCCCCTTCTGGAATTTCCCAACTGTATTCATTTAAAGGAAAACGGTATTGACCTACTAAATAGGTATCGCCATTTTCATCTATTACAATAACGCCAATAGCAATATTTTTAAAATGCACTTTACCATAAATACCTGGCGTACCCGCAGGGGTAATGACTTCGTATTCGGTTAAATTAATCCAAGCATTATCATACACTAATTTTCCGCTAATAGTTTCCCAATGATTTTTTTCTTGTTCCATTCAGATTGTTCTTTAAAAAATAAAAAACCCTCTCGAATCTCGAGAGGGTTTTTATAATGCATCTTTTTATTATTTTAAACCGAAAGCTTTTTTCACTTTCGCAACATAATCTAATTTCTCCCAAGTAAATAATTCTACTTTCATAGTTTTTGATTTACCATCGGGTGTAGTGAAAGTTTTAGTCACTGTTTCGTTCTTACGACCCATATGTCCGTAAGCAGCAGTTTCACTATACATAGGTGTTCTTAATTTTAATCTTTGCTCAATAAAGTAAGGACGTAAATCAAAAATAGATTCAACTAATTTACCAATTTGACCATCGTTTAATTTTACTTTAGCAGTACCGTAAGTGTTTACGTTAATAGAAGTAGGTTTAGCTACTCCAATGGCGTAAGATACTTGTACCAATACTTCAGAAGCTACACCAGCAGCTACTAAGTTCTTCGCAATATGACGCGTTGCATAAGCAGCAGAACGGTCTACCTTGCTAGGATCTTTACCAGAGAAGGCTCCACCACCATGTGCACCTTTACCACCGTAAGTATCTACGATAATCTTACGACCCGTTAAACCAGTGTCGCCATGTGGACCACCAATTACAAACTTACCCGTTGGGTTAATATGATACTTAATATCGTTGTTAAACAACTTAGCGTATTTCTTATATTTTGCTTTTACACGAGGAATTAAAATTTCAACAATATCTTTTTTAATTTTCGCTAACATTTTTGCTTCTGCATCAAAATCATCGTGTTGAGTTGATACAACGATTGCGTCAATTCTTACTGGCTCGTTTTTGTCGTTGTACTCAAGAGTTACTTGAGACTTTGCATCGGGACGTAAATATTTAATGGCCTTGTTCTCTCTTCTTAAAGCAGCTAATTCAATTAGAATTTTGTGCGCTAAGTCTAAAGCTAGTGGCATGTAGTCTTCTGTTTCATTGCTTGCATAACCAAACATCATACCTTGGTCACCAGCACCTTGCTCTTCTTTTTTCTTTCTGTCTACTCCTTGATTAATATCGGCAGATTGTTCGTGAATAGCAGATAATACACCGCAGCTATCCGCTTCGAACATATATTCACTCTTAGTATATCCAATTTTCTTGATCACATTACGCGCAATAGTTTGAACATCTAAATATGCTTTAGATTTTACTTCACCTGCTAAAACTACTTGACCCGTAGTTACTAAAGTTTCACAAGCTACTTTTGACTGAGGGTCAAAGGCTAAAAAGTTATCAATTAAGGCGTCAGAAATCTGATCGGCTACTTTGTCTGGATGTCCTTCTGATACACTTTCAGAAGTAAATAAATATGGCATAGATTAGTATTTAAGGAGCAAATATATTAATAAATTCAATTTGAAACCAATAAAGGGGAATATCTACGAATCAAACTATAAATCGGAGTAATAGATATGTAACCTCATTTTAAACTTAGTCCTATTGCCACCCCCCAAAACCACACGGCCTGTAGCAGCTTGGTTACCAATAGCGGTGGTTAGATAGTCCTGTGTAGGGGCTTGTTTATTATAAGGATATGGGGGTACTAAACTAATAGAGTCGTTCACTGGGGCAATGATTCTAAAATCAAATAAAGAGTCGGTTCTAGAGATAACCCCTTGAACATACCTGCTTACATTGAAATTATAAGAAGCTACATTATCATAGCCATTGATAGACTTATATATTAATGTACCTCCAAACTGTTTGAAAGAAGTAGCATTAGCGGTACCTGTAAAATCGTTGGGTACATTGCGAATAGAATTAGAAGTAGTATCATATACACCTAAGAATAAATACCTAGGTGGCAAGAATTGTGCTTCTAAACTACTAGCACCTGCGGCTGCTGGAACTTGCTCAGCAATTAACTCAGCTCTATGTATAATTTTATTAGCAAAGTTTTTCAATCCTGGTATTTTTACTTTTACCATGGTACCTGGACTTGTTTGCACATATACCAATGAATCGTTGGCTACTTTACCAATGTGTTTGGCCGCTTCCGATCCTGTTCTATTTCTTTTAATAAAATTCACATCACCGTTACTATAAATACTAAACTTAAAATTAACGACAGCTGTATCTCTTTGATAAGTTTCAGTTAATGCCAATGAATTGGTATTATAATACAATGCCAATTTAGAATTGGTGTCTAGTAAATTTATTTTAACTAAAACATTTTTATTGGTAGACGCATCGGCTGTTAATGCAAAGCCTGGGAAATAAGCTCTTAATGTGGTATCACTTCTATAAGCATTGTTAGAATCAAACTCTTTTAAAAATTGATTCGCAAAACTTTTAGACAATTTAATTCTAATCGTATTAGTAGAGGCTTCGAAACGAGTGTACAATGAATCGCCTACTCTCGCGAAGTCTAATGTAGTTTCTCCTAGGTTCTGATCTGTCTTTAGATTATATAATTCAGGATAATTAGAAGCGTATAATTTAAAGGCGTCCAAAGGGGTTGCGTCACTAATTCTTTTTAATTGAATTTTTACTGGCTTAGTAGTATCGCCATAAAAACCTTTATAAGATAAAATCATAACAGCAGAGTCTACTACTAAACTGTCTTTACTTCCTGAAATGAAAAAAGGAAAGAAACTAGGTTTCATTTGAAAAAACATAGAAGCATTGGTGGTTCCAAAAGCAGGATCATTGGTAATAGTTCCTAATACATGATCATCTGAACCATATACCCTCATTGAGTCTGGTCTATCCACTGATTCAGTAATTACATCTATAATAGTATCCTTTGTATTATAGGCATCCATTGATGGTAATAAACCCAGCCCTAATTCAGAACTGGTAATTCTAGTACAAGCCGAAAACATCAGCGTTGAAAAAAGAGATATAATAAATATTCTTACTGTATTATTTGATGCCATGAATTTATTTTGTCTTTACTTAGATGCAAGTTCGTTGTATAAATCTAAATACTCTGTTAAATCGGAGTCCCATCCATTAAAAGGAACTACTTTTTTTCCTTTAACAGCAGAAAATTCTGATACTAATTTTTTATCAATTACATCAGAACCAAAAGTAATGGCATCTGCATAGGTTGCCCCACCTCTAAATAAAGCCGCATTGTTTAAATCCTTGAAAGGTTCTAAATCTTTGTCCTTAATATTGGTATTAATAATGGCCTTTGTTAATAAATCCTTATTGAACTTTTCTTCAAATGTATTTTGACCAATAGTGAAAACTACTTTGGCATTAGAAAAAACAGGTTCTTTTTTATAAGCATGCTTAATATAAGCAGGAATTAAACCTGTCATCCATCCACTGCAATGAATAATGTCTGGAGGCCATCCAAATTTCTTCACAGTTTCTAAAGCACCTCTACAGAAAAATATGGTTCTTAAAGCATTGTCATCAAACCATTTTTCATTCTCATCATGAAAAATTTGCTTGCGCTTAAAAAAGTCTTCGTTTTCTAAAAAATAAACTTGTAAACGCGCATTCGGTAAAGAAGCTACTTTAATTTGTAATGGATAGTCATCCCCTTCTAATTGTACATTAATTCCAGAAAGTCTAACCACCTCATGTAAACGGTGTCTTCTTTCGTTGATCACCCCAAAACGAGGCATAATGCAACGAACTTCTAATCCACTTTCGTTGCTTTTTATGGCGAGCTTATTAATTACCTCAGCAAACTCGGTCAGCTCTAAATAGGGCGACATTTCTGTGGCGATATATAAGATTCGTTTTTTTTCAGACATTCCTTTTGGGTTTAACTCAAATCTAAGTTTGAGTGTGCAAAGGTACGTAATTGTAAGGACTTTAAGAAACAACAAAAAAGACTAATAAATACCTTCTTCCACCCTCATTTATAGACAATTGGTTGTAAATTGCAGGGGATTGTTTAACCTGATATAAATGAGTAAATTCTTAAAAATAGCCTTCTTCTTTTTTATAGGCATTTTATTGATTTGGTGGAGTTTACACCAAATCCCCCCTCAAGAATGGGATAAATTTACCATTGCCCTCAAGAAGTCAAAATTCTGGTTCATATTCCCTGTTGGGCTAATACTTGGACTATCTCATTTAGTGCGTGCCTTAAGATGGCGATTAATTATGGAACCCCTAGGTTATAAACCCTCCATTATCAATACATTTTTAGCCGTTTTAATTGGCTACTTGGCCAATTTAGCCATTCCGCGTTTAGGGGAGGTATTAAAATGTACCCTACTTTCAAAATACGAGAAAGTGCCTGCTGAAAAAATTGTAGGTACCATTGTTGCCGAAAGAGCATTTGATGTAATTAGCCTGGGCGTTATTTTCATTCTAGCCCTTAGTTTACAATTTAGTGTAGTGGATGCAGGTTGGAATCAATTCAAGGCTTATGGCAAAGCAGCAGGAGATGCAAGTCATAGCAATCAAAACATGTATATCATTATAGGCATAATCCTACTAGTTGCCATTGCATTGCTTTGGTTTTTTAAATCAAAAATGCAAAATGCAGTTGGCAGTCTTAAGAAAATTATAAAAGGGGTTTGGGAAGGTGTAATGAGTGCCACCAAATTAAAAAAACATAATTTATTTTTCTTCTACTCATTTGCCATTTGGTTTTTGTATTTGCTAGCTACCTATGTTGGATTGTATGCAACTGAAGGAACTGGGAGTTCTTTTCAAACAGCTATAAGTTGTTTAGCCTTTGCAAGTATAGGTATGATTATTACACCTGGGGGTATTGGTGCTTATGCTTATTTTATGGCAAAAGTATTAGAGTTAAATGGCGTTGAATATACATTGGGCTTGGCCAATGGTACTTTACAATGGTTTTCACAATTTATTATTATTTTAGTTTTAGGAGGCATCGCTTTAATTATACTTCCATTATTCAATAAACAAAAAATTTAAGATGAAAACCGGAGAGGCTATCGAAAAAAAAATCATGACAGTGGATCAAGCCAAGTTAATGATAGCGGCCTTAAAAGTCACTGGCAAAAAAGTATCCTTCACTAATGGATGCTTTGATATTTTACACCCAGGACATTTATTTTCATTGAAACAAGCAGCAGACGAAGCCGATTATTTAATAGTAGGACTAAACAGTGATGCAAGTGTTAGAAAATTAAAGGGCCCATCAAGACCCATTAATAATACAGCCAGCAGGGCCATTGTGCTTGCTAATTTAATAGTAGTAGATGCAGTGGTTGTCTTTGAAGAAGAAACGCCTCTTGAATTAATAAAAGAATTATTACCCGATGTAATGGTAAAAGGTGGCGACTATACCATCGACCAAGTTGTAGGGGGCAAGGAAGTGATTGCGCATGGAGGAAAAGTAATCATCAACCCTATTGTGGAAGGTTTTTCAACCACGGGTCTTATTGAGAAAATGAAAGGCTAACTGAATTTTTAAATTATACAATTATGGAATTTCTACAGCAGCTTCAACTAGAAAAGAAAAACGAAGGAAGTTCAACAGGAACGGTTTGGCATCATAGCAAAGGAGAAATAATTCTTTCCTCCTCCCCTGTTGATAATAAAGAAATAGGAACTGTTATAAGTACAGATAAAGAAACTTATGAAAAAATAATTAAGACTGCGCAAGCTGCTTTTATAGAATGGAGAAATTGGCCAGCACCGAAAAGAGGAGAAATTGTGCGTCAAATGGGTGATGCTTTAAGAAAAGATAAACAGGCTCTAGGCCAGTTGGTAAGTTATGAAATGGGAAAAAGTTTACAAGAAGGTTTAGGTGAAGTACAAGAAATGATTGACATCTGCGATTTCGCAGTGGGTCTTTCAAGACAATTATATGGACTTACCATGCATAGCGAAAGACCTTCACATAGAATGTATGAACAATGGCATCCACTAGGTATTGTAGGTATTATATCTGCCTTCAATTTCCCAGTGGCTGTATGGAGTTGGAACGCTGCACTTGCTTGGGTATGTGGCAATGTTACAGTATGGAAGCCTAGTGAAAAAACACCATTATGTGGTAATGCTATTCAAAATATAATTGCAAAAGTATTTAAAGAAAATAAAGTACCAGAGGGCGTTAATAATTTAATACAAGGAGGACGTGAAGTTGGAGAATGGATTTCAAAAGATACCCGCATTCCTTTAGTCTCTGCAACAGGATCTACCAAAATGGGTAAATTATTAAATACAGCAGTAGCAGAGCGTTTAGGTAAAACTATTTTAGAACTAGGCGGTAATAATGCAATCATTATTTCAGAACATGCCGATTTAGATATGTCATTAATTGGTGCGGTGTTTGGAGCCGTTGGAACAGCAGGCCAAAGATGTACTAGTACAAGACGATTAATTATACATGAAAAAGTTTATGATAGTTTTGTGGCGAAATTAACCAAGGCTTATGGTCAAATTAAAATTGGTGACCCCTTAGATACAAAAAATCATATGGGGCCTTTAATTGACAAAGATGCAGTAAAAATGTATTTGAATTCTATTGAAGCTTGTAAAAAAGAAGGTGGTAAATTTTTAGTGGAAGGTGGTGTACTAGAAGGCAAGGGTTATGAAAGTGGATGTTATGTAAAACCTTGTATTGCCGAAGCACTACCCCATTATGCCATTGTTCAACATGAAACATTTGCACCTATTTTGTATGTAATGAAGTATTCCAAATTAGAAGAAGCTATTGCCATTCAAAACGGAGTGCCTCAGGGATTGTCTTCTGCAATCATGACACTCAACATGAGAGAGTCTGAATTATTTTTATCACAAAGTGGAAGTGACTGCGGTATTGCCAATGTAAATATTGGAACTAGTGGTGCAGAAATTGGTGGTGCTTTTGGTGGTGAAAAAGAAACAGGTGGTGGTAGAGAAAGTGGATCTGACGCTTGGAAAGCCTATATGCGTAGACAAACCAATACTATTAACTGGAGCAATAATTTGCCATTAGCGCAAGGAATACAATTTGATTTGTAAAAGCCTTCGTTCAACTTTAGTAATTAAAATAAATTATTGAAGTATAATAATTGCTTAAAAACTTGAACGTACAATTTGAACTTACATTAAACGAATAAAAACAAAATATGCCCAGACCCAGTGCAACAGAATATGCTCCTTATTATCAAACTTATATTAACTATACAAGTGGTAAAGACTATTCCATTTTAGTTCAACAATATAACGAAAGAATTATTGAATCTTGGAATGCGATTCCTTTAGAGAAAATAAATTTTGCTTATGCTGAAGACAAATGGACAATTAAGCAAATGTTTCAACATGTGATTGATACAGAAAGAATTTTTGCCTACAGGGCAGTAGCCATTGCTAGAAAAGAACCTAATCCCATTCCAGGCTTTGATGAAAATGAATATGCCAAAAGTGGAACAGCGGCGCATCGTAATTGGAAAGATATGTTAGCAGAATGGAAAATTCTAAGACAATCTACTAATATGTTGTTTAATTCATTTTCAGAAGAAGACTGGAAACAAAAAGGGATTGCAAGTGGAAACCCCATGTCAGTAAATGCATTGAGCTTTATTATTTTTGGACATGCCCTGCATCATTTGCATGTATTGAAAGAGCGATACTCCATTTAAAATAATTATATTGTTATGAATTAATTTTATTTTTCCTTCAAAATTAATTTACAAAAAAAGCCCCCCGAATTTCGGAGGGCTTTTTTATATCTTATTAAAGATTCAAATAATGCTTAGTGGCAATTACTTTGTACCGTAAATATGAATAGCTAATTGAACTTCAGTATCTACCATTCCAATACCATAGTTAATACCAAAAAGAGTTCTGTCGAAAGGCACGAATGCTTCAGCGAAGAAACCTTTATCATCTGCATTTCTAATTACTGCAGTAAAAGTAATAGGTGCTTTAATTCCTTTTAAGTTTAAGTCTCCTTTAATAGTGGCTCTATCTGCTTTAGTGTATTCTACAGAACTAATCGTAAAGCTAGCTTCACCAAATTTTGTAATATCGAAGAAATCGGCAGAAGACAAGTGACCTTGTAATTTCTCACCACCTCTGTCGTCTGTAACTTTTAAACCAGCAATATCAATTACAAAACTACCTCCTACTAACTTACCGCCATTCACTTGAACCGCGCCAGATTTGATAGGAAAATAACCAGTATGGTAATCGCTTTTTTTAGAACCCGTAAAGTCTACTTTACTTTTTTGAGCAGTAACTGTGAAAGTAACTGCATCCGCATTTTTCGCCTTAGGCGCAAAAGAAAACAATGAAATCGACGCTGCGATCACTGCAATAGAAAACATGATTTTTTTCATATATGATTTTTTGTTTAAATATTTTTCAAAATAGAGACTACTAAAATACATACTAATACCCTATTTCAAGAATGTAAAGATATATTTCAATGTTTAAACAACAAAATATATTTTTAGGGGGTATCTATGCCTATAATCTATTATCTTCGCCAAAATTTCTTACTATGAATTTGCATGAATACCAAGCTAAAGAATTACTTAAAAAGTACAATGTCCCTGTTCAAGAAGGGGTGGCCGTTGAAACAGTGGAAGCCGCAGTAGCAGCCTACAATAAAATTGCCACTGAAACGAATAACAAGTTTGCAGTGGTGAAAGCACAAATTCATGCAGGTGGTCGTGGTAAAGGAAAAATTGAAGGCACAGAACAAAGAGGTGTGGCCGTTGGAAAATCGGCTTTAGATATTGAAACATTTGCAAAGAATATATTAGGGGGAACTTTAGTGACTATTCAAACTGGCCCTGCTGGTAAATTAGTTTCTAAAATATTAATAGCACAAGATGTTTATTATGAAGGCCCTCAACCTACTAAAGAGTTTTACTTATCTATTTTATTAGATCGTACAAAAGGAATGAATGTGGTGATGTATAGCACTGAAGGTGGAATGGATATTGAAGAAGTAGCGCATAACACACCAGAAAAAATATTTAAAGAATGGGTACACCCAGGTGGTGGCTTACAAGGTTTTCAAGCAAGAAAAATTGCGTTCAATTTAGGCTTGAGCGGTGAGTCATTAAAAAACTGCGTAAAATTTGTAACGAATTTATACAATGCATATGTAGGTTTAGATTGCAGTATGTTAGAG
>Ga0194060_10001192_pt1 | contig 18732 bp, 14 predicted proteins | sample SepL225m_MetaG_FD_163427 | JGI IMG/M metagenome (GOLD analysis project Ga0194060, IMG submission 163427) | Anoxic zone freshwater microbial communities from boreal shield lake in IISD Experimental Lakes Area, Ontario, Canada - Sep2016-L222-5m | ecosystem: Environmental > Aquatic > Freshwater >...
ACACTATCTCTCTGGTAAGCAGCACTCTCTGGGAAGGTCTGAATCCGCGCCTGAAGAGAAAGTTCCTTAAAGCGATATTCTCGTACTCAACCTTTGTCCGGATCGACTCAACCTGAAGGGGGGCAAGGTTCAGTATCAGCTCTGAAAGGAGGGCATGACCGACACCGCAGCCGGTATATGCCGGGTCTGCGCCGATCGTGTCTATCACCGCCCCTTTCCCGCTCTGGCCGAATTCGCCATAGTCGAGCCTTGCCATTATGAAACCGGAAATAATCCAGTCTGTTTCTGCCACCATCGAGACGCGAATACCTGAATCATCGAGCATCTCTCTGAACTTGGAGGCGTAATAGGCTGATCTGTCAAGACCGGTCAGTTTTGTATCTATCCGGTCGATGACGGCAATATCAGTTCCTTTGAGAGAGCGCACCAGAGGGGCGGTTCCGGTAGACTTTTCGTCAACGCTCAAAGGGGATGTGTCACGCTCAATGATCTGGCCTGTCGCCAGGGAAAAACCAGACGAGGCGAAAAACCTGACCATGACATGGTTAGACCAGAGGATCTGGGTGGTCACTCTGCTGATTTTCTTTTTCTGCATACGGCGCTCAAGCCCCGCCATAAGCATTTTACCGATTCCAGTCCCCTGGCATCCGGGATCGACTCCGATTGTGTCGAGTACAGCGATTAAACTGCTGGCGCCGAATTCCCCCTCCAAGATCCGGGCAAACCCGTACCCGACAAGCTTCCTGCCGTCAACAGCGGCGCAGGTGATAAAGCTGTCCGGCATGAGAGACGCCACGGCAAGCCGTTTTTCGAGGAAGGCTCTCCTGGGGCTGCCTGCGAGGACGCTTTCAATTTCGGTGACACGGTCTATATCTTCAGGATAGAGCGAGCGAAGTGTGATCTCTGACATGTTAGTTATCCCGCTAAAGGTACTCTGGTTGACAGACCAACGCCGACGGTGAGGATTTAATTACAGCATTTACGGATGCAGACGGCTATTTATGCAAATAGGTACCACTATACCGATTTATTTGTCAAGAAGAATTTGATCTGGGTAAAGCAGTTGTCACCGGTGCGATTCTACTCCCCAGGCCGCACTTTTTGCAATTGACACCGCTGAGAATAATTGACAAATACCAGAACATCGGTTACCAGTTTCCAGCAGTGAAAAAATAAATCATCAACTAATACAGACCGGAATCGCAACAACCATGATCGACTGGCATAGCCACATACTAAACGGAATCGACGATGGAGCCATTGATATGGAAAGCTCCATATCGATGGCCACTTCTCTTGCCGCTACCGGTTTCACTGAGGTCTACTGCACTCCTCACCTGATTATGGGGTGCTATGAAGCCGGAAATGATCTGGTTCGACAAAGTGTAGCTGAATTACAGTTGAATCTGGGTATGAAAGGGATTTCACTCACCCTGCATCCTGGTCGCGAATACTGCCTGGATGAACATCTGTTGACCTGTCTTGAAGATCCGCTCCCTCTTGGTGATAGTAACTCGATTCTGGTTGAGTTGGTTCCACGCATACCTATCGATATGGTGCGCCACCTGTTGAGCGAAGTCGTTAGAGCCGGCTTTACACCAGTTATAGCTCACCCTGAACGATGTTATCTTCTGGCGCCGCCAATTCGTCGAACGACAAGCAGGGATATCATCGGCAGGTTGAAAAGTCTGATTACCGGGGGTAAGCGTGGCGCTAATGCTCAAGATCAGCCAGAGATGGAGGAAAATCTGCTGCTCAGCTATCTGCGGGATTTGGGATGTGCCTTTCAGGGCAATCTGGGAAGCTTTACCGGACTATACGGTCGCCAGGTAAAGACCCTTGCAGAGACATTTTTTCGTGAAAGGATCTATGATCGTTTTGGGAGCGATCTGCATGCACCGGAACAGGCAGAAACAATCTTAAGCGCGATTCCGCTCATGTTCGGTGGCCAGAGGTAAACAGATTTGGGTTGCATTTCAAAATGAAAAGCCCACTTAAGTCATGCGGTGGGCTCTCTTATTCGGTACTCTGATTCCTTTTCAAGGAGACATCCGAACCATTCCTGGAATCGAATAGTTATACGTTTCTATGTCTGGTGCCAACGAGGTGGAGTAACTTCCATATTTTACTAAGCCCTCCTTTTAAGCGGATTTTACACCCTCCATCTGGTTCAACTATAACCGTCAGAATATGAAAAAAACAGTCTGTTTTAAATATTTTTATGCGAGTATAGTAAAAGGTCGTGTCAGCATCCGGATCAGAGCTGGGTTTGCATCATACTGAAATAAAAGGCGTCTGCTCTGCTGTGATAGATTTTTTGATGATCGGCATACTCTTAGGTCTCTCGGCCGGCCTGGCTCCCGGGCCAATCCTTATGCTGGTAATCTCTGAATCGCTCAAACACGGGGTCAGATCCGGGATGGAGGTTGCTCTGGCACCGGTTATTACTGACCTGCCGATCATCCTTTTGACACTATTTTTCATCTCAAAGCTCTCCGGCTTTCAGAGTGGACTCGGTATGGTCTCGCTCGTAGGTGGTGCTTTTATCCTCTACACCGGATTTACCGCTATCTGCACTAAGGCGGTAGAGGTAACCGTATCAAATGAACCGTCTAAATCACTGCTTAAAGGTTGTGTTGCAAATTTATTGAGTCCCCACCCCTATCTGTTCTGGATCGGCATCGGAGCGCCAACTGTGAGCAGATCTCTCAATATCGGGGTGTCGGCTGCCGTTCTGTTCATCGCTGGATTCTATGTCTCGCTGGTAGGCTCTAAAATCCTGCTGGCGATGGTTGTTGGTAAATCAAGGACGTTTCTTACCGGAAATCTGTACTTATACACTCTTCGGTTTCTCGGATTACTCTTATCCGCTTTCTCCATTATCCTTTTCCGGGATGGTGCAAAACTGCTGGGACTGATATGAACCCGCAGAAAAAATGCTTGAGTTCTGACAGAAGATGAAATTGAGCGAGATAAATCTCGATTTCAGAGGAAAGATACATGACTAATGTCACCATGGATGAGGAGTATCTGAAAACTCTCACCCTCCTGTACGTCGAAGATGATGCTGACTGCCGCACACAGATCAGCGAGTTTCTGCGGCGATCGGTCGGCACCCTCATATCCGCCGTCAATGGTGCTGAGGGGCTCGACCTGTTTATCACTCACAAACCCCACATCGTTGTCACCGATATAATCATGCCGGTTATGGATGGTTTGAGCATGACAGAGGCCATTTTAAAGTGTGATCCATCAGTACCGGTTGTCGCCCTGACCGCTTTTGACGATTCCAGGTACCTCATGCGTGCCATCAACATGGGCATAGAGAAATATGTGACCAAGCCGGTCGAAAGCGAGCTGCTCTATAACTGTCTGCTGGCATGCGCCCATCATCTCCGCCTGGAGGAAGAGGCACAGCGCTATTACGAACATACCGAGTGTAAGCTTGCAACATCGGAACAGAAATTCCGCAATCTGTTTGAATATTCCAGGGACGCCTGCCTTCTGTTCTATGACGGAAAGTTTATCGAATGCAACCAGGCAGCGGTCGAAAACCTGCATGCCACTTCAATTGCCGATGTCATCAACACCTCACCAGATGAGCTCTCCCCAGAATATCAGCCTGATGGCATGCTTTCACGAGACAAGGTGCAGATTGTCGTCGCCAAGGCTCTTGAAACCGGAACCAACCGTTTCGAGTGGATTCATCGTCGTCTGGATGATGGAGTGGAATTCCCGGTTGAGGTTTCCCTGACCCGTCTTCCGGGCGAAATGATTTATGTGAACTGGCATGACATTACTGAACGGAAACGGGCGGAGAAAAAACTTTCCGAAGAAAAAAACTTTATAGATCAGGCGCTCAACAGTCTGCCTGACCCGTTTTTTGTCATTGATCTGGAAGGGAAGTATCTCCGTTGGAACAGTATACTCGAGACAATCACCGGATATAAAAATGAAGAACTCGCTGCCATGCGGTCGACCGATTTTTTTGATGATACCGATGCGGCAAATATTAACAGGGCCATTCAGAATATTGTTCATGGAACAGAGAAAAAAGCGATTGAAGCTTATTTGATAAGCAAAGACGGTACCAGGACACCATTTGAGTTCAATGGTTCACTTCTTACAGATGAGTCCGGAGCACCAATCGCCATTTGCGGGACTGGACGGAATCTCTCAGAACGTAAGCGAGCTGAAAAGTCATTGGAAGAGAGCGAAAAACGGTATCGTGATCTGATTGAAAAAGTGCCCGCGATGTTTTACAGCTATTCAACCAAGCAGGGGGGATTGTTCTACTCATCCCAGGTAGAACATGTTTTTGGATACCCGCTGCAGGCGTTTTATGACAATCCACTGCTCTGGAGAGATTCAATTCATCCTGACGATTTCAGCGCAGTAGAAACGGCTATCACTAAAATATCTGAAGGGTCTGAGCGCAGCTTTGATATTGAGTACCGTGTCCGTAACCGGGCTGGTGAATTGCTCTGGTTGCGTGACAGCTCATATAATCAACTGGTATCGGATGACGAGATAGTTGTTCATGGATTTGCCAGGGAGATAACTCATCTTAAACAGGCGGAAGAAGAAAAGATAAAACTGGAAGGGCAACTCCGCCAATCCCAAAAAATGGACGCCATAGGACAGCTAGCCGGTGGTGTGGCTCACGACTTCAACAATATGCTGGGAGTCATCCTCGGTTACACAGAAATGGCTCTGATGGATATGGATCGCAAAAACCCCTTGCACGGCAACCTGCAGGAAATTCGTAATGCCGCCAGCCGCTCTGCCGACCTTACCCGGCAACTCCTGGCATTTGCCCGCAAACAGACCATCATTCCTCATGTAATAGATTTAAACGAGACTGTGTCAGCAATGCTCAAAATGCTCCAGCGACTTATCGGCGAGCAGATTCAGCTCACCTGGGAGCCGGCAGCAATTCTCTGGCAGATAAAGGCAGACCCGAGTCAGATAGATCAGATTCTTGCCAATCTCTGTGTCAATGCCAGGGATGCCATCGATAACACCGGTCGGATAACGATCGAGACGAGGAATAACATTATCGATGCCGATTTTTGTAAAGATCACCGATATGCAATCCCAGGCGAGTATGTGCATTTAAGTGTCAGTGACAATGGCAGCGGTATGGATACCGAAACAATGGCTCACATCTTTGAACCGTTCTACACGACCAAAAACGTCGGAGAAGGCACCGGCCTCGGGCTGGCTACCATCTATGGCATCGTCAAACAGAACAACGGCTTTATCACCGTCTCCAGCGTGCCGGGAGAGGGGACTACATTTTCGATCCATCTCCCGCGCTATAAGGAGTCGGCGGTGCAGCCTGCGGCTAAATCAGAAATTGCACAGCTACAACGAGGTCAGGAGACGATCCTCCTTGTGGAAGACGAGCCGGTAATACTCGGAATGGCCGTCATGATGCTCGAAATGCAGGGTTATACAGTGCTGCCTGCAGGAACTCCAAATGAGGCGATCCGGCTGGCAGAACTGCATAATGGAGAGATCAGGCTTCTCATCACCGATGTAGTCATGCCGGAAATGAACGGACGTGAACTGGCAAGCAGGCTGTTATCTATAAATAACGGCATGAAGCTGATATTCATGTCAGGTTATTCAACCGATGTAATTGACCGACACGGTGTACTTGATGAGGATATGCACTTCATTCAGAAACCTTTCTCGCTTTCCATCTTATCCTCTAAAGTGAGAGAAGTGCTTGATAATAATCATATATAAAGCAACAGTTACTCCCAAACTGAGGAAATAAGCATGTCACAAAACCTGTCATCACGGGGGTGCCGCTCTCTGCTTCGGCAACTCCCACTACTGCTGAAGGATCTGACGGACTCTGCACAGAGCCTCGCTGACGGTGATTTCAGTGCCCGCCTCCCCAATGTTGCACAACCCGAGTTTGAACCTGTTTTTATGGCATTCAATCAAATGGCAACAACCATGCAACGGTCGATCGAACGGCTTGAAGGGGAAAAGCGGTTCATGCAGACCATGATTGATGCCATCCCCGATCTTATTTTTTTTAAAGATAAGGAGGGGGTCTATCTGGGGTGCAACGAAGCCTTTGCCTTAAGGTTTGTCGGCAGACCCAAAACTCAAATTGTCTCCCATACAGATTTTGATTTCATACCGGATCAGGATCAAGCCGAATTTTTCCGTCAGAAGGATCTGGAAGCGATGGCGGCTAAAGCCGTGCGCACAAACGATGAGATGATCACGCTCGCCAATGGCCGGAGCGCTCTTGTTGAGACAGTCAAGGTGCCGTATTGCGATCAGCAGGGAAAGATTGCCGGCCTGATTGGTGTTGCCCGTGACATTACGGCGCGTAAACATGCGGAAGAGGCGATTGCGTTTAAGAGCATGCTTCTGGAAACCCAGTCTGAAACCTCTCCCGATGGAATATTGAATGTCGACAACGAAGGGAATGCAATTCTGTTTAACAGACGTTTTGGAGAAATGTGGAAGATTCCTCAGGATGTTTTGGATACCAGAGACGACCAGAAAATGCTCGGATTTGTTCTTGAACAGCTCAAACATCCGAAGGAGTTCCTCGATAAGGTGGCCTGGCTCTACGAACACCATGACGAGAACAGCCGGGATGAAGTCGAACTTGTTGACGGGAGATTTTTTGACAGATTTTCATCACCTCTGATAAGTACCGATAACAAGGCGATGGGGAGAATCTGGTTTTTCAGGGATATCACCGATCAAAAACAGGCGGACGAGGCGTTGCAGGAGAAAACAGTGCTGCTTGAAGAGGAGGTCACCGAGCGTCAGCAGGCGCAGGAGGCGCTTGAAGCACAGACAGCGATCCTTGAGGAGGAAATATCCGAGCGGCAGCAGGCGCAGGATATGCTTGCGGGTAAACAACTGGAGCTGGAATCTCTGAACCGTCTGCTACAGGAGCGTATCGATGGAGCGGTTGCCGAACTGCGCCAGAAGGATCAGGTACTCATCAACCAGGGGCGTCAGGCGGCAATGGGGGAGATGATCGGTAACATTGCCCACCAGTGGCGTCAGCCTCTGAACGCTCTCTCCATGCTGGTTGGCAATCTGCAGTTTGCTCAACTGGAAAACGAACTCACCGCAGAGTACCTTAACGAGGCGGCTGCCACGGCTAACCGGCTGATACAGAAAATGTCTACCACTATCAATGATTTCCGTAACTTTTTTAGTCCGGATAAGGAGAAGGTACTCTTTTCCGCCAGACAGCAGATCCAGCATGCGGTTGATCTGGTGGAGACAGCCTACAGGAACAGCAACATTTTTATTGAGATAAACGCAGAAACTGACTGCACCCTGAACGGCTTCCCCAACGAGTATTCCCAGGTACTGCTAAACCTTTTGAGCAACGCCAAGGAGGCGATTCAGGAATCGGCTTCACTGCCGGGGCGGATCACCGTTATCCTCTCTGAGCAGGAGGGGATGGGTGTCGTGACGGTACGGGATAATGGTGGAGGGATACCTGACACCGTGCAGGATAAGATATTCGAACCATATTTTTCAACAAAGAGCATGGGAACCGGCATCGGTCTCTATATGTCTAAAATGATCATCGAACGGAACATGAACGGCAAATTATCCTCGTGCAACTGTGACGGCGGTGCCGATTTCATCATCAGCATACCGCTTGAGGTGGAGAGCGTTTAGCCAGAAACTATTATGCTCAGCACGGCTATATATTGAGTATTTTGACAAAGCAGGTTGGGCACTACAATTTATCGGTGACTATCTCCTGCGGTTTCTTTTTCCTTCTGCGGCGTTTCTTCTTAATCTCATCTGTTCCTTCTGCGGGTGGCGGGGGTGCCGGGGTGGCAGCTTTTGCTGCGGCCGGTTTTGATGGTCTGGCAGCAGGACGACGGCTCCTGTCTGTTCCTCTGACGGCTCCCGGCTTATCTCGCTTGATATCCTGAACCCTTTTGGGTCTGGCTGTCCGGACGTAATCCGGAACGTACAGCTCATCATCTGCCCATTCCGTCGGGATCTTGTTTTTTATGAACTCCTCAATCGCCTCAAGATATAAGGCACCATCCTCATCCGCCAGTGAAATGGCTTTCCCTTCAGCTCCGGCGCGGGCGGTTCTGCCGATACGGTGGACGTAGTCCTCGCAATCCTGCGGCAGATCGTAGTTGATTACATGCGACACTCCATCAATATGCAGACCACGTGACGCTACATCGGTGGCGATAAGGATCGGGAGTGAGCCATCCTTGAAATTATCCAGTATCTTCATCCGCTTGCGCTGGTCGACATCCCCGGAAATTACCCTGCATGGGAATCCGTTGGCATTTAACAGGTTATGCAGATGCTCCCCTTCGCGTTTGGTGTTGATGAAAATCATGGTGCGCTCCATGCCGTCACGACGCAAAAGCCCCAGCAGCAGCGGGAACTTTTCCTTGCGCGAGACATGGTATATGACCTGCTCGACACCTTCGGCGGTCATTTTTTCCGGGGTGACGGAGAGCTTCACCGGGGAGTTCATGAACTCGTACGCCAGCTCCATCACCCGCTGGTTCAAGGTGGCGGAGAACATGAGGTTCTGCCGTTTGTCAAAGGGGGGGAGCCGCCGGAGGATAAAACGGAGATCCGCGATGAAGCCCAGGTCAAACATCCGGTCAGCCTCGTCGATCACCAGCATTTCGATCTCTTTCAGGCTGTAGACTTTCTGCTTGAGATAATCTATCAAGCGCCCCGGTGTGCCGATGATCACGTTCGCGCCGTCGCGCAGGGCGTCGCGCTGTTTCATGTAGTCAACGCCGCCGTAGATCGCCTGGATGGTCAGGCCGCAATGCCTGCCGAGGAGTTGGGCGTCCTGTTCGATCTGAACCACCAGTTCACGGGTCGGCGCGAGGAGCAGGGCGCGGGGGTGAATGCCCGCCTGCTCGCTGTTTGCAAGGAGCCGCGAGAAGAGAGTAACCAAAAAGGCGGCCGTCTTGCCGGTGCCTGTCTGCGCCTGACCGGCGACATCCTTCCCTGTCAGAGATATAGGTAGTGTCTGCTCCTGGATCGGTGTGCAGAGGGTAAAACCGCTTTCGGTAATGCCGCGCCGCACCTGTTCCGGAATATCGAGTTCGTCAAATCGCATTTAGTTTCCTTTTCTGTCTGAATCATCTATAACCATCTGACACCATATACCGTGACGCCGGGTCTGGCAATGTAAACATTGTGCCTCTACTCTGCAAACAGCCAGAAATACTTTGACAAAAACGATTTCAATCCTTTACTATGACGCCCGTTCGTAGCTCCCCCATAAACAGTAAAACCGGATATACCATCCGGCCATTTGCCAAGGATATAGACACGATGCAGGCTGCACTCAACATTATCGGCGAAGACCTTAAACTTGTCGAACGACAGTTCCGCAAAGACCTTGAGTCCGATGTTCCGCTGATCCGCAAGGTTGGCGAATATGTACTCTCAAGCGGTGGGAAGCGTGTCAGACCCGCACTGCTGCTCCTCGCGGCACGTCTCTGCGGATACGGTGGCGACAAAGCTGTTCCTCTGGCGAGTGTAGTCGAGTTTATCCATACAGCCACCCTGCTGCATGACGATGTTGTAGACAGCGCCACCCTCCGACGCGGAATCGCCTCTGCCAACACCCTCTGGGGGAATGAGACCTCGGTGCTGGTGGGTGATTTTCTCTTTTCCAAATCCTTTTCATTGATGGTTGATGTCGGCAACCTAAATATCCTGAAAGTCTTCTCGGATGCCACCACCGTTATTGCCGAAGGTGAAGTGCTCCAGCTCCTCTGCACTGGTGATATCGCCCTGACCGAAGATCTGTACATCGGCGTGGTGCGCTCCAAAACCGCCATTTTGATGTCGGCGGCGTGCGAAGCGGGAGCTATTCTGGGTGGGGCGACCACTGAACAGCAGCAGGCGCTGGCCGGTTTTGGCATGGAGCTGGGGGTCGCTTTCCAGTTGATGGACGATACGCTTGACTACACAGCCTCTGAAGAAGAATTCGGCAAATGCATAGGACATGACCTCGAAGAGGGGAAGATAACCCTCCCCCTGATCCACACTTTAAGGCGCTGTGGAGAAGACGAGCGGATTCTTATTCAATCTGTCATTGAAAAAGATGAGATGACGCTGACCGATTTTCAGCATGTTTCCGCCCTGGTCAGGCAGTACGGCGGCATTGAATACACCGTTGACGCCGCCCGCGCCTACATCGAGAAATGCAGGCACCGTCTGAATACGTTTGAAGCATCTTCTCTGCGTGATGCTATGGTGCAACTGGCCGAGTATGTGGTAACCCGCAGTAAATAGTTCGGAGGTTTTGCCATGCAGCGAATAATATTCCTGATTATGTTCGGGATGCTTCTGACCCTTTCAGCCTGCAACAAAACTGGATCTGTCACCACCGCATCGCCGATAGCAAAAGAGAACAGCGCGGCTCCCGATATTTCGGTTGTGTCAATCACGGATGGCTCGACACTGAAGCTCTCCTCCCTGAAGGGGAAAGTCGTGCTCTTAAACTTCTGGGCTACCTGGTGCCCCCCCTGCCGCGAAGAGATCCCCTCCATGATGAAACTGAACAGTGCGTTGCTCGGAAAACCATTTCAGATGATCGCCGTTTCGATGGATGAAGGGGGGAAACCTGCCATTGAATCATTTTTTAAAGAGAGCGGATTCTCTCTTCCGACCTATCTCGATCAGAGCGGCAACGCCGGCAAAGTATACGGTGTAACCGGTGTTCCGGAGTCGTTTATCATCGACAGGCAGGGTATTCTGGTAAAAAAGATTATCGGCGGGATCGCCTGGGATTCTCCTGAAGTGGCTTCATTCTTTGAAGGATTGATGAAGTAGGAAGCGACCATGCATAGCCAGGAAGTCACCCTGATAGGTGCGTTCATTGCGGGACTGCTCTCGTTTCTCTCCCCCTGTGTACTCCCGCTGATACCATCCTACATCACCTATATCACCGGGCTTTCATTCGCAGACCTCCAGGCGGAGCATCCATCCCACATCATCCGTCAGAAATCAATCCTGCACTCTCTGTCGTTTATCTGCGGTTTTACCATTGTATTTGTTCTCCTTGGGGCGTCTGCAACCTATATCGGATCGTTCCTTCACCATAATGCCGTCATTATCAGAAAAGTTGGCGGTGTTCTACTGGTTCTGCTCGGTATCCATGTCACCGGCCTCATTCCTTTAAAATTTCTGCTTGGTGAAAAACGGGTCTCCTTAAGACACAAACCGGCAGGATATGCCGGAAGTATCCTGGTGGGTATCGTTTTTGCGGCCGGCTGGACCCCCTGTATCGGGCCTATCCTGGCGGCGATACTTGCCGTTGCCGCCACCGAGGAGAGTGTTTATCACGGAATCCTTCTCCTCTTCCTCTATTCTCTGGGGCTTGGCGTCCCATTTCTCCTCTCCGCAGTGGCGATGCACCAGTTTATGGTGACGTTCAACCGCTTCAAAAAGTATATACGGCTGTTCGAAATTATCACCGGCATTTTCCTGATGTTGATCGGTATCCTGATCTACTCCAACTGGCTGTCTCGTCTCTCCGGATATGCAGGGAGCATCTACAAGGTATTTGAATGAAACCACACATATCTCCTCATTCCATTCAACTGGCTGTCTCGCAGTTGGTCGTAACTGAAGCTTTTTATTCAGGGATCCTGGAGCTGCCGGTGCAGCGGTCGTTTACCTCTCAGGGTGCGCCTGACCACCTGATTATCGACATGAACGGCATAGCGATACTCTTTGTGGAAGAGGCTGATGTAGTCCGGGCGCACCCGGTGCTTGGGCCCCGTTTCAGCATGTTTCCGCGAGGAATAGGGGTAACTTTGCACTTTGAGGTCAAGGAGATAGAGGAGATCAGGGATGCGATTATGGAAGAAGGTCTGGAGATACTCTATCCGCTTGAGATAAAACCGTACAACGTCAAGGAGATGTGGTGCTTTGACCCTGATGGCTACCTTGTAGTTCTGGATGAACCGGTACAGCTAAAATAACAGTTTTATTGACACTCTTTTGAAATCAGACTATACACGAACCCTGTTTTACACACTTGAAAGACCAACTGGCAAAATTTAACCATGCCTGAACAATCCAGCACCAGCCGGGATCAGAACGTACTCTCCTACCTGAGCAAATTTGGATCAAACCTTCTTGATTCGGTTATCAAGAGGTTTTCAAATCCGGATACCGCCCGTCGCAACCGGTTTATTCTGCTGATTTCTACCGCACTCCTCCTCACTGTTCTGGTACTTCCCAAGCAGCAGTTTTCTGTTCTGGTATTCAAACCGGGCAGTATAGCCACTTCCGATTTCCGTGCATCCCAGGACTACCTGATCGAAGACCGCGCTCTCACAGAACAGCGCCGCAAGGAGGCTGGCGACAACGCTCCGGTCATATACAACCAGAACGATCGGGTTCCAGCATATATCGTTGACAAGCTGACCCAGGCTCTGAACGCGATCAGGGCAGAACGAACGGCAAAGCAGACAAAAAGCGTTGAAGAGTGGCGCAAACTGCTGGTTCCGCTCCTCGACACCGAACTTGCCGATGCCGATATAGAGGCACTGACCAGGGTAAAATCGGATAATGATTTTCTGGAGGGTTTAACCAGACTTTTGACCGATCTGTATCAGCGCAAAATAGTTCTAGATGGCAAAGTTTTTATGACCGATTCCAGACGCGGGGTAGAAGTTATTGGCGACAGCGGCCGCATCATTGCGGCCGGCGACTTATCCATCAGCTATACCGAGATCGGAACAGCACGCAGCATCGTTTCAGGATGGAAGTTCAACGGACTTTTCTCCCCCTCTGACAGCAGCAGACTCTCCGGCATTATCACCCGAATCCTGCTGCCAAACCTCTTTTACAATCGCGAAGCGTCAGAGTCACGGGCAAAAACGGCCATTGACTCCGTACGCCCGATCATGTTCAAGGTTCAAAAAGGGGAGATGATTGCAAGAGTAGGCGAGAGGATCAGCCCGGAGCAGGCTCATAAGCTGAACACAATTTTTGGACGAAGGCATACAGGAAGTCCGCTCTTTTCCACCGCCGGCATTTTTTCGCTGATACTCGTCCTCTTCTATTTCCCTTACCGTTTTGCCTGTAAAAACATCCGTAAATTCAATCCGACCAATAAGGATATTCTGATTATCTCTCTTCTGATAGTCGGCAGCTTCTTTCTCTTCAAGACGGCTCTTCTGATAACACACAACATTGGCGCTGTTTACCCCGCCATTGACACCACCAGCTACTTCTATCTCTTCCCGTTCGCCGCAGGGGCGATGATGGTCCGTATATTCATCAACTCCGAGGTGGCACTGGTATGCTGTGCAATTATGGCTCCTCTGCTCGGCATGATGTTTGAGAGCAACATGATGGTAGTCATCTACGCCATGCTTGGCGGTATTGTCGGCGCTCACGGCGTCCGTCACTGCACGAGTCGCAGCACCATATACGCCGCCGGTCTCAAAATATCGGTTGTCAATCTCGCAATGGCACTCTCATTCCAGACTTTCAGCAACGTCCTTTTTACCATGCAGACCGTCTACGTCTCTCTCTTCGCACTCGCAAGCGGTATAATAAGCGCCGGATTCGTATCCGGATTCATCCCGGTGATTGAGACGCTCTTTCAGTATACTACTGACATAAAACTGCTGGAGCTGGCCAATCTTAACACCCCTTTGCTTAGAGAACTTATGGTTAAGGCACCCGGCACCTATCACCACAGCGTAATCGTCGGCAATCTGGTTGAGGCGGCTGCCGAGTCAATCAATGCGAACCCATTATTGGCGAGGGTTGCCGCCTACTACCACGATATCGGCAAAGCATCGAAACCGCTCTACTTCATCGAAAACCAGGGTGGGGAGGAGAATCGGCACGACAAACTAACCCCCAGCATGAGCGCCCTCATACTGATCTCACACATCAAGGAGGGGGCGGAACAGGCTCGCGAAAAGCATCTCGGACAGCCGATCATCGACATAATCCGTCAGCATCACGGCACCGGGCTGATCAGGTTTTTTTATGAGCGGGCAAAGTCTCAGGCCGGTGCCGGTGTCCATGCGATTGAAGAGAAAGATTTCAGATATCCGGGCCCAAGACCCCAGACCCGTGAAGCGGGCATCGTCATGCTGGCGGATTGCGTAGAAGCGGCCTCCCGCACCCTTGTCAATCCGACTCCTGATCGGATTCAGGGGATGGTTCAGAAACTCATCAACAATATCTTTATTGATGGACAGTTGAACGAGTGTGAGCTGACACTCAACAACCTGCACGAAATCGCCAAGAGCTTCAACCGGGTCTTAAACGGCATATACCACCACCGCATCGATTATCCCGAACCGGTTCACAAAGGGGGGGCAACCAGAAAAAATGGTTCAAAAATTTCCACTCCAGAGCATATAAAACCAGAAAACGGAGATACCCGGATTGCAGATACTCCTGAACAACCGTCAGAAAAAGCATCCAGTAACGGCAAAACGGATAAAAACGGCAGCGGTGGCGATATTAAGCGCCTTGGGATGTCCTGACGATACAGAGCTTTCTGTCTCAATCGTAGGGGATCGCTCGATTCGCATCATCAATCGCGACTACTTAGGCAGGGACAAGCCAACCAATGTCATCTCGTTCCCGCTTCAGGAGGGCGACTGCTCCGGCATAAACCCAAATGCGCTGGGAGATGTCGTCATATCGGCTGATACAGCCGCGCACGAGGCCGAAGAAGGCGGTATCGATTTCTTTGAGCGCCTTTCATTTCTTCTTCTGCACGGCATCCTCCACCTATGCGGCTATGACCACGAAAGAAGCGGAGAGGCTGCCGCAAAAAAGATGGAGCGAAAGGAGCGGCAACTGTTTAAGATTTTGAAACAGGAAGGGTTATTGGCAACTTCTCGTTGCGCAGCTCCTGCTGCGTAACGCACTGGCGTGACAAGCTCCAGCTTGGCGTCTTTTTGTTTTGGCAAGTGGAGCTTGCACTGCCAGCGCGTTACCAGGCGGGAGCTTGGTAACGAGAGATGTGGTTCAGACAAAAAATCAGAGGAGGAAAAGCAGTGGACGAAGGTGGTAGTAGAAAGACCGGTTTTTTTGAGATGGCCAGACGGTTTATGACCGGACGCAAAAAAATTACCGAAGACGGAATCAACGAATTTATAGATGCGTCAGAAGAGGAAGGACTTGTCAACGAGGAGGAGTCGGAGATGATCCGTTCTATTTTTTCCCTCGGATCAACCGTAGTTCGCGAGATCATGGTGCCACGCACCGATATGGCCTGTGTCTCGGTCTCCGCTTCTGTCCATGAACTGCTGGACACCATAATAAACTGCGGTCATTCCCGCATTCCGGTTTTTGAAAATACTATCGACAACGTCGTCGGCCTCCTCTACGCCAAGGATCTTCTGAAAAGCTGGGGAAATGTTGACGGGCAGGTGCAGATCCGCTCGCTGATGCGCCAGCCCTATTTCATCCCCGAGACTAAAAACCTTGAAGAGCTGCTCCAGGATTTTAAACGCAAGCGGGTGCACCTAGCCGTAGTGATTGATGAATATGGAGGAACGTCCGGGCTTATAACCATTGAGGATCTGCTTGAGCAGATCGTCGGTGACATACAGGACGAGTACGATAAGGAAGAGGCTCTCTTTATCACAAATCCTGACGGCTCAATTACCGCAGATGCGAGAATGTCTGTGGAGGAGCTTGAAGAGCATTTCGGCGTCACCATCGAAAGGGGAAATTTTGATTCGGTAGGGGGGCTGATATTCCACCTGACCGGCAGTATCCCGACGATTGGAGATATGGTTGACTCTGAAGGACTAAGGCTAACGGTCGTTGATGCCGACGAGCGGAAGATAAAAAAGGTGCTGATAGCAAACATCAGCTCTAAACGTGTTGAAGCAGAAGGCGCAGAGTGACACTCCGGCAGATCTCCTCATATATTGCTCCGATATTTGACCGTCGCGGCATCCTGGCCATATCCTCCGGGTTACTGATTGCCCTCTCCTTTCCTACCCCAGGTTTTTCATTTCTGGCATGGATCGCCCTGATTCCGATGCTCGTAGCGCTGGAGGGGAGTTCACCTCACACAGCATTTCGTGTCGGCTTCACCTGCGGCGTTACCTCCTACGCCCTTATCCTCTACTGGCTGAATATCGTATTTACTCAGTATGGTCATCTCCCCTGGAGCGTCAGTGTTCCGGTCTACCTGATGCTGGTTTTCTGGCTGGCCATGTTTTATGGCTTTAGCACAGCGGTCGGTCGTCTGGGGGAGTCTGTCGGTATCAAAGCGGCCTTTACCCTTCCGGTCGCCTGGGTCGCCTTTGATTTTATCCGCTCATTTCTCTTTTCAGGTTTTGCCTGGGCTATGCTGGGACATTCGCAGTATAAAACCCTGCCGCTGATCCAGATAGCCGACCTCGCCGGTGTCTACGGCATAACCATGCTGATTGTGCTTGCTAATGTCGTCTTGTACCGTGCTCTCCGGGCGGTATCCGGCGCGGGAGTTCCCTATCCGGTAAAGAGCGCCCTGATTCTCTCTGTTCTTTTTATAAGCACACTTTTCTACGGTTTCAGTCGGCTGAATGAACCGGACAGCAGTCAAAAGCCTTTACGGGTGGCTCTGATACAGGGAAATATCCCGCAGGATGTCAAATGGAGCCCTGAATTCAGGGAGAAGACGCTCGCCATTTACGAACGCCTGACACGCGAGGCGGCTAAAGGTGGTGTAGACCTGGTTGTCTGGCCGGAGAGTGCGGTTCCATTCTTCTTCCAGGATGATGCATTTCAGGCGGAGCGGGTAAGGGGTCTGGCCAGGGAACTGAATGCACACATACTGCTTGGAAGTCCCGCCCATGAATTGAGAAACAGAAGAACCACTTTTTTAAACAGCGCATTTATGCTTTCGCCAACCGGCGAAACTACAGGGCGCGCCGACAAGCTGCATCTGGTTCCTTTTGGCGAATACGTCCCCCTGGGCAACGTACTCACCTTCATCAATAAAATTGTTGTTGGAATAGGGGACTTTGCCCCTGGTGAAAAGGCGGTTGCGCTGGATGCCGGAGGGGTAAAAATCGGGGTGCAGGTCTGTTACGAGGTAATCTTTCCGGAGCTGGCAAGAGAATACGTCAAGGCGGGGGCGCGAATCCTGGTGGCGATAACCAACGATGCCTGGTTCGGACGCTCTTCCGCCCCTTATCAGCATCTCTCCATCGCTGTTTTCAGGGCGGTCGAGACCAGAAACCCGATGATTCGCGCCGCCAACACCGGCATTACCGCAATTATCGACCAGAATGGACATATCCGAAGCATGACCGGAATTTTTGTAGAGGGTTTCCGCACAGGAGAAGTGAAGCCGGGGAGCGGAGAATCGCTCTATTTAAGGATCGGAGACACCCCCACCTGGCTCTGTATCCTGCTGACAGTGTGTATAATGATATATGTATGGATAAAACGTAAGAACATAACCGACAAGGAGTAGCCATGTTTCGTGAAGAGGTAGCAAAACTGCAGGATTGTGAAGAGCGGATCGCCAAACTTCGGGGGTCACTTTGACATAGATACAAATCGCGAGTCGATTCTGGAGATCGAATCGGTCATGGCTGTTCCAGGATTCTGGGACGATTCCGGAAAATCGCGGGAGATCATAAAAAAGCGGACAACACTGGAAAAGATCGTCCAGATATGGGACGCTCTCCTGCGCCAGGCTGAGGATCTTCGTATCATGATCGAATTGGGGGAAGAGGCTAAAGACGCTGACACCCTTGCAGAGTGCGCACAAATGGCGAGCAAACTGGTTCAAGATGTTGCGGCAGCGGAGTTCCAGCGGATGCTCTCGGGGCCGCACGACCGTAACTCTTGCTTCATCAGCATCAATCCAGGCGCCGGGGGGACAGAATCGCAGGACTGGGCGGAGATGATTCTGCGGATGTACCTTCGCTACTGCGAGAAGAAAGGGTGGGAGACAACAATCACCGACTTCCAGTCGGGGGAGGAGGCGGGGCTTAAATCCGTTACCATCAGCGTGAAAGGTGAATACGCCTACGGCTATTTAAAGGCAGAGGCGGGCATACACCGCCTGGTGCGTATCTCACCGTTTGACAGTAATGCCAGACGCCACACATCCTTTGCATCAATGTACGCTTTCCCGGAGATTGAGGAAGATGACATAGATATAAAAATCAGCGACGCCGACCTGCGGGTGGACACGTTTCGCTCCGGCGGGGCGGGTGGTCAGCATGTCAACACGACAGATTCGGCCGTCCGGATTACGCATATACCGTCCGGCATAATAGTGGCATGTCAAAGTGAACGGAGCCAGATATCAAACCGGGGGACTGCGATGAAAGTCCTCCGTGCCAGACTGTACGAGCGTGAAGTTGAAGAGCGGAGCGCCAGGGCGTCGGAGATAGCGGCGGAGAAGAAGGATATCGGGTGGGGGAGCCAGATAAGGTCTTACGTTTTACACCCCTACAAAATGGTGAAGGATCTGCGCACAGGAGTTGAGTCCGGCAACCCTGACGCCGTTCTGGACGGCTCGCTGGAGGAGTTTGTGGTCGCCTATCTGATGGGAGTCAGACGCGCAGTTTCTGATGACTCCTGAATTCTGAATTCTGACTCCTGAATTCCGTCATATTTGAATGTTTTCTTACAAAAACACCTGAAACTAAAGATTTTAGTTGAAACTCAAACAAATTTTGCTAGAGTGCGGGGCATCGTTTTGTAAGTATAACACTACAAGGG
>Ga0194060_10001193_pt1 | contig 18721 bp, 19 predicted proteins | sample SepL225m_MetaG_FD_163427 | JGI IMG/M metagenome (GOLD analysis project Ga0194060, IMG submission 163427) | Anoxic zone freshwater microbial communities from boreal shield lake in IISD Experimental Lakes Area, Ontario, Canada - Sep2016-L222-5m | ecosystem: Environmental > Aquatic > Freshwater >...
ATGGTGGGGGAATCGTTTTTTATGTTGATGGAACTGGAAATCATGGTCTTGTTGCCGCAAAAGCCGATTTTCTGGAGGAAATGAATTGGGAAGATGCCAAGAGTGCCTGTGAAAGTCTTGTCAGCAACAGTTATAGTGACTGGTTTTTACCGAATAAAGAGCAGTTGAATTTACTGTATAATAAGCGTAGTGCTGTTGGCGGTTTTTCTGTCAACTACTACTGGAGTTCCTCGGAGAGTGGCGCTTACCACGCCTGGTTCCAGTACTTTGGCTTCGGGAGCCAGATCGACACCTTTAAGTACTACAGCATTAGGGTTCGGCCTGTGCGGGCTTTTTAACTATTTATCTATTCAACAATTAAGGGGGTACCGGGGGCGAAGCCCCCAGTGGAAATTTTTTCGGGCGCGCTGATTTTACACCTTTTTTGCTGATTGGTTATTAGCTCGGAACGGCTTTACTCACAATATTCATCAATAATCGCACCCATCCGCTCCCCGAAAAGCTGCCACATTTTGCCGCGGCCGCCATGCGCGTCGAAGGGGGTGAGGTCGAGGTCATCAGGCTCGATATGGATGCTGGAGGCAATGTGCTCTTTGATCATGTGCAGCCAGCTCATCTGCTCTTCGGTGAACTTTTCCCCGGCACCTGAGTTTTGCCTGAACACCCTCTCTTTGAAATTGGCATCAACAGTTTTGTCGTACATGGTCAGGACGGGGTCGATGCCGGTGACGCGGCGGATGAGTGAGACGAGGGCGATAAGTCGAGCGTGCTCGCCTCTTGGCCTTTTTTGACCTTATCAACGACAAGCAAAACGCATGGAATAGATGCTAATATCTCACCAAGCTTTGGAAAACTCAGAGATGGATTGTTTTATTGTGTGATATGCAGAAGGAACACCACTGCGGGATTTGACCTTTGCCACTGCACAACATATTGACCATTATGACCAGAAAAACAAGAAAAGGTCAAGGCACAGCAGAAAGCTTGCGCAACAAAATTCTTTTGCTACTCGGTGTAAGCCTTTTTAGCCTTTTCGGTGCCTGTGCCGCATCGCAAAAAGAACCAGCAATAATTATTATGCCTGAAAACTTTGTTTTTATAAGCGGTGGTGAGTTTACGATGGGGAGCCCGGAGGGTGAAGTCGGGAGGGAAGAAGTTTCGCTTGCCAACGGAGGCGGAGCGTGAGTATGCGTGTCGCGCAGGCACAGCAACGCCGTTCAATACGGGTGAAAACGTGACGACAGATCAGGCAAACGTTGACGGAAACTATCTGTACAGCAATAATCCCAAAGGAGTGAACCGGGAAAACACGGTTCCAGTGAACAGTTTTGCGCCGAATGCATTTGGTTTGTATAACATGCACGGGAATGTTGCTGAATGGTGCAGTGACTGGTTCGGAGAAAGGTATTATGATCAATGTAAAGCGTCAGGCACGGTGACGAACCCTGCTGGCCCCTCGACCGGTTCGGACCGCGTGCTTCGTGGCGGGAGCTGGAATCGCCCTGCGAAGTTCTGCCGGTCAGCTCTTCGTAACTCCTTTGCCCCCGACTACCGGAACGCCTACATTGGTTTCCGCCTGGTTTTTGTTCCGTAGTCACTTGGCAAGTTCATACCGATTTTGCGACAAATGACACGTCACGGCCTTAAATGAATGGTGCTTCCCGTTATTACCGTTTCCTTCTATAATTTATTATCTTCATTGGAGATTTACTCCCCGTTGCGGGCAGTGTTTCCACTGGCCTGCTGTTGTGACTGCATGACTTCACTGAATAAATATTATTGACGCATTATAAAAAGAGTTAACGAATGAAGAAAAGTTCGAATAAGCAGTTGCTGATGAACAAGACCGGCGACGAGATACAGGTTGCGCTGGTTGAGGAGGGTCGTCTGGTTGAGTTGATTATTGAGCGTCCCGAGAGCCGGAGAAGTATTGGTGATATTTATCTTGGCCGGGTGCACAAAGTTGTTGAGGGGTTAAAGGCAGCTTTTGTTGATATCGGTCAGAAGTCTGACGGGTTCCTCCATTTTTCTGATGTAGGCACAACCAACGAGGATTATCGTGCGCTGATTGAGGATGATGAGGATGATGATGAGAACGGCGGTACCGATGAAACTGATGGTGAAGATGCTCCGCAGTCTGTTCGAGCAGGTGTCGAGCCTGCTGCTGCGGCAGTAAAGCAGGTAGCTCGCAGTGGTAGCAAAACCCCTTCGGCAGATGAGCAGGAGCGGGCCGATAAAAGGCAGTCGTATACCCAGATGATTGCCGGCAAGCTCAAGCCGAATGACTCTATTCTGGTGCAGGTTATCAAGGAGCCGATCAGCAGCAAGGGCTCCCGTCTTACCTCTGATATTACCATTGCCGGTCGCTTCATGGTGTTGCTCCCTTTTGGCGGCGGCCAGGTTGCAGTTTCCCGCCGGGTGATTGCCCGCAAGGAGCGGTCGCGGCTGAAAAAGCTGGTTCGCTCCATGTTGCCTGAAGGGTTTGGTGCCATTATTCGTACGGTTGCCGAGGATCAGGAAGAGACCTTGTTGAAGCAGGATCTTGAAAAGCTGCTTGCCAAGTGGACGCAGATTGAGGTGCAGTTGCAGGATGCAGCCCCACCCCAGTTAATTTTTAAGGAGGATACCATTATCTCCAGTGTACTGCGCGACTCCCTCACCTCTGATGTTGGCGAAATTGTTGCCAATTCACCGGTTATCCATCAGGAGACACTCACCTACATTCAGTGGGCGGCGCCGGAGATGGTGAAAAACGTTGTACTTTACCAGGGGAAGCTGCCTCTTTTTGAGGGCTACGGGATTGCCAAGGATGTCGAATCGATCTTTTCGCGCAAGGTGTGGCTCAAGTCGGGTGGCTATATTATTATCGAGCATACCGAGGCGATGGTGGTGGTTGATGTCAACAGCGGTCGCTATGCGGCAAAGCGGGAGCAGGAGGAGAACTCCCTGAAGACCAATCTTGAGGCGGCTCGTGAAGTTGTTCGACAGTTGCGGTTACGGGATATTGGCGGCATTATTGTTGTTGATTTTATCGATATGCTCGACCAGAAGAATGCCAAGAAGGTCTATGATTCCATGAAGACGGAGCTGCGCAATGACCGGGCAAAATCGAACATTCTGCCGATGTCGGACTTCGGCATCATGCAGATTACCCGCGAAAGAATTCGCCCAAGCCTCATGCAGCGTATGGGCGATCAGTGCCCCGCCTGTGGAGGGAGCGGTGTGGTGCAGGCAAGGTTTACCACCATCAACCAGATTGAGCGATGGCTGCGGAAGTATGCGTTGCAGCACTCTATGCAGTTCCAGCAGCTTGACCTCTACGTCAGCCCGACCGTGATTGAGCCTTTACAGAACAGCGACCTGAAGACGGAGATGAAGTGGTTCCTGCAACACATGCTTTTTGTGCGGGTGAAGCCGGACGAGAGCCTCAGAAGTGACGATTTCAGGTTTTACACCCGCAAAAATAATAAGGATATTACCGCCGAATATGGCGACATATAACAGTTAAGAGGTTTAAGATGTGTTATGGGACAGTATGATGCTCTGAAAGAGTCCATTCTTGCTTTGTCTTTACTTGGCGCGGCAGAACTCCGGGAAAATCCCGAGGCACGGGTGCATTTTGATCAGTTCAAGCAGTTGCTGAACGAAGGTCGGGTGCGGGCTGCTGAAAAGTCTGGCGATGATTGGGTTGTCAACTCCTGGGTAAAGCAGGGAATTCTGCTTGGTATGCGCCTTGGCAGATTGCAGGAGAGTTTTTTGCCGCTTGATGAGCAGGGCAACCGGTTTGCGTTTATCGACAAGGATACCTGGCCGCTGAAAAGGTTCAGTCTTGCAGACAATGTTCGTATTGTTCCAGGGGGCTCCTCGGTACGGGATGGTTCATACCTGGCCCCGACCGTCGTCATGATGCCGCCAGCCTATGTAAATGTCGGCGCTTACGTTGACGAGGGGACAATGATTGATTCCCATGCTCTTGTAGGGAGCTGTGCGCAGGTGGGCAAAAAGGTGCATCTTTCGGCGGCAGTGCAAGTTGGTGGGGTACTGGAGCCTGTTGGAGCTATGCCTGTTATTATTGAGGATGAGGTGATGGTTGGTGGTAACTGTGGTATTTATGAGGGCACCATTGTTCGCGAGCGGGCGGTTATCGGTACAGGGGTAATCCTGAACGGTTCAACGCCTGTCTACGATCTTGTCCGGAATGCTATTTATAGAAAAAGCGCTGGCGGACCTCTGGTGATTCCTGCCGGGGCAGTTGTTGTGGCCGGTTCAAGAAGAGTCAAGGGCGATTTTGCTGCCGAGCATGGTCTGTCGCTCTATACACCGATGATTATCAAGTATCGTGATGAACGAACTGACAGCGCAACAGCTCTTGAGGAGGCTCTCAGGTAACGCTATTACTTATGCATCATAACAGGGAAAAGAGTGGGGGAGGCCTGAGAAGATTTTCTTTTCGGATAAGGGTACGGACTCTTGTTGTTGCCCTTTTTTGTACGGTTGGTTTGCCGTTACTCTCCACGGCCCAGGAGCCTCCTCCTGACAAAGAATATTTTGATATTGTCAAAAGTATTGATCTGCTTGGAGAGGTCTATCGCGAGGTCTCTAAAAATTATGTCGATCCCATCAACGCCAGCGAGTTCATGTATGCTGGTATTGACGGAATGCTTCGTACCCTTGACCCTTATACGGTTTTTTTGAATGAAGAGGATGCCGGTGAGCTTGATGAGCAGACCAGCGGCCAGTATGTTGGTGTGGGGATAACGATTGCCTCTCTTGATGGTATGTTTTTCGTCACTTCGGTCACTGAGGGCCATTCAGCCGCCAAGGCGGGGATCAAGGTCGGCGACAGTATTGTAGCCATTAACAACAAAGAGACCAGGAAGACGCTTCCTGAAGAGGTGCGAGGGGAAATCAAGGGGCCAGCAGGTTCCAGGGTGACGTTGCAACTTGAGCGCAAAGGGGTGCCTTTTTTTACGGTCGTTCTGGTACGGGAGGATGTCCGCGTCAATACTGTGAGTTATTCCGGGATTATCGACGGCATTGGTTATATCGAAATGAAGAGTTTTGGTACCCATTCGGCAGTTGAGCTTCGCGAAGCATTGCAGGCGTTGATCAAGCAGGCTCAGGAGCGCAGAATAGCACTGAAAGGGGTTATTCTGGATCTTCGAAACAATCCCGGGGGGCTGTTGAATGCGGCTGTTGATGTCGCCTCTGTTTTTCTTAACCAGGGCAGCAAGGTTGTCTCTTTGCAGGGACGACTGCCGGAGATGACGAAGTCTTATTTGACAGAGGAGAGGCCCCTTGCATCAGAGCTTCCCCTTGCTTTGCTTATCAACGCCCACAGCGCCTCCGCATCGGAGATCGTCTCTGGAGTGGTGCAGGATCTGGATCGAGGTGTTGTTATCGGTGAGCGCTCTTTTGGTAAAGGGCTGGTACAATCTGTTGTGCGGATCTCTTATGATAGTTCAGTGAAACTCACCATAGCGAAATATTATACCCCCTCAGGCCGGTTGATCCAGAAAGAGGTGAAGCCAATGAGTAGCTCACGCAAGGTACTTTCCAGGGATCGTGGGGACACATCGTCGCAGAGTTTCTTTACCAAAGGAGGTCGCAAAGTGTACGGTGGGGGTGGCATCTCTCCCGATATTGAAATGTCTGAACCTGCTGGCTCGTTCTATCTTACCGAACTTCGCAGAAAAGGGATGCTGTTCCTTTTCGCAACGGAGTTCTGTTCTGCTTACCCGATTAAGCCCCCGTTACCACTTGAGCCTCTACAGCTTTTGGCCTCCTTCAACGACTTCCTCACGAAAAGAAAATTTGTCTATATCCCTGATACGGAACGACGCTTTAACGATCTTAAAGAGAGTATCAAGAGAGCTGAGCCTGAAATCAGTGAGAGTCGTTTGAAAAGTTTTGATGTGATCCAGCAGGATCTTGATCGATTGAAGAACCGCGAAATTGCTCGTGAGGACAGTGATGTTGCTAAGTCTCTTGAGGTTGAAATTTTTCGCCATTACAATTCTCAACTCGCAAGGGGCGCGGAGCTCAACAATGACAAGGTTGTGAAAAAAGCGGTAGAAGTGCTTTCGGATCGAGCGAAGTACTCCTCAATTCTTCAACCAGCGGTGCCCGTCAACTGATTTCGCTCATACGCCTTGATTTTTTGCTGCGCGCCGATGGCAATCATGAGGTTGCTGATGCTCAGCAGGCTTTCGGCCAGTCCGTGCAGCAGATTGTCGTGTGAAAGTGTCGCATATCCCCGAACCTGGGTGGCAAGGTACATGCAGAAGATGGTGACAGAGATAAAGAGCAGTACAAACCAGAAGCCGGCAATGGTCAGACCAGAGAAGATGGTGTTGTCGCGTCGGTGGACGACCAGCAGCAGCACCAGGAAGGTGAGGTAAATCACGCTCGATATCTGCAGAATGGTGTCGAAGATATCCGCACCAAGCCAGGATTGTGGTTTGCCGGCAATCATGATGGCTCCGATGGAAGCGACATATCCGGCGGCTGGTGCCTTGTTGGTTGATTTAAGCAGGTTCAGTGTTGCAAGGAGGAGCGCTGTGCTGCCAAAGACATTGATCAGTTCCGACATGTCGAGCAGCATTGGAATCGTATCGCCCGAAACATGATAGCCCAGCACAAAAAAGCTGCCACTCCAGTGTGGCAGCATGGCAAGTCCGAACAGCCGGATGTCTCGTCTACCTCTCATTTTGCCGTAGCGAAAGAGAAGTGCAGCGGCAATTCCCCACTCAAGGGCAGAGGAGATATGGATGAGCCAGTTGGGAAACGAGAGGAGCATTCAGGAACCTTTGATAAGGTGGTAGATATTTTTGGAAAAGATTTTCATTTGAACCGGCCAGGAGGCAGGAATCATCTTCTTGTAGAGATAGGAATCGAAGGTGATCCGCTGCACATCATTGTCAGCACATATTGCCACAAAACTCTCGCGGAGTCGGTCATTGCGGTAGTAGGCTACCTGCAGCACCTCAAGGCCAAAAAAGATGGGGGCATAGAGCTTGCGGAACTCTTTTTCATACCTGTTCAGAGGGGTTCCATGCTTCAGATGCTCTACCATTGCCAATCCACCCAGCTTACCTGAGCGCATGGCAAAGAAGATACCCTCGCCGTTGGCCGGAGTTACCAGACCTGCCGCATCGCCAACCAGAATTGCCTTCTCTTGGGTAAATGATTTGCGGGGTTTCATGGGAATTTTAGCCGCCTCATCCAGATAGGGTTTGTCGGTAATTCCTATCTTTTCAATAAAGCGCTTCTGGAGTGCCTTGATGTTATGGCGGTGCTCTTCTGTTCCTGTTCCGATAGCTAAATGGTCAGCCTTTGGAAAAATCCAGCCGTAAAAGTCGGGAGAGACCTCACCATCGAACCATATTTCAACAATATCACTGAACTTTTGGATGGCGGGCGTGTATTTGAACCGCTGCTGCATGGCAATTACCTTCAGTTCGTTCGGTGGAAAGTGCAGGGCTTCGGCGGTTTTAGAGTTGGCACCGTCGGCTCCGATAATCCTTTTTGCATGGATTGGAGCCAGCTTGTTGTTGAGGGTGTTGATGACAAACTCGTCACCAGATTGAGTAATCGAAGTGACCAGCCCTTCAACCACAACGGCCCCTGCTTGTTCAGCCTCAACACGAAGATAGCGGTCAAATTTTTCACGACGCACCATCCCGACATAGCCATTCGGCATGTTCATGTCAATGACTCGCCCTTTCGGCGATCGTGCCTTCATCCGTGAAAGTTTTTTTTCAACCAGTTCGTCAGGAATTTTGAACTCCTCAATAAGGCCAAGAGGAATGGCCCCTCCACAGGGTTTGACGTTGTCAAAGTTCCGTTCAATCAGCACTGTGGAAAATCCTGCACTGGCCAGTATCGCTGCGGCAACAGCACCCGAAGGCCCTCCCCCTGTAATGGCAACATCGTATCGCATGGTTTACCGTCCGATCAGTTTAGATGCAATAAATTCGCGAACTCTCGAAATATCAATTCGCTCCTGTGTTGCTGTGTCGCGGTATCGGACGGTGACGGTGCTCTCTTCAAGTGACTGGTGGTCAACCGTAATACAGAATGGCGTTCCGATCTCGTCCTGACGGCGGTAGCGTTTGCCGATAGAGCCAGCATCGTCATACTGAACAAGAAAATCGTTTGCCAGCTCATCACAGAGCACTGAGGCTCGTTCGCCCATGCCGCCTTTTTTCATCAGTGGCAGCACTGCAGCCTTGACTGGCGCAACCTTTGGCGAAAGCTTCAGCACTACGCGCTCGTCGCCATCAACCGTATCTTCGGTGTAGGCATCCGCCAGAAGCGCCAGAAAGAGTCGGTCGCAACCGGCGGAGGTCTCGACCACATAAGGGATGTAGCGCTCGTTGGTGAGCTGGTCGATATACTCCATATTTTTGCCGGAGTACTCCTGATGCTGTTTCAGGTCAAAATCGGTTCGTGAGTGAATTCCTTCGATCTCTTCAATGCCGAACGGGAACTCAAACTTGATGTCGTAGGCAAGGTCGGCATAGTGCGCCAGCTTGTCGTGCTTGTACCAGTGCAGCTTCTCCTTGTTGATGCCAAGGGCGTTGCTGTACCAGGCAAAGCGCTCTTCACGCCAGGCTTCGAATGCCTCCGCCTGCGTGCCGGGCTTGACAAAGTACTGCATCTCCATCTGTTCAAACTCAACCATGCGAAAGATAAAGTTCCCCTTGACAATCTCGTTACGAAAAGCCTTGCCAATCTGTGCAATCCCGAATGGTACCTTCATGCGCGACGATTCGCGGACGTTGTGAAAGTTCACAAAAATACCCTGCGCAGTTTCGGGCCGGAGGTAAACGACGCTTGATTTATCGGCCAGCGCACCCATGTTGCACTGAAACATCAGGTTGAACTGGCGAACCTCCGTCCAGTCTCCCGAGCCGGTATCAGCGGCCTTTACCCCTTCGGCAAGAATCAGTTCATACAGTGCGCGGTTGAGATCTTCTGAGCTGGAAGCAGCTTCATAGGTACCCTGTACCCTTTTAAGATCGGCATCCTTGCCGTCGCGACGCAGTTTGTCAATATGGTTCTCAATCAAATGGTCTGCTCGATAGCGCCGTTTGGTTGTTTTGTCGTCAATCATCGGGTCATTAAAGCTCGCCACATGACCTGAAGCTTCCCAGACTCGGGGATTCATCATGATCGAGGCATCAAGGCCCACAATATTCTGATGGTGTCGGGTCATCGAGTTCCACCAGAGCTCCTTGATATTCCGCTTCATTTCGCTCCCCAGCGGCCCATAGTCGAAGCAGGAGGAGAGTCCCTCATAAATCTCGGAAGAGGGAAAGATAAAGCCCCGCCGTTTCGCCAGCGAAACAAGCTTGTGCATCACTTTATCAGGCGAGAGATTTGCGCTCTGCACCCGTTTTTGATCGGAATTGCTCATGGTGTGTTCAGAATAGTGTGGAAAGTAAGTCAGGGATAGTCGATGGTTATCAATTGGCTATCACGTAAAGCAATATAACAAACAGGAAGAATTATCTGTAAGCACTGTCACATGGCTGAATGACTCTGCACGGGTGCATGCAAAGGCTTATGTGGTCTGAATCTCCGTTTTCAGGGCAATCTCCTCCAGAACAGAACTCACCCGCAGGCAGTCAAACATTGAGCCGGCATAGACAATGCTGCGACCCCGGGTATGAACCTCCCAGGTGTGCTTTTCCGCTTTATGACGGCTGCAGCGAAGAGCTTTTATAAGTTGGTTGATTACTTCGTCAAAGGTATGCACTTCATCATTAAAGAGGACAACACGATATGCGTCGAGCAGTTCCGGGCCAGAGGCATGCTCGCGCTTTTTTATTCCGATTCCAGGCAAGGTTGATTTTCCTTGTTGTACGACAGTGAAGTTCATGTCTATCAACTCAAGATGTTAAATGATTAAAAAAAAAAATCAAAAGAGAGACAACTTCCTGCAGCAGAAACCGCTTTTACCACTGTATGACCGGCTCTGTAGCTCCAAGAAAAAATTTTCCTTCCTCTGAGATCTCCATTTTAAAGCGTCCGCCAACCGGAAGAGTCATCAGATTTTTAATATGTCCGCATGAGAGGCCTCTCATGACTGGTCCGTCATTATGGCCATGTTCGCTGTAATAGCCAAAAATATGTTGCAATCTGAGCTGCTCCTCTTTTGTCAATTCTGATACAGTCGTGAACTGTCCCAAAAGAACTCCATGGCATGGAGCAAGCATACCGGCATTGTTAAGGTGCGAGAGCATTCGATCGATGCGGTAAGCCGGTTCATTGATCTCTTCGAGAAAAAGAAGAGAGTCTTTCAGCGCAGGCAGATATGGAGTGCCAATCAATGCCGAGAGGACAGAAAGGTTGCCACCAATCAGGTTTCCCTCTGCGGATCCCGCTCTGAGGCAGGTTATGGGGTGGTCAGGATGGTTCCGTAGCGACAGTGCATAAGAGGGGGAGGTGAGCATGCCCCAGAAATGCTCCTCAGTGTAAGGCGTTGGCTCATGAAGCTCTGTGGCAAGCATCGGGCCAGAAAAGCTGATCAGCCCGGTTTGAGCAAAAAGGGCGAGTGAGAGTGCCGTAATGTCGGAATAACCCACCACTATTTTTGGATTGGCAGCAATCAGGTTGTAATCAATTCTTTTTAGCAATCTTGTCGCACCCGCACCGCCTCTCAGGCAGATAATTGCCTTGATCTCCCTGTCGGCGAACATCTCATGGAGATCATGAAGTTTCTGTTCGTCTGCAATGAGCGGATTGGTGTCGATACAGTTGAGGTGATGAGACGGCTTAACCCGGTAGCCATTTTTTTCAAGATAGCTCACTGCCCGATCAATCTTTTCGGGGTAAGCGCAATGAGATGATGGAGAGATAAGCCCGATAGTCTCTCCCGGGCGCAGGGCTTTTGGTGTCAGGATTGTCATAAAACCAAAAAACATCAGCGCCCCTGAGGATGCTGATGCTTTTGATGTCGTTACGTTGTAATCAGGAGATGTTTTCAGTAAGCAGAATCGCTTTATTGCTGCTCACCTCTAAAAAGCCGTCAGAGATAGAAAAAGATTGTTCACTTCTATCAGCCAAACCAAGCTTGACCTTTCCGGGTAACAGTGCAGAGAGCAGGGGCGCATGGTTTTTCAGAATCTGAAACTGCCCTGACTCACCTGGGGCGGTTACACTCAAAACCTCCCCCGAAAAATAGAGCTTCTGGGGGGTAACGATCTCTATCTGAAAACCTTTATCGGAATTCGCCATGGTTATTGGTTCTGTTTAGAGAGTTTTTGCTTTCTCAACGGCTTCTTCGATGGTTCCGACCAGGTAGAAGGCGTTTTCAGGCAGATTATCATGCTTTCCGGCAATGATCTCCTTGAAGCCCTTGATGGTATCCTCAAGTTTGACATATTTGCCGGCAAGACCAGTAAAGGCCTCGGCAACAAAAAATGGTTGCGAAAGGAAACGCTGGGCTTTTCTTGCCCTTGAAACAACAAGTTTGTCTTCGTCACTCAGTTCATCCATACCAAGAATGGCGATGATGTCTTGCAGATCCTTGTAACGCTGAAGAAGCTGTTTGAGCGACTGCGCGGTGTCATAATGGTCGTCACCAACGATGTTCGGATCAAGAATACGTGAGGTCGAGTCAAGAGGATCAACCGCAGGATAGATTCCAAGCTCTGCAATCTGGCGTGAAAGCACCGTCGTTGCATCAAGGTGGGCAAATGCCGTTGCTGGGGCAGGGTCGGTCAAGTCATCAGCCGGTACATAGATGGCCTGTACTGATGTGACCGAGCCATTTTTGGTAGAGACGATTCTGTCCTGAAGTTCACCCATCTCTGTAGCCAGTGTTGGCTGGTATCCCACAGCGCTTGGCATACGTCCGAGAAGGGCAGACACTTCCGAACCTGCCTGAGTAAAGCGGAAGATATTGTCAATAAAGAGCAGCACGTCACGGTTTTCCTCATCACGGAAATATTCGGCAATACTGAGTCCGGTAAGTGCAACCCTCTGGCGAGCTCCGGGAGGCTCGTTCATCTGACCGAAGACAAGCGCCGTTTTATCGATAACGCCGGACTCCATCATTTCGTGCCAGAGGTCATTGCCTTCACGGGTACGTTCACCCACACCGGCAAACACGCTATAGCCTGACTGCTGCTTTGCAATGTTGTTGATCAGCTCCATAATCAACACGGTTTTACCTACACCAGCACCACCGAAAAGACCAGTTTTTCCACCGCGAGAATATGGCTCAAGAAGATCAATAACCTTGATTCCGGTTTCAAACATCTCTGCCTTTGTAGAGATGTTGTCAAACTTTGGTGCAAGGCGATGGATAGAGTATGATTTTTTCGAATTGACAGGGCCGCGACCGTCAATCGGGTCTCCGACGACGTTCAGCATCCGGCCAAGAACTTCCGCACCGACCGGAACCTGTATTGGCTTGCCTGTGTTCGCAACGTTCATTCCTCTGACAAGGCCGTCAGTACTCTCCATCGAAACGGTACGGACACGCTCTTCTCCAAGGTGCTGCTGCGTTTCGAGAACGAGCTTGGTGCCGTCAGCTCTTGTAATAGTCAGCGCATCAAGAATAGATGGCAACCGTCCTTCAGGGAAATCGACATCAACGACAGGGCCGATGATTTGGGAAATCTTACCTTCTTGCATAATGACAGTGTGGATAGGATTTATTTGTATAATCAGAAATTTCTTATGTCAAGGCATCTTTGCCTTGATTCAACTTACCAGAGATGATGCGTCACAGGATTTCACTTTTTTACTGTCCCGGATACGAGCCACCTGAGGGACTTGAACCCACGACCTACTATTTACGAAACAGTTGCTCTACCAACTGAGCTAAGGTGGCTTAAGCACAAGCGAAAAAACAAGACGAAATATAATTTTTTTGACAGAGAATCACAAAGACTAAATACCTCGTAATTTATATGGCTGCAAAAAAAAAAGAATTGGTTATATTGGGGCTACACGGCAGTTAAGTCTCAATCGATTTTGTAACACAACATGGATGGCATGAAAAAATTAATTCCACCCTTTTTGAAAACAGCTTTTTTCTCGTCTCTTCTTTATATGACTTTTACGGGTTTGGCTGTTGCGGCTTCGTCAGAGGGAGCAGCTCCTTCTTCTCCCATCTTTACATCGGTTTCTCTTCAACGGAAATCCGTTGCATCAACTCAGCTTGCGGGCAAGGCATATATTGTGAATTTTTTTGCTTCATGGTGTCCCCCATGCAGGGCCGAAATTCCTGATATGGTTGTTCTTCAGAACAAATATGCGCGCAAGGGGTTTACTTTTATTGGTGTGGCCGTCAATGAAACCGAACCATCCATGAGGGCCTTTATAGCCAAATACAAGATTAATTATCCTGTTGTCATGGTGGACGACAAGTTGATGGGCGCTTTTAATCCGCTGGTTGAGGGGGGGGTTCGGGCGATTCCTACATCGTTTGTAGTAAACTCTTCAGGGAAGGTTACACAAGTTATTACTGGTTCTCGCAGTAAGGATGCTCTTGAAAAAATAATTCTTGAAGCTCTTAACAAGCCGGTAGCTCCTAAATAAATTTCTCAATTTATGCTTGACGGTTTACCCTTCCGATGGCAGTTTGAGTCGGATATTATTTTTTCCCGTACACGTCCGTAGTCAGTGTTGATTGCGGACGTTTTTTTTTATAATCAAATAACAAGAGTAAAATTATGGCTTTAATCCAGATTAATCCGCCAGCTTATGTGACCAATACAAAGCTGATACAGTGGGTACAGGAGACGGCTGAGCTTTGTCTGCCAAGTGCGATACACTGGTGTGACGGGACGGAGGAGGAGTATGATCGTCTTTGTCAGCAGATGGTGGAGAGTGGAACCTTTATCAAGCTCTCCGAGGAGAAGCGTCCAAACAGCTATCTTTGCCGATCAGATCCAAGTGATGTGGCCAGAGTCGAAGACAGAACTTATATATGCAGCATCCGTCGCCAGGATGCTGGCCCTACGAATAACTGGGTTGCTCCAAAGGAGATGAAAGAGACACTTAAAGGGCTGTTCAGTGGTTGTATGGCTGGTCGTACCATGTATGTTATTCCATTCAGCATGGGACCTCTTGGTTCACCAATTGCCCATATCGGTGTCGAAATTTCTGATTCGCCTTATGTGGTGACCAACATGCGGATTATGACAAGGATGGGCAAAAAGGTGATGGAACTGCTTGGTGAAAAGAGCGAATTTGTCCCTTGTCTTCACTCTGTTGGCGCTCCGCTTCAGCCGGGAGAGCAGGATGTTGCCTGGCCCTGCAATGACACGAAGTATATTGTTCATTTTCCTGAAGAGCGCTCAATCATCTCTTTTGGAAGTGGTTATGGCGGTAATGCCCTTCTCGGCAAGAAATGTTTTGCCTTGCGCATCGCCTCCTCGATGGCACGTGATGAAGGGTGGCTGGCGGAGCATATGTTGATTCTGGGAGTGGAGTCTCCTGATGGCGTTAAAACCTATATAGGTGGAGCGTTTCCGAGCGCGTGCGGCAAGACCAACTTTGCGATGTTGATTCCGCCTCAATCGTTCGAGGGGTGGAAGGTGACCACCATTGGTGATGATATCGCATGGATCAAGCAGGGGGAGGATGGTCTTCTCTACGCGATCAATCCCGAGTATGGCTTTTTTGGTGTTGCTCCGGGAACATCGGAAAAATCCAATCCCAATGCGATGGCAACGCTTGAAAGGAACTGTATTTTTACCAACGTAGCGATGACACCAGACGGTGATGTCTGGTGGGAAGGGATGACGGATGAAGCGCCTGATCATCTTATCGACTGGCAGGGTCATGCCTGGACTCCTGATTGTGGCAGACTCTCCTCACATCCGAATGCCCGCTTTACCTCTCCGGCAAGTCAGTGCCCTTCGCTTGATCCTGCATGGGAAGATCCAAAAGGTGTGCAGATCAGCGCCTTCATTTTTGGTGGACGCCGTGGCGATACGGTTCCGCTTGTTTATCAGTCAGCAAACTGGAATTCGGGAGTTTACCTGGCCGCGACTATGGGCTCTGAAAAGACCGCCGCTGCTGCCGGCAAGGTTGGAGAGGTTCGTCGCGATCCTTTTGCCATGATTCCTTTCTGCGGTTATCACATGGGTGACTATTTCACTCATTGGCTTAATGTCGGTCGTACGCTTCCTGAGTTGCCACGAATTTTTGGTGTCAACTGGTTCCGTAAGGATGAAAACGGCAAATTCCTCTGGCCAGGTTTTGGCGAAAACATGAGAGTGCTGAAGTGGGTGGTCGATCGTGTTCACGGCAATGCCGGGGCGGTAGAGAGTCCGCTTGGCTGGATGCCGAAGTACGATATGATTGACTGGACCGGTCTGGAGGAGGTGACGGAAGAGAAGTTCATCAAACTGATGTCGGTCGACCGTGAAGCATGGAAAAATGAGCTGCTTTCGCATGAGCAGCTTTTCGAAATGATTTACGACAGGCTGCCCAAGGAGTTTCCCCACATTCGTGAATTGATGCTTTCGACGCTCTGGAAATCTCCGGCACAATGGTCGTTAGCGCCGGAACACTACGCCTCAGACCATTAACAACCAGAATTGTTTTTTAATAATGAAAAGGGCGCCTGCTACCAAGGGCGCCCTTCTTGTTTCTCACCGTTCCTGCTCAGTTTTCGTCGAGAGTAAAGCCGATTTTCACGGTTACCTGCCAGTAGGCAACGTTCTGGTTTTCTACATGACAGCGGGTTTCAAGAATTTCAACCCAGCGAATGTTGCGGATTGTTTCGGCTGCTTTCGCCACAGCGTTATTGACAGCCTCTTCAATGCTTGTTGCTGAAGAGCCGACCAGTTCGATTTTCTTATAGATGTGTTCGCTCATTGTATACTATTGTTTATTGTGCATGGAAATTTGTCTTCATAAGCAGCGCCACCTGTGCGTTACGCCAGCACCCATATTAGCAAATCGAAGGAAATCTGCAAAAACCCGCCTTTCATTCGTTGCTTTTTGAGGAATTTTGTTTTTCTCTCATGATTTGATGTGTTGATCAGTGTTTGTCAGCACAATGAAGTTGCTACAGCCACTCTGTTTTGGTGCGCATACAGTTTTGTTGATGTTGTGTCTTCTATCGACTTGAGTGATGGTTCGGTGCGTCCCGAAACAGCCGTAAAGCTTGTGGCTGTTTCGGGCAAAAGGGGGGGGTTACACTCCGAGTGACTTGAAGAGGAGTGGGAGGGCACAAAGGCCTATGGCAACATTTGTCGCCCCGCAAATTTTGGTCAGGAACGCATTCTGCTTGTACCATGCGAACGGCAGCAGGATGGTCAGCACATTAATGAGCAGCAGTACAGTGGCCAATGGCCAGATTTTCCCGAGCAGGATAGCCTTGTAACTAAAGACCGCTGTAATGAAAAAAATCCCAAGAAACATGTGGGCGTAGATTTTCTTGTCACCAGGGTTATAGAAGTGCATGGCGACAACAACCCAGAAAAGCCCGTAGGTGGCAAAGATGGTGCCCAGATAAATCCTGATATCAGTAGGCAATCCCAAGTCGAACAGATACATGCAAAGTGCGGTGAAAAGCTGCGCAACCCCCCCAAACCAAAGGGCGATATTGGCGAGATTGCGTCCCAGTTTTGCGTGATCAGTCTCTTTGTCAAGTCCGAATCCCAACTGTTCAAGTCCGAATACCCAGACTGTAATGATCAGCCCGAACAAACCGATAGCTTCCGGATTAACAACATTCATGTGATTAAAACTCCTTTTTTTAATGGTGAAAAAACATTGACCTTTTTGCCAAGAAGATGGCGAAGGAATGTACACCTATTTTGAGCCAAAGGGGAGCGTATTCGATGTTGGGAAACGGTCTTGAATTTTGTGAGATCGACATAACGTATCGACGTTTGGTTTTACTGGTATTCGTGACGCATCCGCTGGATTTGCCGCATTCTTTTACTACCTTTGCGCTGGAGAAAGAGATGAAATGATGAATTGTCGTGACGATGAAATCACCGACTGAAAAGGTGCCTGCCGAGCATACGGATATACCTGTTACATTGGTGGGAGGGGGTGTTGCTGCCCTTCTGTTATCAGCCTTTCCTGCTTTTGAAAGTGAGAATTTTCGTCGATATTTTCCTGGTCAGGTGGTCTCCATGATTGGTACCTGGATGCAGATGGTGGCGCAGGGGTGGCTGGTCCTTGAAATTACCGGATCTGCCTTTGATGTAGGGCTCGCAGCGGCAGCCTCGACACTTCCTCCTCTCTTCCTCTCCCTGTTTGGTGGAGTTATTGTGGACCGTTATTCACGGCGGACGATTTTGCTCTGGACGCAGTCGGCGGCGATGCTGCTTGCTTTTGTGCTGGGTCTGTTTGCCGTGACTGGTACTGTGACGCTATGGATTATTCTTGTACTCTCTTTTCTTCTTGGCTGTGTGAATGCCCTCAATGTTCCTGCGTTGCAGGCTTTTCTCAGCGAAATAGTCAAGCGGGAGCATCTCGCTTCGGCGATTGCCATGAACTCGGCTATCTATAATGTGTCACGGGTGATCGGTCCCGCTCTTGCCGGAATGCTTATCGCGTCTACCGGTAGCGGCGCGGCATTTCTGGTCAATGGATTCAGCTTTTTGGCAGTGCTGATTTCATTGGTCTCCATGAAAGGGATGGAAAAAAAGCCTGTCTACAACATTTGCCGCAATCCTCTGCTGGACATCAGGGATGGTCTGAGCTATGCATGGAAGCATCCTGTGATCAGGACATCGATTTTCTCTATCGCCATTATCTCAATTTTTGCATGGTCTTATGTCACCATGCTTCCGGTCATTGCCAAAAAAACGTTTGGCATGGGCGCTTCGGGGATGGGCTACCTCTATGGTATTTCAGGCGTTGGCTCGGTTGTTGGCACGGTGCTGGTCTCCATCTACTCAAGAAAAGTTGATCGTCTGCTCTTTATAGCAGGGGGATCCATTCTCTTCGCTTTAGCTCTTATCGGCTTTACGTTTACCACCCGATTGCCGGTGGCACTTCTGTTTCTCTTTTTTGGAGGGTTTGGCCTGGTTTCAGCAGTTTCAACCATCAGCGCCACTATTCAGGGGGTCGTCGATGACCGTTTCAGGGGAAGGGTGATGAGTCTCTACATGATGATTTTTATGGGGTTCATGCCAATCGGAAATCTTCAAATCGGCTATCTTTCGGAACATTTTGGGACAGGGTTCGCCATTCGCTTTGGCTGTCTGGTGACGATAGTGGCGGCGGTGGTGCTTGTTGTCGCCAGCCGATCAATCGATAAGCTTCAGCAGGTAGAGTGATGGAGTGATCAGGTTTTTTTAGTGCGCCCCCGACACATTGCTCTTCTCCACTTTTTTAATCTTGATAAAGAAAAGCAGCGGCAAGGCAATTGCAAACAGTAACGCGACCAGCATGAAGGCATCCATATAGGCCAGATGGTGGCTTTGAATGGTCACGGTGCCTTCAAGCGCGTTCAGTGCGGCCACCTCTGCGTCGGCTGGAGAAAGCACCGTTTTCGTCACAGCCGCCTGTTTTATGGCATCAAGCCTTGCGATGGCTGCCGGGTCGAAAGGGGAAAGATGGCTCAACAGCTCTATCCGGTGTGCCCCTACCCGCTTGACGATATAGGTGTTGATGAGTGCTATGCCGAATGAACCACCAAGCTGGCGCACCATGTTGTTGAGTCCGGTAGCCTGCCCGATGTCTCTGCCGTGCAGGCCCGAGACAGCAAGCATGGTGACCGGAATAAAGA
>Ga0194060_10001195_pt1 | contig 18708 bp, 17 predicted proteins | sample SepL225m_MetaG_FD_163427 | JGI IMG/M metagenome (GOLD analysis project Ga0194060, IMG submission 163427) | Anoxic zone freshwater microbial communities from boreal shield lake in IISD Experimental Lakes Area, Ontario, Canada - Sep2016-L222-5m | ecosystem: Environmental > Aquatic > Freshwater >...
TCGACTGGTTTTCCAGATCGAAGCGATGTGGTGGAAGTCGATCAGGCCCCAGGCAACCAGGAACAGGATGCCGGCCATTGCCGCGTTGGGCAGGTAGGCGGCGAGCGGAGCGACGACCAGCAGGACAAGGACCAGGAAGATTGAGGCGAACACCGTGGCGAGCGGGGTGCGTGCGCCCGCTTCGTAATTTACGCCCGAGCGATTGAACGATCCCGACGAGGCATAACCCGAGAAGAAAGCACCAACGATATTCGACAGCCCCTGACCGATGAACTCCTGGTTGCCGTCAATACGTTGTTCCGAACGCACCGCAATCGCACGCGCAATCGATACCGCCTCGGTCAGCGCCAGCATGGTGATCACCAGCGCCGGGCCGAAGGTCTTTTTCAGAGCAGTGAAGGAGAAATCCGGCAGCGAAAAAGGCGGCAGGCCAGCAGGCAGCGCGCCGACCGTCTTGATTCCGGTCTCGGCCTGGCCTATCAGGGTGTTCAGCAGATAGGCGACCGCTCCTCCGGCGAGCATCGCGGCGATCATGTAAGGAAATTTATTCCAGTAGCGTCGGGTCAGCATGCCGGCAAAAAGAGTGATGACGCCCACTCCGGCAACCCAAGGATTTATGCGGTCAATCTGGACGAAAAACAGATGCAGGATTTCGTAGAAGGGCACGCCGCGCGGAATATCGATGCCGAAGAAACTGCGGATCTGGCTCGCCGCAATCAACACAGCGGCACCGGTGGTAAAGCCGATCACCACGGTGTGCGAGATGAAGTTCACCACCGCTCCCATGCGCGCCAGGCCGAGCGCCAGCTGGAAGATGCCGACCTGCAGGGTGAGCGTCAGCACCAGCCCGACATACTGTGGCGTGCCTGGCTCGGCCAGATGGTGCATGGCCCCGAAGAGCGCAATCGAGATGGCCGTGGTAGGGCCGGAAACCAGATGCCAGGAGGAACCGAAGAGCGCAGCGACAATCGCCGGCACCATGGCCGCATAGAGGCCGTATTGCGGCGGCAGCCCGGCGATGGTAGCGAAGGCCACCCCCTGCGGCAGCACGATCAGCGCACCGGTGAAACCGGCCAAGAGATCGTCCTTCAGGGTGCCTCGGGTGATCAGCGGCCACCACCGCAGGAAGGGGAGGACGCGGGAGAGTCGGGCGCGTCTCACGGCGGCAATCATGGTGAAGTAACTCTATTCTGCAAATCGATTGCTCAAGAGATTAGCACCGCCGCAAGGAATGACTGATAGGGATTTCTTATGCGTCCGTTCGGCCAGAGCTTGTCGGAGCACCTGAGTCGGCGCTGGTGGGACGGTGTGAGCGTACCTCGCAGCGCTCAACTACAAGCGCGAGATGTCAGCCACGCGATTCATCAGCCCGGCCAACTGTTTCAGCAGGGCCAGACGATTGGCGCGGATCAGCGGGTCCTCGGCCATCACCATGACACCGTTGAAGAAAGCATCGACTGCGCCGCGCAAGCCTGCCAGCGCCTTGAGTGCAGCAGTGTAGTTGCCGGCAGCGAGCTGTGCTTCGATGCTGGGCGCTACGGCCATGAGCTGTGCATACAGTGCCTTCTCCGCCTCTTCGTGAAGCCGTGCGACATCGACCGTCGCGCCGACTTCAACACCCGACTTTTTCAGGATGTTCACGATGCGCTTGTTGGCGGCCGCGAGTGCCTCGGCTTCGGGCAGCGCGGCAAAGACCTTGACGGCGGCCAGTTGGGCCGGTATCTGGTCGATTCGCGCCGGGTCAAGCGCCAGCACGGCGTCGACGGCTTTGTGATCGTGCCCGGCGTCGCGCAGCATGTGACGCAGGCGCTCCAGGAGGAAGTCGGCGCTGGCGGCACGCCAATCGCCGACCAGCCGTTCGGACGCGAAGCCGCCGGCAGCATCGTCGATCAGCTCGGGCAGCAAGAGCGGCAGCGGGGTTTCCATCAGGATGCGCAGCACGCCGAGCGCGGCGCGGCGCAGACCGAAAGGGTCTTTGTCGCCAGTTGGAATCTGGCCGATGCCAAAGAACCCGATCAGCGCATCCAGCTTGTCGGCCAATGCGACGGCACAGGCGACTGAACCTTGCGGCAACGCATCGCCGTTGAAACGCGGCTGATAGTGGCTCTGTATGGCGTCGGCAACGACAGCGGCTTCGCCATCGGCCAGTGCGTAATAGCGGCCCATGATGCCTTGCAGTTCGGGAAATTCGCCGACCATGTCGGTGACCAGATCGGCCTTCGCCAGCAAGGCGGCACGTTCCGCCTGCATCACGTCGGCACCGAGGCGGCGGGCGATGGTCGCAGCAAGCTTGACCATGCGATCGACGCGCTCGCCCTGCGTACCCAGTTTGTTGTGATAGACCACACGCGACAGCTTGCCGATGCGCGCCGACAGGGGCGTCTTCTTGTCGGTTTCGAAGAAGAACTTGGCATCCGCCAGCCGCGGGCGCACCACGCGAGCATTGCCGGTAATGATGTTGGCGGGATCGGCTACTTTCATGTTGGAGACAAGAAGGAAGCGATGGGTAAGTTTGTCGCCATCCATCAGCGGAAAATATTTCTGATTTGCCTTCATGGTCAGGATCAGGCACTCCTGAGGCACGGCAAGAAATTCCGGCTCGAAGTTCGCCTCATACACGGCCGGGAATTCGACCAGCGCGGTGACTTCGTCAACCAGTGCGTCGTCCCGCAGCCATGCCAGTTGCCCGGCAGCGCGATCGAGCTGTTCAACGATCATGGCGCGGCGGCAATCGAATGAGGCGATGACCTGGCCTTGCTTCTCGAGCGCAGCTTCGTAATCGTCGGCGTGAGGGATTTCGATGACGCCGACACTCATGAAGCGATGGCCGCGCGTGACATTACGACTCGGCAGGCCAAGCACCTCGCCGGAAATGGTGCGGGCTCCGTGCATCAGTATCAGGCCGTGCACCGGGCGCACGAATTGCGCTTCGCCGGCGCCCCAGCGCATCAGTTTGGCGACCGGCAGCTTCTTCAGGGCGGCTTCTACCATGTCGGCCAGATATTCGTCGATACGTCCGCCGCTCTTCTTGAGGCGGACAACGAAGTAATCCGCCTTGCCGTCGTTGAGTTTTTCCAGTTGTGCGAATTCGACGCCCACCGAACGCATGAAGCCTTCAAGGGCCTTGGTCGGCGTACCGTCAGCGCCGACTCCTGAAGACACCGCTGGCCCCTTCTTCTCAATCACGCGATCCGGCTGGTTCTCCAGACAATCGGTGAATTGCAGGGCGAGACGGCGCGGCGTGGCGAACCACTTGCCGGCATTACCGGGCTCGATGAAACCGGCATCCGCCAGCGCTTTCTGAATTTGCTCACGGAAAGACAGCCCGAGCCTGGCGAGGGACTTCGGCGGCAACTCCTCAGTGAGGAGTTCGATCAACAGTGTGGTTCTCATTGCGCGTCCTCCCGGCCCTGACCATTGCACATCGGGAAGCCAAGCCGTTCACGGGAATCGAAATAGGCCTGGGCAATTTCGCGCGCCAGTGCTCGCACGCGGCCGATGTAGGCGGCGCGTTCTGTGACCGAAATGGCACCACGTGCATCGAGCAGATTGAAGGTGTGCGAGGCCTTCATCACCATCTCGAAGCCTGGCAGAGGCAGACTGAGGCCGATCAGACGCATGGCTTCGGATTCGAATTTTGAGAACTGGGCAAACAGCCAGTCCACGTCGGAATGTTCAAAGTTGTAGGTCGATTGCTCGACCTCGTTCTGGTGATACACATCGCCATAAGTGACGCCTGGCGCCCATACCAGATCGAAAACGTTTTCAACGTTTTGCAGATACATGGCAAGTCGCTCGATACCATAGGTGATTTCGCCCAGCACCGGACGGCAGGGTATTGATCCGACTTCCTGAAAATAAGTGAACTGGGTGACTTCCATGCCGTCCAGCCAGACTTCCCAGCCCAGACCCCATGCACCCAGTGTCGGCGATTCCCAATCGTCCTCGACAAAACGAATGTCATGTTCCGATGTGTTGATGCCGAGTGCGCGCAAACTGTCGAGATAGAGTTCCTGGATATTCGGCGGACTGGGCTTGAGCACCACCTGATACTGGTAATAGTGCTGCAGACGATTCGGATTCTCGCCGTAGCGGCCATCCTTGGGTCGGCGCGAGGGTTGTACGTAGGCGGCGCGCCACGGTTCGGGACCGATAGAGCGCAGAAAGGTAGCGGTGTGAAAAGTACCGGCACCAACCTCGATGTCGTAGGGCTGGAGCAGGACACAGCCCTGTTTGTTCCAGAAATCCTGCAGGCGCAGGATAACTTCCTGAAAAGTCGGCCTGTGGCCGACTTTCACTGAAGACTCATGCGCGGGTGCGGGCGTGACGTCGGAACTAAAAGTGGGTTTTTGGTTCATCAAGAAACTCCGCAGATTCGCGAAAGCCGCGATTTTACAGGGTTTCTGTGAGGAACTTGATGCGGCGATGCGTTTGAAAAAGAGATGCCCTATTTTCGTGATCGACGCCGTGCTCCTGCGTTGCAAGACACGTATTCAGGTGAATCGAGATGCTGCCGCATCACTTTCCGGGAGACAGCATCCGACTCATGCCTGACTGAGACTAACGGGCTTCCTGCAATCCTTGGGCATAAGCCAGAATGTCAATCAGCACATACTGGTCCAGTTCCCGCAGAGCTGGCATTTTTTCATCGGGGTGACCGTTGAGCATCATGTGCAGCACTCCCCATGGATTCGCTGTAGCCAAGCGTCCCAGTGGCGAGGTAATGCGCTTCCCGCCGCCGCCATGGCAACCGGCACAAATTGTCTGGTAGTACCCCGCACCCCTCTTGGCGTCACCTCTTGCCAGTTTGGTCTGGCGGTCGATTACGGCATTCATATCCACCTGTCCTTGTCTAACGAAGTTCGCCAAATCCCGAAGGTCTCGATCCTTCAATACGGTGCCATACTGGTGTGTCGTGTTGCGCAGGATTGTCTCGATCTGCGCCGGATCGGCGCCAGCCAAGCCGCGGATACCCTTGATACCGGTGGCATGCTGCCCGCTGGCATAGTCGCCCAGGCTGCCTTGGTAGTCCCAGCCATGACACTCCTTGCAGCGCCAAGTCAGCTGGACATCGTTTGCATAGTGCGCAGTTCGCGGATAGCTTGGGTGCGGCAAGGCCGGGCGCCGCGAACCCTCCTCAGCCTGCCAGTTGTCGTACAAACGCCCTCCGCGCGCAATCGAAACCGACAGATTAATGGTCGGCAAGGTCTGCAGGAAAGAAAGCATCCGAGCCGCCGTTTCCGATCCCAGCAGCCTAAGGGCCGGCATTTCGTCTCCCGCATGGCCATTGAAGATCGAATGCAGAACCTGATAGGGACGCTGACGCGCGGCATCGCCGAGCGGGGGGAACTCGCGTTGGCCACGGCCATCAAGGCCGTGGCAACCACCACACAGCGTGCCAAAATACTTCTCGAATGACATGTTCGTTGCCTTGGAGTGGCGCCCCGCCTCAATGGCTGCCTGCATGTCCACCTGGCCATGGCTGACAAAGTTGGCCAGATCGAAAAGGTCGCCCTCTCGCATCAGTCCGCCGTAGCGATGAGTGGCATCCTTTAGCACCGCAACGATGGCAGCGACATCTCCGCCTTGACGTCCGCGGATACCTGGCATGCCGTGATTTCCCTTGTAATCGTAGCCGTGGCACTCCTTGCAACGCCAAGTGTCGGCCGCCGGCACAGAGGTGCCTTTGGCGATGAACGATGGATGTGACCCGTTCGGGAATCGCTCTTTCGACTCAAGACTCCAGTTATCGTAAAGTCGCCCGCCGCGCACCACGGACGCTTCATCGGTCGCAGCCAGCAGCCACGGCGCAAAGCTTCCCAAAAACGCCGCCAAAGCAGCAAATGCCAATCGTTTCATCTCGGTGCCTCCATCGACTACCTTGTTGTCAACACTTTCATTCCATACGAATAGCACGCGCCAATGGATACTCAAGTGTTATAAGAATACCTAGCATCAGATTACCCACTGAATCATAGTGCGATTTGGCGAGAGGTGCAAACCAGAACCCAAGACTCCCTGCAGCGAAGCAAGGCTGCTTCCGGTATCATCCGCGTCACGTCAATGAAAGACAAAGGGAGTGATACGGTGGATCATCATGTCAGCGTGGTGTTGAAGAACGGCGAACGTTACGATTTTCCTCTGGCCGCCGAAGATCTGGAAGTTTTCGATGCTGCCAGTGCCCGACATTGGATCGCCGAAAGCTTTCTTGAGGCGGGGCTGGAAACGCCGAATCCCATGGGCAAGATGTTGCTGGTCGATCAAATTTTGCTACTTGCCCTGAATTTCAAGCCGGCAGATTATGACCCGCTGACCCCCGCAGCACGGCGCTTCCTCTGCGCCGCTTCGAAAGCAATGGGACGGCCGGCCCTCACGATTGATCTGGCTGCTTACAAGCTTTGACTTCTCTGCGGCGAAGCGCCGTCAGGCAGGCGCCGAGGGCGATCAGCAAGGCAAGCAGATCACCCCAGCGGGCGTAGGGTGTCAGGCCGGTACGTCCCTGGGCTTGCACCACCAGTGCGCCGGTAGTAAAAGGCGTTAACACCGCAGCGACGAGGCCATCCGGGGTCACCATGGCGGTCATCCCGGTGTTGGTTGCACGCAGCATCACGCGGCCGGTTTCGATGGCGCGCAACTGGGCGATCTGCAAGTGTTGCGGCTGTGCCAGGGAATCGCCAAACCACGCTGTGTTCGAAAGATTCACCAGCAGAGTCGCTGCCGGTAATGCGCCAAGCAGTTCCCCTCCGAACAAATCCTCGTAACAAATGTTCGGCGCGATGCGCTGTCCGGCAATGGCCAGCGGCTCCTGTCGTGCCGGGCCAGCGGTGAAATCCGACATTGGGATGCTGGCAAAACGGAAAAACCAGGCAAAGCCTGGTGGTCCGTATTCGCCGAAGGGCACCAGATGATGCTTGGTATAAGCGCCAACAACGAGTTCCGGGGTCAGCGTCACCGCGCCGTTGCTATAGCCACCGTCGGCAGTACTCAGGGCGACACCGATCAACGCACTGCCGTGGCTCGTGAGGCTGCGCAATACCTGGCGCGGAACTTCATCAAAGAACAGCGGCAGGGCAGTTTCGGGCAGAACGGTGAGCGTTGTCGGGTGGGTTCTGGCGAGATGCAGATAGGTATCGATCGACAGCGACAGCCGCTTTGGGTCCCATTTGTCGCCTTGCGGCACATTGCCTTGCAGCAGGCTGACAGTGATGGGATCGCCAACCGGCTGCGTCCAGTCCATGCGGTGCAGCAAGCCTCCCAGACCTAGCAGCAGCAATATCGTTGCCCATGTTGCCGGCTGGCGCCACCCGGCGACGCACATTTGGCCAATAAGCCCGGCAATCAAGGCAACGATGAAGCCAACCCCATACACGCCAAGTACCGACGCCCAGCCGGCCAAAGGGCTCGGCGGACTTTGCGAATAGCCGACTGCCAGCCAGGGGAAGCCGGTGAATAAGCTTCCGCGCAGCCATTCGGCGAGAGTCCACAGACCGGCGAACAATAATGCGTCGCGCAATGCGTTGCTGCGCCAGCGCCGGAACAGGCCACCAGCCAAGGCGGGAAACAGGGCGAGATAGAGGCAAAACAGCAGCGTTGCTCCAGCTGCGGCTGCCGGAGCCATGCCGCCGAACTGCGACAGACTGACATAGACCCATGACACACCGAACAAGAAAAAGCCGGCGCCCCAGGCCAGGCCAAGCAGCATTGCTTGACGTGGGGAGGTCGCCTTGCGCCAAAGCAGGAACAGGCCGCCCAATGCAAAAGTCGGCGCTGGCCACACGGCGAAATACGCGTCGAAAGGCGCAAAACCAAGGACACAGAACGCGCCGAGACCAAATGCGATTGCAGTGGCGCCAGTGGTACCAGTGGTGACAGTGTTGAGAAAGGGGACGGCCATTCGTCCCAGCGTCATTCGTCGGCAGTGAGCGGTGTTGAAAGCGGCAGATCCTTCTGCGCCTCAACCAGCAGCGTATGCACACGGCGGCTGTCGGCGCGCAAAACCTGCAGGCGCAGACCCTCAATACTGACCACTTCATTGCGCTTAGGCAAACGGCCCAGGTGATGGATCACCAAACCGCCCACGGTGTCAAAATGCTCGTCGGAGAACTGAGTTCCGAAAACGCCGTTGAAGTCCTCGATCTCGGTGACGGCCTTGACACGATAGCGGCCGGTGTTGTCCTTGACGATGTTGTCTGCTGTTTCATCGAAGTCGTATTCGTCTTCGATGTCGCCGACGATTTGCTCCAGCACATCCTCAATGGTGACCAGTCCGGCAACGCCGCCGTATTCGTCGACGACGATCGCCATGTGGTTGCGCGAAGCGCGAAACTCGCGCAACAGTACATTCAGCCGTTTCGATTCAGGAATGAAGATCGCCGGGCGCAAGGTGTCGCGCAAGTCGAATTCCTTGCCGGCAAAGTAGCGCAGCAAGTCCTTGGCGAGAAGAATGCCAAGTACATCGTCCTTGCTTTCACCGATGGCGGGAAAACGCGAGTGGGCCGTTTCAAGCACAATCTCGACGATCTGCTCCGGAGTGTCATTGATATCGACTACGTCCATCTGCGCGCGCGGCACCATGATGTCGCGCACCGCCATGTCGGCGACGGACAGCGCACCTTCGATGATCGACAGCGCATCGGCATCCATCAGATGGCGCTCGAACGCGCCATGGAGCAATGCAAGGAGTTGTTCGCGGTCTTCGGGTTCGCGCAGCAGCAGCGCAGAAAGCCGTTCGATCAGACTGGGTCTACTGGAAGGGTCCATTTTTTACGAGTAGGGGTCGGGGTAACCAAGACCGTCCAGGATTTCACGCTCGATCGCCTCCATGCGTTCGGCCTCATCATTGCCCGTCTCGTGATCATAGCCCTGCAAATGCAGCATACCATGCACGATCAGGTGGGCGAAGTGGGCCTCGAGTGATTTTCCTTGCTCTTGCGCCTCGCGTTTCACCACCGGTAGGCAGAGTACCAGATCGCCGCTCAAGTGCGAGCCGGATTCGTAGGGGAAAGACAGCACGTTGGTTGCGTAATCCTTGCCGCGGTAATCGCGGTTGAGGCTCTGAGCCTCATCAGTTGCGACGAAGCGCACCGTCACTTCGGCTGGTTTGCTGCAGGCTGAGCGTACCCAACGACGCACCTGTGGTCTTGTCGGAGCACTTTCCTTGCCGCCGGGATACTGAACCGACAAGTGCAGTTCAGGCAGGCGGGGTGCGATCTTGTTTCTCATAGGCATCGACAATGCGGGCCACCAGCGGGTGGCGCACCACGTCTGAGGCGTTGAAGTCGGTGAATGCAAGACCGCGCACTTCGGCCAGGATGCGGCGAGCCTCTACGAGGCCGGACTTTTGGCCGCGTGGCAGGTCGATCTGCGTCACATCACCGGTGACCACCGCCTTGGCGCCGATGCCGATGCGGGTCAGAAACATTTTCATTTGTTCCGGCGTGGTGTTCTGCGCCTCGTCGAGGATGATGAAGGCGTGATTCAGCGTACGTCCGCGCATGTAAGCGAGCGGCGCAATTTCGATGTTCTGCTTCTCGAATAGTTTGGAGACTTTTTCGAAGCCCATCAAGTCGTACAGCGCATCGTAGAGCGGACGCAGATAGGGATCGATCTTCTGCGCCAGATCGCCGGGCAGGAAGCCCAGCCGCTCGCCGGCTTCGACAGCCGGCCGGGTGAGAACGATGCGGCTGACCTGGTCGCGCTCGAAGGCATCGATCGCGCAAGCGACCGCCAGATAAGTCTTGCCGGTACCCGCCGGGCCGATGCCGAAGGTGATGTCGTGTTCCTGGATGTTGCGCAGATATGCGGTCTGATTCGGCGTGCGGCCATGCAGATCGACCTTTTTGGTCAGCAGTCCGGCGTTGGGTGGCAAAGGTGCATGATTGTCGCGGTTGCGTGTAATTTCGATCAAACCAAGCTGAAGTTCGTCGATGGACAGCGGCTCCTTCGCCTGCTCGTAAAAATGCTGCAAGGCCTTGGTGGCCAGTCGCGTCTGCGCCGTTTCGCCGCTGATCCGGCAATTCTGGCCGCGACGGCTGATGGTGACATCAAAGGCCGCCTCGATCTGGCGCAGATTTTCGTCAAGCGCACCACAAAGATTTTGCAGTCGGGCATTGTCCAGCGGTTGCAGGGAAAGCGTCAGCGGACGGGGTGATGTTTTCAACGAGGGGCTCAGGGTATGGTGATATCGCCGCGCAAACTATGGGGCAGTGCGGCGGTGATGATGACATCGACAAAACGGCCGATCAGACGTTCGTTGCCGGCGAAGTTGACGACACGATTGTTGTCCGTGCGCCCGGCCAGTTCGCTGGCATCTTTCTTTGCATGGCCTTCGACGAGGACGCGCTGTATCGTGCCGATCATCGTCTGGCTGATCTTCAGCGCCTGCGCTTCGATGGTCTTCTGCAAGCGCATCAACCGCCGGATCTTGATTTCGTGCGGCGTGTCATCTGCCATGTCGGCGGCAGGAGTGCCGGGGCGCGGGCTGTAAAGAAAGGAGAAGCTGCTGTCGAAGTTGATCTCTTCTATCACGCGCATGGTCTTTTCGAAATCCTCTTCGGTTTCGCCGGGAAAACCGACGATGAAATCCGACGAAAGCGAAAGATCAGGCCTTGCCCCTTTGAGCTTTTTTACCAGTGACTTGAATTCAAGCGCGGAATAGCCGCGTTTCATCGCCGCCAGAATCCGATCCGAGCCGGACTGCATAGGCAAATGCAGATGCGAGACCAGCTTTGGCACGGTACGGTAAATGTCAATCAGTCGCTGCGTCATCTCGCGCGGATGTGAGGTGGTATAGCGGATGCGCTCAATGTCTTCCATCGCGGATATGGATTCAATCAGAAACGCGAGGTCCGCGGTTATGCCGCCTCTTGTGCCACTGCTGTCCTCGTCATCCATGGCGCCCTGGTAGGCATTGACGTTCTGGCCCAGCAGCGTGATTTCACGCACGCCACGACTCGCCAGCCCAGTGATCTCGGCCATTACGTCGGCCAGCGGGCGCGAGACTTCCTCGCCGCGGGTGTAAGGCACGACGCAGAAGCTGCAATACTTGGAGCAGCCTTCAATGATCGAGACAAAAGCCGAAGTTCCTGTAACGCTGGCAGGTGGCAGGGCGTCGAATTTTTCTATTTCAGGAAACGAGACGTCAACCTGTGCTCGTCCGCTGGCACGCCGGGCGGCGATCATCTGTGGCAGGCGGTGCAGGGTTTGCGGGCCGAAGACGATATCCACGTAAGGTGCGCGCGCAACGATGGCCGCACCCTCCTGGCTGGCAACGCAGCCGCCGACACCGATTACCAGGTTCGGGTTGAGTTGCTTGAGGTGCCTGATCCGGCCGAGATCATGGAAGACCTTCTCCTGTGCTTTTTCGCGCACCGAGCAGGTGTTGAACAGGATGATGTCGGCTTCCTCTGGTTTATCTGTCTTGACCACGCCATCGCTGTCGGCCAGCATGTCGGCTATTTTGTCAGAGTCGTATTCGTTCATCTGGCAGCCGAAGGTGCGGATGAACACTTTCTTTGCCATCGTCGATTACGGAGAGAAATTTGGAAGAATGAAGATTATAGAACAGCTGCGGAAGCCCTCAGTTTGCTACCATCGTCACCATGAAACCCGCCGTCGTTCTTCTCTCTGGAGGCCTTGACTCCGCCACGGTGCTGGCATTGGCACGCGAGGAAGGCTTTGCCTGTCATTGCCTGTCGCTCGATTATGGTCAGCGCCATGGTGCCGAACTGCGTGCAGCAGCGAACTTGGCAACTGCTCTTGGAGCAACCACCCATCGTGTGCTGAAACTCGATCTTGGGCAGTTGGGGGGCTCGGCGCTAACCGACCGTTCGATCGCCGTTCCGACCACAGGCGTGCAGCCCGGCATTCCGGTCACCTACGTGCCGGCACGCAATACCATCATGCTGTCTTTGGCCTTGGCCTGGGCCGAAGTGCTGGAAGCCCAGGACATCTTTGTCGGCGTCAATGCTGTTGACTACTCGGGGTATCCCGATTGCCGACCGGAATTCATTCGCGCTTTCGAGGCGCTCTCCAACCTGGCAACCAAGGCGGCGGTCGAAGGCAGACCGCTCAAATTGCACGCACCCCTGATCGACATGACAAAGGCGCAGATCATCGCCCACGGCGGCCGACTGGACGTTGATTACGCACTCACGGTGTCCTGCTATCAGGCCGACGAGGAGGGTCGTGCGTGTGGCTTGTGCGATTCCTGCCGACTGCGCAGCGAGGGCTTCGCCGCCGCCGACCTGGCGGATCCGACGCGTTACGTAGGCTAGGGATAACATGGCTGATTCTGCGCTTTTGCCGATATTCCAGAGAACCTGCTGTACCTGATTTCGGTCACTACGCGCATTTTTCGCGTCGAATGGTTCGTCACTCGCGGCGACCTCGTCAATCTCGTATCGGGCGGAGCGCTCATGGGCGTTGGCGGCATGGTGTCGATGGGTTGCACCGTGGGACAAGCGATAACCGGGATTCACCGCTACACCTGGTATCGGTGCTTACCCTGATTTCGATCGTGGCGGGTGCGTCCGGCACGATGCAAGTCAATATTGGCGCAGGGAAAAGGGGGCTTGGCCCGCTTTTGGCGTACACCGACATCGCCATGGTCGGCCGATAACACGATGAGGCGCGATAATTCGCATTTGACAGGGGCTTTGGCGATTGGTTAGAATGCTCGGCTTTCCGAGAAGCGCATGGGTGAAGTTCATCCACTGCTGCGCTGACCGGGTTATCGAAGCGCGCAAGGAACACCAGAATGAAAACATTTTCCGCCAAGCCGCATGAAGTTCAGCACGACTGGTTTGTCGTCGATGCGACGGACAAGGTACTCGGCCGCTTGGCAGCCTTAATCGCACACCGGCTGCGGGGCAAGCACAAGGCCATCTTCACGCCGCACGTCGATACCGGCGATTACATAGTCGTGGTGAACGTGGAAAAGCTGCGCGTTACCGGCAACAAGGCCGAGGACAAGAAATACTACCGGCACACCGGCTATCCGGGCGGTATCAATGAAACCAACTTCACCAAGCTGCAACAACGTTTCCCTGGCCGCATTCTGGAAAAGGCCGTCAAGGGTATGCTGCCCAAGGGTCCGCTGGGCTACGCGATGCTGAAGAAGATGAAGTGCTACGCCGGAGCGGCCCATCCGCACACTGCCCAGCAGCCGCAGTCACTCGACATCTGAGTGCTGGAAATATCCAGCGCTAACACCAAGGAGTTTTCATGGCAGTCACTCAATACTATGGTACCGGTCGCCGCAAGACAGCCATTGCCCGCGTGTTTTTGCGCAGCGGCAGCGGCAAGTTCGTGGTCAACGACAAGCCGGTCGACGAGTTTTTCTCGCGCGAAACCGGCCGCATGGTCGTACGTCAGCCGCTTGAACTGACCCAGCACACCAGCACCTTTGACATTCTCGTGAATGTTGAAGGGGGCGGCGAGTCTGGCCAGGCGGGTGCGGTGCGGCACGGCATTACCCGCGCCCTGATCGAATACGATGCGACGCTGAAGCCGGCCCTTTCCAATGCTGGATTTGTCACCCGCGATGCGCGTGAGGTCGAGCGCAAGAAGGTCGGTTTCCGCAAGGCGCGTCGTCGCAAGCAATTCTCGAAGCGTTAAGCTACATTGTTGTAGTGAAAAAAGCCGCCTACGGGCGGCTTTTTCGTCTACGGGTTACCATCAGCACTTCTCGGCAAGGAGTTTGGCATGATCAAGGCAGGAATAGTCGGCGGTACAGGCTACACGGGGGTGGAATTGCTGCGCCTGCTGTCAAGACATCCCAATGTTGAACTAACCGCCATCACTTCGCGTGGCGAGGCCGGAACGCCGGTTGCCGAAATGTTCCCCAGCCTCCGCGGCGCCGTGGGCTTAAAGTTCAGTGATCCGAAGGACGCGCCATTGAAAGAGTGCGATGTGGTGTTCTTCGCCACCCCCAACGGCATCGCGATGCAGCAGGCGCCAGGCTTGCTTGAAGCGGGAGTGAAGGTTATCGACCTGGCGGCTGATTTCCGCATCAAGGACGTAACGCTGTGGGAAAAATGGTATGGCATGAGCCATGCCAGTCCAGCGCTGATCAGCGAGGCGGTCTATGGATTGCCGGAGGTGAATCGCGAGCAGATCCGCGCCGCACGTTTGGTGGCGAACCCCGGCTGTTACCCAACGGCTACACAGCTCGGTTTTCTGCCGCTGGTCGAGGCCGGCTGCATCGACCTTGATCACTTGATTGCAGATGCCAAGTCGGGCGTGTCGGGTGCTGGGCGCAAAGCCGAAATCAATATTCTGTTTTCTGAGGCATCAGACAATTTCAAAGCCTACGCGGTACCGGGCCATCGCCATTTGCCTGAAATTCGGCAAGGATTGGCGATCGCCGCCCACAAGGAGGTTGACCAGGTTGGCCTCACCTTCGTGCCGCACCTGACGCCGATCATTCGTGGCATCCATGCGACGCTCTACGCCCGAATTACACGCGAAGAGGATTTTCAGGCTTTGTTCGAGCAGCGATACGCCGCCGAGCCTTTTGTGGATGTGCTACCGCCGAAATCTCATCCGGAAACACGTTCGGTGCGCGCGGCCAATACCTGCCGGATCGCGATCCATAGACCGCAAGGCGGTGACACGCTGGTCGTACTCTCGGTAATCGACAATCTGGTTAAGGGAGCCGCAGGGCAGGCAGTGCAGAACATGAACCTCATGTTTGGTCTTGACGAATGCTCGGGTCTTTCGCACGTTCCCGTCTTGCCCTGACGCTGAGGCGGCTGCGCAGCCGCTTTGGTATTGCCGCACCCCGGGTCGCGGTGCGGACTCATCTGCCGTGGTACTGGCGGGCGTTGTCTGTCGTCGCTCTTTCCGGGGCATCGCTGGCCTTGGCCGGCTGGATCTATGACGCTGGACAACGCTTTGCAGGCTTTCACCAGGGCGCGAGCGAGCACGAAATCGCCGGAATGCGCGAACGTATTGCACTCTTGGAGTCCGATCTGGACAGCACCCGCAAGGTGGCGAATGCCAGCGAAAGTCGCCTGCGCATAGAGAGCACGTCACTGGAGCAGCTTTCTCTTCAGATCAGGACACTGGAAGAGGAGAACACCCGCCTCAAATCGGATCTGGCGACTTTTGAAAGTCTGGCGGGCGGGCAAACCGGTGATTCCGGTCTGGTAATCAGTCGCCTGCAGATTCTTCCCGCTGGCGGCGGCCAATATCGCTATCGACTCCTGTTGGCGCAAACCGGGGACAGGAAAGACAAAGAATTCAGTGGGATGATCCAACTGATTGCCACCGTGCAGCGAGGCAAAGAGACTGCTATGATGCAGTTTCCCGCCGCTGGGGATCCCGCCGCCAGTCAGTATCGGGTCAATTTTCGCTATTTCCGGCGCATGGAAGGCACGTTCAAAGTGGCCGCCGATGCGCGAATTCAACGCGTCGAGGCACGTTTGGTTCAGGATGGCGTGGTCAAGGCCAGTCAGAGCATGGCTCTTTGAGTGGTACGGCGTTAAGCGAAGTGACCATAATTAGTACAGGTGAGGAGACTCCAGTAATGTTTGGCAAGAAAACCAGCAAACCACAAGGACGCATAGATAGCCTGATCGGCGCCGGTACCTCGATCGAGGGTGACGTGACTTTTTCAGGTGGTCTGCGCGTTGATGGCGAAATCACGGGCAATGTACGTGGTACCGATGGACAACCGGCAACGCTGGTGATCAGCGAGCATGCGCGAATCGAGGGTGTGATCTCCGTTTCCCATCTGGTCATCAACGGAACCGTCATCGGGCCGGTGCATTCGAGCGATTTTCTTGAACTTCAAACGCGCGCCCGGGTCACCGGAGACGTCGAGTACAGCACGATCGAAATGCATCTTGGCGCCGTCGTGCAAGGCCGTCTCGTCCATCAGGGCCTGCCGGCAAAGGCTGTGGAATTGAAGTTGGCAGCCAGCAATTGATTTTCTGCCCTATTGAAACCATAATTTACAGACATACATACTGTCCCCTTGCGTAACCCCCACAGGAGAACACCATGAACGCACCCACCGAAATGCCGGCACCGCTCAATTTCACCGACAGTGCAGCGAGCAAGGTGAAGGATCTCATCGCCGAAGAAGGCAATCCAGAACTCAAACTGCGGGTATTTGTGACCGGAGGCGGATGCTCCGGCTTTCAGTATGGATTCACTTTTGACGAAGTGACCAACGATGACGACACGGTTATGGAAAAGAACGGCGTATCGTTGCTGATTGATGCAATGAGCTATCAGTATCTGGTGGGCGCTGAAATTGATTACACGGAAGGGCTTGAGGGCTCGCAGTTTGTGATCAAGAACCCGAACGCCACCAGCACCTGCGGTTGCGGCTCGTCCTTTTCGGCCTGATTCTCGACTGTCTAGAACGCAGGGCGTGAGGCTCCTCGTGAGCCTGCGCCCTGTGTGTCGTCTACAGAGCGCGCGAGTCCGCTCAGGCCGGGAAAATGCCGCCGAGGACGCGCGGTCCCTTGGCCCCGGTCACTTCCGGAAGGTTTCCCGGTGCGCCGCACAGAGTGCGCCATGCCAGCCAGGCAAAGGCTACCGCTTCGACCCAATCAGCCGGTTGGCCGAGAAAGTCGGTGCTGGCGACACGGCAATCGGGCATATGGTATTGCAGGCGTGCCATGAGGGCTTGATTGCGCGCGCCTCCGCCGCAGACATATAGTTCGTCGGGACCATCGCACCAGCGGCCGATGGCCTGGGTTGCAGCGATGGCTGTGAGTTCGAGCAGAGTGGCCTGAACATCCTCTGGCCGTTCGCTACCGGCAAGATGACGCTCGAGCCATAAAATGTTGAATTCGTCGCGACCGCAACTCTTGGGCGGGTTTGCGGCGAAGAAATCGTCCGTGAGCAGGCAGCGCAGTAGTTCTGGTTGAACCTGCCCTTGGCTCGCCCAAGCCCCGGCTTCATCGTAACGTAGCCCCTGGTGGTGCTCGATCCAGGCATCCATCAACAGATTACCAGGGCCGCAGTCGAACCCGCGCACCGGTTTGCCCGGGTTCAGATCAGTAAGATTGGCAATGCCACCGATATTGAGGATGACCCGATATCGCTCTGAATCGCCGAATACGGCGGCATGAAATGCCGGCACCAGCGGTGCGCCCTGTCCTCCTGCAGCGATATCGCGACTGCGGAAATCAGCGATAACGGTGATTCCGGTCAGTTCGGCAAGCAACGCCGGATTATTCAGCTGTACGCTGTAGCCTGCTGCTGGCTGATGGCGCACAGTCTGGCCGTGACAACCGATGGCGGCGATCTGTGCCGCGTCGACATTGGCTCCGGCAAGCACCTGGCGCACGGCTTCTGCATAGCAGCGCGCCAGGTCGTTGGCGAACAATGCGGCGGAATGAATTTCATCGTACTGCGCGGTTTGCAGTTGCAGGGCCCGTTGTCGAACGGCAAGGGTATACGGCAGCCAGAAGGTCGCAAGAGTACAGGGCGGGCTTTCCGAGAAGTCGACCAGGACGGCATCAACGCCATCCAGACTGGTTCCGGACATCAGCCCTACGACCAGCGGGACAGTCAAGTCAGTCAGCCTGGGCGAGGTTGAGTCCGCGAATCAGATCAAGGCGAGCGAGATGAGCCTCGGTGTGTGCCCGGAACAAGCCCAGCTGCTGGGGCATCAGGGGTGGCGCGCTGGGCAAGGCCATCGCCAGAGGATTCTGATGCACGTCATTGACGCGGAACTCGTAATGCAGGTGCGGCCCGCTGGCCAGTCCCGTGGCGCCGACGAAAGCGATCACATCGCCCTGACTGACGCGACTGCCTTTGCGCAGACCCGGTGCAAAACCCGAAAGGTGGCCATAGACCGTGCTGTAACGGCTTTGGTGGCGCAGGATGACGACTTTGCCGTAACCCCCTTGTGCGCCGACATACTCGACCACGCCGTTGCCTGTCGCCTTGACCCGGGTTCCGACCGGAGCACCGTAGTCGATGCCCTTGTGTGCGCGCCATTGCTGCAGGACAGGATGGAACCGTGCGGCAGTGAAACCTGAGGTAATGCGCGAAAATTCCAGCGGCGAGCGCAGGAAAGCCTTGCGGATGTTCTTGCCGTCGGCGGTGTAATAACCGCTGCTGTTCTCGCCGCCAGCGGGATCGGCAAACCATGCGGCACGGTAGGTCTTGCCGTTGTTTGCAAACTCGGCGGCGAGGATGCGTCCGCTACGTACGGGGCGGCCCAGGTAATTGACGGATTCGTAGATGACGGCAAAGCGGTCGCCCTTGCGCAGATCACGATGGAAATCGATGTCGCCGCCGAAAATATCCGCCAGTTGCGTCGCAACCGAGTCCGGAATTCCAGCCGCATCAGAGGCACCGAACAAGGAAAAACGGATCTCGGCTGATTTCATCACCACCTGGGTTTCCAGTGCCAGGGTTTGCTCCGAAGCTGAAAACTGGTCAGCCTCATATTCGGCTTTGCGTTGGACGACAAGCGCCTGATCCTTGCCGCCATTGAGCGGAAAAATCAGCGTCTGCAACTCGCCCTGAGCTCCCGTTCGCGCCGTGAGGTTCTTGCCCGGGCTGAGTTGGCGGAACAGGCTTTGGGTGGTCGTGTTGCCTTTCAGAAAAGCGACAGCTGCCTGATCGTCGACGCCGAGGCGTTGCAGCAGCCCCAGCACCGTATCGCCGCGCTGCACGCGTTCTTCGCGCAGAAAACTCTGTCCGCCTTCTCCGGGCGTCCTCAGGGCAGGCAGCGCGAGC
>Ga0194060_10001196_pt1 | contig 18693 bp, 11 predicted proteins | sample SepL225m_MetaG_FD_163427 | JGI IMG/M metagenome (GOLD analysis project Ga0194060, IMG submission 163427) | Anoxic zone freshwater microbial communities from boreal shield lake in IISD Experimental Lakes Area, Ontario, Canada - Sep2016-L222-5m | ecosystem: Environmental > Aquatic > Freshwater >...
GACAGCCGCTGCCGAGAACAGCGCGCGACGCCTGCCCGGCCTCCGGGGCCTGATACCGGATACTGAATACTGAATACTGAATACTGAATACTGGTCGCTGGTTTCATGGTTAATGCAGTTCTCGTTCCAGGCGTTCACTGAGCCATTGTTTGATCATGCTCTGATAGTTGAGGTAGCGGGAGCGGGCCAGGCGCTTGATGCGGGCCAGCATCCGCGGGTCAATCCGCAGCGAAATGGCGACCGATTCGGAGCCCTCGGGGTTGCCGGAGACCGCGGTTTCCATTAGGCGCAAGTCGGGCTTGTTCTCGGCCCAAAACTCGGCTTCGGCCTCTTCGCTGTCGAAGATCGGCACTTCTTCCCATTTGGCAATGGCGCGCATTTGGTTAGTTACATAGGTTAAATGGGTTACATAAGTTACATAAGTTACATGGGGCCACCGGGAAGACCCGTGCCATGTAACCTTGTAACCATACAACTATGTAACTCATATAACCTCTTCACCGTGCCAGCATCTGATCCAGTTTCCGCTGATAGAAGAACTGCTCTTCCGGCTCGAAGGGGCGAGCGTAAAGCACGCGAACCTGTTTGCCGTTCGTCCGATAGACGCTAAAGACGCCGATCTCGCCGACGGACTTGCCGAGGTTGAAAAACCGGGCCTGCACCGAAAACCGAGGCGAATCTGGCAAGAGTCGAATAGCGAATGGGTCTTCAAACGATTCCTCGATTTCCTGCAGGGTCAAAGAGCTGTCCAGATTGAAAGGCGGGTTATTCCAATCAAACTCCATAGCACGTCAGTTGTAGTTATAATGCCCATACAATGTATATACATGGTATTTACATGGCATGCGGTCTGTTGTCAATACCATACCAAACAAATTTTTCGTGAGCAACCACAGGGTACCTTCCATCTCCAGCTTGGACTTCTCGTGGCCCCAAGTTTCCCAGGAATATGCAGTTAATTGACTAAACCGCAAACATTTGCGGAGACTTACCAGCAATTCTCATTACGGAGGAGATGGGGACGCCGGGTGAGGGCACCCGGCCTACAAGGGGGCCGTTTTGCATGGGGTGTAGGCCGGGTGCCCTCACCCGGCGGGGGGCGGCATGGCCATAATGAGAATTGCTGGAGACTTACAGGCTTTTCGCTGTTTTCGGCAGAACAGCATTACCCTCCCCAACCGCTGGCTGGCCGCAACCGAATACCGCCATAGTCTCCCCGTAGTACCTCTGATCGGCGATCAGAGGTACTACGGGGAGACTATGGCCGGGCTCCCCACGTATCCGCAGGACTGGCTGGTGACAGGTGGCGAACGGTGCGAGGCAAAAGGTTTGGCTTTCACGCCGCCAAGCCAGCTCCGAGGGGCTCACCGAGGTGTGAGAATTATGATGCCGCTTGATCAGCGTTCGACAAACGGTTGCTCCCTGTCGCCGGATATGCTTAATTCCAGCTTATGAAATTGTCCCCAAGCTGCCTGGTCGGAGCCGGAGTCGCCTGATCAACCTCCAGCACGACAACCCAATGAAACTCATCACCATCCTCGGCGTCGCCTGGATGCTTCTCCTCGGAGCAACCCAGGCCAGCGCGGCGGAACCCAGCATCGTTCAGACCAACCGTAAGACGACGGCAACCATCGCCAACGTCAGGCGCGAGTTCAGAATCGAGAAGCGTTACCTGAACCTGCCCATCAAGAACGGCGCGCCCAAGCGCCAGGTCACCACGCTGGTGGACGGCAAAGTCGAGGTGAAGAACGACATCGAACTGGCCGACGGCGCGCCCGACTGGTGGGCCTTCATGGACGTTAGCGCATGGCGTGGGAAGACGGTGACGCTGCAAGTGGATAAGCTGCCGGAAGATTCCACGGCATTGAGTTCGATTGAACCGGGCGATTCGATTAAGGGCGCGGAGAATCTCTACCGCGAGCCTTTGCGCGGGCAGCTTCATTTCTCGTCCCGACGCGGTTGGAACAACGACCCCAACGGCCTCGCATTCTACAACGGCGAGTATCATCTCTTCTACCAGCACAATCCCTATGGCTGGGCTTGGGCCAATATGCACTGGGGTCACGCCGTGAGTCGTGACCTGGTGCGCTGGGAGGAACTGGACGATGTGATCGCGCCGGACGACTTCGGCCCGATGTTCAGCGGCAGCGCCGTGGTGGATTGGAACAATACCAGCGGTTTCGGCAAGGACGGCCAACCCGCGTTCGTGCTGATCTACACCGCGGCGGGCAGGCCGACCGTGCAGTGCATCGCTTACAGCACGGACGGGCGTCACTTCACCAAGTTCAGCGGCAATCCCGTTGTAAAGCAAATCACCAGCGGCAACCGCGACCCGAAAGTCTTCTGGCATGAGCCAACCAGGAAGTGGGTGATGGTTCTCTATGTCGGCCTGCCGGAGAAGAAGCACACGATTCACTTCTTCACCTCGCCTAACCTCCGCGATTGGAGCCTGGCCAGTGTCACCGAGGCCGACGCCGATGGGGGTAAGTTTCTCTTTGAGTGCCCGGACTTCTTCGAACTGCCGGTGGACGGCGACGCTTCGAACCAGAGGTGGGTGCTCACGGCGGCCAGCAGCGAATACGCCATCGGCACGTTCGACGGCGTGAAGTTCACGCCCGAGCAGAGCAAGCTCCCGGGCCAGCGCGGAAAAGGATTCTACGCGGCGCAGACCTTCAGCGACATCCCGAAGCAGGACGGACGCCGCATCCAGATTGGCTGGTTCCGAACGGAAACGAAGGGCATGCCCTTCAACCAGTCCATGACCATTCCGCTGGAGTTGAAGCTCACCGCCACACCGGACGGCCCGCGCCTGACACGGACCCCAGTGAAGGAACTGGAGTCGTTGCGCGCCAAGACCCACGAACTTGCCCCACTGACGTTGAAGCCTGACAGCGCCAATCCGCTGGCGGGCGTGAGGGCCGAGCTGGTGGAACTAGACGCCGAGTTCGAGCCGGGCGACGCGAGTGAAGTGAGCTTCAATGTGCGCGGCGCTACGATCAGCTATGACGCCAAAACGCAGGAATTGGTCGTGAACGGTGACCGCGCCCCCGCGCCGCTGCGCGACGGCAAGCAGCGGTTAACGATCTTCTGCGACCGCACCGGGCTGGAGATCTTCGCGAGCGGCGGCCTGACCTATGTGCCGATGCCGTTCCAGCCGAAAGCGGACAACTTTGATATAGGCGTGCGGGCCAACGGCGGCGGCGTCAAATTCAACACGCTGCAAGTCCACGAGCTGAAATCGATCTGGAAATAGTCAGGGATGTTTACGGATTTGTATATCCTCCCAGATAGGACCCGGCTCAGGCAGATAGCTGTCCTTCTAACAGTTGGAGTCTATTGCTTTATCTCGCCGCACTTCCTGTGGGCCGAATACCCGATTCTCGATCAATACAGTTTCAGCAATCGGAATCTGAGTGCCGGTATCGAACTCGGCGCGGGGCCACAAGAACTCGGTCTGGCCGAGCCGTTTATTCGCTTTACCAAGGACGACCAATACGTCGATTTCGAACTGGGCTGTCATCCGGAAAAACAGAACTACTTTACGGTTAAGGTCTGGGGCAGCTCGGGCTCGGGAGGATACGGGCCGGGCAGCACGCTACTGTTGCGCGACCCGGAAAAAGGGGACACACCATTCGACCAGATTTCACGGCAAGACGGCCCCGAAGACCCGCGCAAGCATCCCCGCAAGGGTGAAATCGTCAGACAATATGAGGCAAAGGCCTTTCCCAGTCGCTTCTATTACGCCACCTATCCCATCCCCCTCAAGATGACCCGCGCCAATTCCAAAGTGCAGCTTCGGCTCTTGTACAAAGGGCCCGCACCGGGACCCGACGTGTATCGTGCCTACGCGCATCTTGATCCCTTTTTTGAACCCTCTGCGGATGAGGTTCAGGGCAAGCCTTTCAAACTCGGACCGCCGCGCGAGAAAAAGAAGGTCTCAGTCAAGGAACGCCTCGAGCACTGGAAGGACCAGGCCAACTTCGGTTTTCGGCGGTCCAGGGAATTTCAGCTCTTCGGACAGAAATGGGAAGAAGCGAAAGCGGTCGTGCCGTCATGGGCCAGGGGAGCGTTCCTGGGACGAGGCAGCGGTTCCATTAAGCCAGATGGTCCCTATGCGGAAGACCATGAAGTATTGAGGGACGAAACTAAGCGCTGGGGCAGTCACTTTATCCGTCAGGCCGATTCGGGGATGAACTCATTTCGATTCATTGAAGTATTTGCGCACGCCTATTGTGAGAATTGGTCCGATTTCTATCACGACAAAGAGATGCTGGAGCGGATTGCGGCGGCATTTGATTTCTACAGCCGCGCGCAGGGCAGCAGCGGCGGCTTTACCGGTCCCCCGTTGCCGGGCAAAGACGTCAACTGGCCGACCTGGCTTGGAGGTCCCCGTCGCAGCGATTTCAGTCCCGGCCTGGAGGGGTCGCAGAGGTTCTTCTGGGACGGGTTTGGCATCGTGCTTTCGGATCTCGATAAGGGGGGATTCCTGGAGGTGCGCATTGATGACGACCTGGACCCAAACACCCCGGAAGTCAGCCGCCGGGAGGCCTACACCCGGATGGCGCGCCGCAGCTTCAAGTTGTATGCCAAGCAAGTCCTGGGTCGTTCCATTGCCAACCAGATGATTCACAACTACCGCGCTCTGTATTCGGTCTATAACGTCCTCAAGATCCTGGATCCGAAAATGGCGAAGCAGGAAGAAGACAGGATGAAGGAGCTGGGGGAAGTAGCCGTGGGAATTCGCCGGAATCCCACCTGGCAAAACTATTCCTATTCGCCGGCCGGAATGCCTCTGGAGGACGGCTACGACGCCAATTACGGCAACGGCGGCATGCAGTTAATCGAATTGGCCGAGCTGACGCGCTATGCCGAAATCGGGAGGAAAGCACAAAAGACATTCGACGCCTACGCCCACTTCATGTACCTGAGCAATGACTCCGAGGGCTACCGGACACTCCGCAACGAGGAATGGATCAGCGCACGGGTGATGAAAGGCTTTCCGGGAGTTGAGCGCTACTTTCTTTCCCGATATGCCGCCAAAGAGCTTAAGATACCGGCCGCGATTCGCTATTACGAGCTGCAGGAAGAACAGGGCCGCGCCAATGACAATTTAGAGAAGCTGGATGTCAGGTCGGTGGGCGGCATGTGGGATCGCATCATGAAGGCTGTCTCTAATGCCAATGACGCTCAAGCTGACCGGGAATCCAAACTGCCCTCCACCCCTTACCGGCTGCCGGACGAACGAGAAGAAGACAGTGCTTTCGTTGATGAATACCTGGGCCTAGTGGCGTTCCGGCATGGGGGCACGAGAGTGTTCGCGTCGCTGAATTGGGAAAGCCGGTTCGGCAGGGATTGGGCGAAAGGGACGGCGAACCACGTCGTCCGCCTCGAGTACACGACGCCCGCAATCAACCGGCTCGTCACCGCAATCTGCGTGGAGAGCCCAGGCGGGGCGCTGGGGCTGAACACCATGCGCTACGGCCCCTATTTTGTGGTCATAAACGGCTCCGAGGAGAAGCGCTTTCGGTACGAGATTCCAGAAGATATGCGGGGTAAAGCAGCGACCGACCTGCTGACCGGGAAATACGCGCCTTGGGAAAGTTTTGGTATCATACCCCCGCTTTCCTCAAGGGTTTTCGTGCTCTCGAATCCAGGTAAAGGCGCAGACGGTGGGGCCGTTGAAGCACCCATGACAAAATGAAGGTATTCACGCTTAGGATGATGGTTTTGCTGGGAGTTCTTGGCATGGAAGCGGCCTCGATGGCCGTAGAACATACGCTGGCAGTGGATGGCCAGCCACGCGCTACCATCGTGATCGCCAGGAATCCGACTCCCTCGGCGCGCCTGGCCTCGCTGGAACTCCGGCATCATATCGCCAGAATCAGCGGGGCCGTCCTGCCGATCGTGCTGGACAGCGAAAAGGTAGGCGGGCCGTGTCTGTACGTTGGAGAAAGCGATGCGACGCGGGTCATTGGGCTCGACGCGGCAGGGCTGAAGCCGCAGGAATACCTGATTCGATTTATCCCCCAAGGGATCGTGATCCTGGGGCGCGACTGGCGGGACACGCCAAAGAACCGTGCCGAAGCGGGCCGGGGAACGAATTGGGAAACGCCGCTTGCCGGATGGCGCCAAGTGATTGATTACTCGGCCGCAACCGGCGAGAGCAGCGGTAAGGATCGCATCGAATTACCCGGCCTCTTCGACGAACAGGGCACGTGCTATGCCGCCTACGATTTTCTGGAGCGCTTTTGCGGCGTGCGATGGTACGGCCCTACCGAGCTGAACATCGTAACCCCCAGCAAGCCGACGTTCGCGGTGCAGGGTGACGAAGTGAGGCGAGCGCCCGCCTTCGCGTATCGTGATGGCATTGGGGCCGGCTACCCCATTGTGATAGCGCAGTGGAACGATCCCACACCTGACCAACGCAACCTCTATTGGCGCCGCTTGCGCGTGGGGGGAGAGAAGTGGGCAGGGAATCACTCATTCAGGAGCTTCCAGGATCGTTTCCTGCGGTGGAACCCGGCCCACCCCGAGTTGTTCGAGAAGGAGCGCCCCGAATTCTTCGGACAAGGAACCAAGGGTGGTCCCAACGAACGCCAATTGTGTTACACCAACCCCGACTTGGTGGCCCAAGTGGCGCAAGACGCACGGGATTTCTTTGATGGCAAGGGGCTCAAGGGATCCCAGGTGGGCATGGGTGACTACTTCGCGCTCATACCCCTCGACAATAATCGTTGGTGCACGTGCGCGCGGTGCCAGGCCGTGCTAAAGCGAGACAGGTATAACCGGAAGGGCAGGTTTTTCGGCAACGGAACCGCAACGCATTACTGGTTCGGTTTCGTGAACGCGGTCGCCAAGGAAGTCGCAAAAACCCATCCGGGCAAGTATATCTCGACGCTGGCCTATGACGTATATTCCATTGCTCCCGAAGACTTCACCTTGGAGCCGAACGTCGCCGTGGCGCCATGCCTGCAGACCCGCAACTACTGGGCGCCGCGGATCAAGTCGCACGAGCATGCCTTCTACGAGAAATGGGTGGCGCAGGACCGGCCAATCCACGTCTGGAACTACTATAATTTTCCGGAGGAGTGGACCTTGGACGGGAAATGGCGATGTTTTCCGGGGTTCAGCGCGCACATGTTGGCCGAGGAGATCAAGATGTACCACCACGACCATGTGCGCGGGGTGTTTCTGTGCGGGATCGGCGAGCAGGTGGACTATTATCTGACCATGAAACTCTACGACGATCCGACGCGGAATGTGGATGAACTGCTCCGCGAGTTTTTTACCAGCTACTTCGGAGCGGCTGGAGAGCCTATGGCGAGGTTCTATAGCCTCATCGAAACAACCTACTCCAGTCCGGAGAATTACCCGGAAGAAGTCCGCACGCAGAACGCCCAATACCATCAAAACGAACGGATCGCATGGGAATTTCTTGGGACAGAGCCCAGAATGACCGCTCTGGGGCTACTGATCGCGGAGGCCGAAAAACAGGCGGCCAACGATTTGGAGCGAAAGCGCGTACAGACCTGGAAAAAGGGGGTATGGGACTACATGGTCAAAGGACGAGCCGACTACTACGGAAAGAAAGCGAAATGAAACAACATCTCTCATCACACCCTTCACATCATTCCGAAGCTTTCGCTTTACCGTTGATGCTGGCCGGGCACGGTCTTTGTTTCCAGCTCGCTTGACGGCCCTTGGGAACAACTGGGCTTGATTCAGGTCGCGACCAATGAATTCAGCAACCTGGGCCGCATGTCCAACACGAGCATGATGGTTCGGCCGGACGGGCACTTCGAGATCGTGCCGCGTTCCGGGGCGATTCTCATCAACACGAACGGCGTGCTCGGCCCCTACGTCGTGCAAGGTCCGAGTATCTATCCGCATATTATTGGCATGCCCCAACACAGCAGGAGCAATCTGGAGGACCCGGTCGTGTGGTTCAGCGGCGGCCTGTATCACATCCTCGTCAACAACTGGAGTGACCGCAAAGCCTACCACCTCACCTCCGTGGACGGCATCAAGGACTGGACGTTCCAGGGACTCGCCTACGACCCGACGAAAGACTTCGTGCGTTACACCGACGGCACGGTGAACCATTGGGTAAAACTGGAACGCCCCGGCGTGCTCCTGGAGAACGGCCATGTGACTGCCGTCACCCTCGCCGTGTTGGACGTGCCCAAAGATCAGGAAAAGGGCAACGACAACCACGGCAGCAAAGTCATCGTCGTTCCGTTCGATGGTGCTTCTTTGGATCGCGATCTGCATAAATAATGCAAACGCTGCCCCGACCTGCATGCACCAACAGTCTGAATTCCTTGGCCGCGTCAACCCGTCTGAAATGAAATCACCCATGTCCGATTTGAAACTCGTATATATGATGCAAACTTTTTGCCTCGCTCATGTGTTCGCCATTCTCGCGTGCGTAATCTCAGGCTGTGCGAGCCGTCCGCCTGCGCCCGAAGCCAGCAGTCCGATCATGTCCGGCAACCCGGTTCTGTCCGGCTGGTATGCCGATCCGGAGGGGGCGATCTTCGGCACTCAATACTGGATCTTTCCCACTTGGTCCGCGCGGTATGAGGAACAGGTGTTCCTGGATGCTTTTTCGTCCCCTGACCTGGTGCACTGGACTAAGCACAGCCGCATCCTTGCCACTAACGCCGTCTCCTGGGCGCGCCGCGCGATGTGGGCTCCCGCCATTGCTGAGAAGGGTGGGAAATACTTTCTCTTCTTTGGCGCAAACGACATTCAAAACAATCAGCAGCGCGGCGGCATTGGTGTGGCGGTGGCGGATAAGCCGGAAGGGCCGTATAAGGATTACCTGGGAAAGCCGCTGGTTGACTGTTTTCACAATGGGGCTCAGCCCATCGACCAGGCGGTCTTCCGCGATACCGATGGGCAGTATTACATGATTTACGGCGGCTGGAGACACTGCAACATCGCCCGCCTGAAGGAGGACTTTCGCGGCTTCATTCCGTTTGCCGATGGCACTGTCTTCAAAGAGATCACTCCTGAAAGCTATGTCGAGGGGCCGATGATGTTCGCCCGGGCCGGCAAGTACTACTTCATGTGGTCAGAAGGGGCCTGGACGGGACCGGACTACTCCGTAGCCTATGCCATGGCCGATTCGCCGCTGGGGCCCTTCAAACGGATTGGAAAAATCCTTCAGCAGGACCCCAACGTGGCGACGGGCGCGGGACACCACTCCGTTATTAAGCTGCCGGGGCAGGATGTTTACTACATTGTTTATCATCGCCGGCCGCTGGGAGAAACCAACGGCAATCATCGGGTGGTCTGCATCGACCGCATGGAGTTTGACGATCAAGGGCGCATCAAGCCGGTGAAAATCACCTTCGAGGGCGTGCCGCAGCATGTCATCCACCCCAACCGATCCCACTGAACTGGATTACCATGAATATACGATTGTTTGTCTGCTTGTCCCTGTTAAGCCTCGTCTTGACGGCAAACGCCGCGCCGGGAGGATCCTTGGAAACCAGCTTCCAGCATCCGCCCGCTGCGCTGCGCCCCATGCCGTTGTTGTGGCTCAATGGCACGTTGACGCCGACGGAGATTCAATCGCAATTGCAGGGTGCGCGGGACCAGAGCGGTTTCGGTGGCGTGGCTCCGCTCCCATTGGAAGGACGGTATGGCCATACGCTGCCAAAATATTTGACCGATGACTACTTTGCCCGCTATGGCGACATCCTAAACACGGCGCGCGAACTGGGGATGGAAGTCATTCTCTATGATGACGAGGGTTTTCCCAGCGGTTCCGCCGGCGGCAGAATGATGAAGCTCTTTCCTGACGACACCTTGAAGCGTCTTGACAAGGTGGAGGAGGAAGTTCAAGGCCCGACAAATTACTCAAGGGATCTCCCGGCTGGCGCGCTCATGGGCGTAGTCGCCATGAATCCGCAGACTTGGCAGCGGATTGACCTCACCACCAATGTCAGCGCCAGTCATCTGACGTGGCAGGCACCGGCGGGCGCTTGGAAGGTCATGCTATTCACCTGTGTCGCGACTGGCAACCAGCTCGTGGATTTCATGAGCCCCGAAGCGGTGGACAAGCTCATCACGCTCACCTATGGCGAGTATTTCCAGCGTTTCCCGGAACATTTCGGCTCGACGATCCACCGGAATTTTTTTGATGACGTCGGTTTCCACGGGAAAGTTCGGCCGTGGACGACGGCGTTCAATGAGAAGTTCCAGAAGCAATACGGCGTCAGTCCCGTGCCGCTCTATCCGGCGCTCTGGCGGGACATCGGCCCGGACACGGAGGCGGCGCGCGTGGCCTTGTTCGCCTTCCGCGCCGAATTGCTGGCGGAAGGTTATCCGGGGCGCGTCGGCGCGTGGTGCCGCGCGCATGGTATGCAAAACGAAGGCCATCCGCCGGGCAACTACGATCCGTGCCCGGTGGACATCCACTGCGACACGTTAAAGTTTTACCGGCACGTGGATATTCCACTGATGGACGCCATATTTTATCACGGCCACGGGCGTCCGGGTTTCAAACTCATCAGTTCGGCGGCGACGATGTATGATCGGCCACTCGTTGCGGCGGAGGAATACGGCGCCTACGCCGAGAAAGATTTCGATTCGGTGATGCTCTATCGAACTGGTTTGGAGTTGTTCGCCCGCGGCGTAAATCGGGTGATTCCGCACGGTCAATGGCTGGACCCGGAGCATGTGAGACCTCCGCCGCTCATCTCGCACTTGAGCGCGAAGTTGCTGCCTTCCTTGCCCGGCTACAGCGAATGGAGCGCGCGATGCAGTCTATTGCTGCAAGGGGGCCGTCCGGTGGTGGACATCGCCATGCTCTATCCCATCGCCGCTATGGAGGCCTATTACAATTTCAACCTGCCCGAAAGAAATTGGGGCTTCAATGTGCCGCCCGAGTGCGATTATCAGCGCGTGAGCGATAAGCTCACCTGCCACGTCCGCCGCGACTTCACCTTTCTGCATCCCGACGCACTTGCCGCGCAATGCACCCGGCAAGGCGTGACCCTGCGCCTGAACAACGCCACAAACTGGCAGGAGTATCAAGCGGTCATCATCCCCGGCGGCAAGGTGATCCCTTGGGAAAGCCTGAAGATAACCAAAGATTTCTATGACCACGGCGGCAAGGTGATCGCGACGACCCGCCTGCCGGAAAAATCCGCCGAGTTCGGCCACGACGCCGACGTGCAGTCAGCCATCGCCGAGATGTTCGGTTCCGTCCCGGCTTATGTGGCGCCATCTAAGCCGCCCGGCAAGCCGGATCAAAAAGGTCAGGGCGTGGTGCTGCCCGAAACAGAATATGCCGCGACCCCGTTCCAGACGCGCACCAACGGAAATGGCGGCAAGGCCTATTTCGCACCGCAGCCCACGGTCGCCGCGTTGCAAGCCATGCTGGACGACGCCTTGCCGGTGCCGGACGTGGCGTTTGATGAGAGTCTGCGCGTCAGCAGCGGCGATGGCGCGTTGTCCTATCTCCACAAACAGAAAGATGGCCGCGAGATCTATTTCTTCGCCAATTCCAGCGATGACACTGTGGACACGTTTGTCCGTTTGCGTGGCAACCTGACGCCACAATTTTGGAACCCGCACACCGGCGAGAAGACTCCCGCCAAAGTCACGCACGTGCAGGAGCACGGCCAGGCGACCACTCGCCTGCATCTCAAGCTTGCACCCGTAACCTCCCTTTTTGTAATTGCACCGTAAGCCAGACATGAGCAATATGAAACCACTCCACCTGCTTATCCTTGGTTCGGCTGTGAACCGCAGAGCGTCAACAAGCAAATCAATCAATTAATGAAACGTCCATTCTTCGTCCTCCTCAGCGTCGTTCTGGCTTGTGCAGTCTCACCGTTGAGCGGGCAGGAAATCAACGCGCGCGGCCAGCATCCGCGCCTGTTCTTCACCCCGGAGGTGATCGAGAAACTAAAGGAGCGGATCAAGACCGAGCCAACGACTGCGAAGGCATGGTCGAACATTCTGGCCGACGCAAAATCAATCGAAGAACTCAGCCTGGCTTACCGCATGACCGGGGAGAAGCGTTTTGCCGAACGGGCGCGGAACGCCGTGGGCGGCCTGAACTGGGGCGACTCCCTCCTAATGCGACGCGATCCGCCGTGGCACACCGGGTTAGGGACGGCGCGGAATTGCTACGAAAGCGCGGTGGCATTCGATTCCATTTACGACGCGCTCACCCCGGAGGAGCGCAAAACCCTTGCGAAATACATTGTGGATCGCGGGATACTGCCCACGCTGGACGATTGGGTTCTAGGCGGGGAACGCATCCACACCCTGGACTCGATGGGCCACAACTGGTGGAGCGCCTGCGTGTTCAGCGCGGGCATGGCGGCCCTGGCCGTGATGGACGAAGAGCCGCGCGCGAAGGATTGGCTGAAGCGCATCTCCGATGGCTCCGTCGAGTGGCTCGACTTCGGGGGCAGCCTGCTCGACAACAAGCCAAAGTTATTCGACGCCGGCGGATTTTTCGAAGACGCGAACTACGCCTGTGTCGCCGTATCGCAGTATCTGTTGTTCCGACTGGCGTGGAACCAGGCGCTGGCCGCGCCGGCGGCGCCGGAGATTCCGTTCCTGGACCAGAGCGGCGATTATTTTATGAACGTCTCCTACCCGAACTCGGGCCAGATGATGACGCTGAACTTTGGCGACGGCGGCCTGTTTGCCGACGGGAGCAGTCCGGTAGCGTTGCTGTGGGCGAATGGCTACCGCAAGCCGCGCTACCTCTGGTATTTGAACGAAACCCGCGCCGAGCACCACCGCGCAGGCACTGACCGCACGACCCCCTTGGGCCTCGTCTATTTCCCGAGCGATGTGGAACTCGCATCGCAACCGGGTACGCCTGACCTGCCTCCGTCCGCGCTCTATCACGACATGGGCTGGGCGATGCTGCGGTCGGCTTGGGACAAGAATGCGACGCTGCTGGGCGTGAAATCGGGTTACACCTGGAACCATTCCCATGCTGACGCCGGCTCCTTCCTGCTGTTTCATCGCGGTGAATATCTGCTGATTGATTCGGGCAAGTGCAACTACGGCCTGCCGGAATACGACGCTTACTACCGGCAGGACCGCGCCCACAACGTGGTCCTCTTTAACGGCGCGGCGCAAAACCCGGAAGATACCTATTTCGGCTCGAAGTTTCCGGGCACCGTGTCGCACCTGATGGACGCGGGCGGTTTGAAATACGTTCTCGCTGACGCCACGGGGCCCACCTCGCAACGGTTCATTCGCAACTACCGCCACTTCCTCTGGCTCGGCGACGTGATCCTGATTATCGACGATCTGAAGACGTTTGAGCCGGGGAAGTTCGAGTGGCTGCTGCATGTGGACGGCACGGCAAACCAACGCGGACAGGATCTGGAGGTTGCCAAAGGCGCCGCCCGGGTGCTGGTGCGGCCGCTGTTCCCGATGCCGTTTGCCGACGCGGGCTATCCGGCGGACTTTCCCGAGAAGACGCGGCTGGAAGTGAAGACCGGGCTGCAAGACCGCCATCCGAACACCAACGTGACTTACTACTCGTTTGTCGTGCCCGAGCAATCGCGCCGCACGAAGTTCATCACCGCCGTGTTGTTGGTGAGCGAGACGAACCAGGCGAGCCTGCCGCAACTGGAACGACTGGAAGGGACGAATTTCATCGGCGTGCGCGTGCGGCAGGGCGGCACGACCACGGACGTCTATCTGAACCTGCTGGCGGACGGCCGCATCATGCATCGCAACGCCAACCTCAAGGTGAACGGCTGGGAGACCGACGCCTATCTCACCGCTATCACGTTCCCGGACGGCAGCGATATGACTGATCCGGACGCCGCCTCACGTTACTTCATCGCGCAGGGCAGCTACCTGCGGCGTGAGGACAAAGTGGTGCTGGATTCGCTCTCGAAAGTGTTCCTGGTGGCGGACCGCACCGCGTCGGGGCTGACCGTGCTGCTCCAGGGCCAGCCGACCATCAATGCCTATCTTCGATCCGCCCGGCAGCCGAATACACTCGTAGTCAACAGGGCGAACCGCGAGGCGCTTTACGATGCAGCAACGAAGATGGTTAAGATTTCAAAGCATGAGTAATCCTTTGAACCGCGCCACGTTTAGAAAGCAGCTTCTTATCGGTTTAAGGCAAAAAACTGTTGCCTGCCACCCGCCATCTGTGGTTGAGTAGTAGGTGATGATCAAGCAGTCGTAGCAGGATCACCTATTTTATGAATAGCATGTGGCAACTGTGCGGAAGCAAAACATCGACGCGGAACCAGTGGCATCGGGGCGGATTCACACTTATTGAACTGCTCGTGGTGATCGCCATCATCGCCATTCTGGCGGCAATGGTGCTGCCCGCACTGGGCAGGGCCAAGGTCAGGGCGCAACGCCTAAGTTGCATGAACAACACCAAGCAGATCACTCTCGCTTGGATCTGGTATAGCGGAGATTACAACGAAAGGATCCTGGGTGCCAGGCAATGGATGGCCGGGGATGTTGGGGATGATGCGAATAATCAACAAGGAGGCGGTGAGAGCAATGATTTTGTTGATCTCAACGACTATCTCCACAAAAGCGAATTGAATACTTACCTCAAGGGCAATGTGAAAGTGTACAAATGCCCCGGGGACCGGCGGGTCAGCGCTAAGATCCATACCAAGGGAACAATAACAATGCCAGTCGGCACCCCGGCCTGTCGCAGTTACAGTATGAACGGTTATATTGGTCCGGAAACGGCTCCGTCCGGTTTCAGTACTTCCTGGACTCCCGGTTTCTTGCATTACCGATATTCAAGCGCTCTGGCTCGCCCCGGGCCGAGGGACACCTTCGTCATTCTCGATGAGGGGCTCACTATTAACGATGGCTATTTTGCCACGGACATGGATAATTACGATCCGCTGAACTGGCCTAACAAGCGGACGACGGATGCGCCCGCCACCTATCACGACAAAGCCGGCAGCTTTTCCTTCGCGGATGGACATTCCGAGATTCACAAGTGGAAGGATTCTCGCACTTGGGGCGTTCTCAAGGTCGGTTGGGCTTCCCCCAACAACGCGGACATAGACTGGCTTCAATCCAAAGCTTCGGCCAAAATAGAAAATCCGACGCGATGACGACATTCGGTGCGCTATGAAACCGTCAAATCTTCGCTCATGGCTCGCATTCGCCTGCTGCCTTTGCGCTTCCATAACGACCTCCTTTGGCCAGGCCCTTCCACTTCGCTACCAATTGCTCAACTACTGGAACTTCGAGACCAATTACAACGACAACGCCGATTGGCAGTTTGGTTCTGCGTCCACCTTTGCCGACACCGGCACACCTGGGGTCGGCACCTCCCACCAGACCAGCGCGCTGCTCGGCGGGCCGACCAATTACGTCCACTGCAACAACGCCAGCCAACCCAGCTACATCACGGTCCCGGCCAGTACCGACATCTACCTGGCGGGGAAAAGTCTCTCCGTCTCGGTGTGGATCCGTATCACCAATTTCACCAAGAGCTGGGAGTGCGTTTTCTCTACGGGTGACGCCGAGTCAAATTATCGGCTCCAGCGCGCCGGCACCGCCAATTGGCTGGAATTTGTGGGTGGCAATAGCGGCACCTACAAAGAGGTTGCAGGCGGCGCTTCTTATCCCGTGAATGACGGGAAGTGGCACCATATCGTTTGCATTAACGACGCTGTGAACGGCAATGAGCAATTTTGGCAGGATGGCGTTCGGATTGGCTACCAGCCTGTGACTGGGGTGCTCGTCAACAACACTACTACCGCGAGGTTGCTGATCGGCGAAAACCCGGGTGCAACTGGTCGTCAGTGGGGCGGGGATATTGCCGATATGGCCATGTGGACCCGGGTGCTGTCAGCAACCGAAATCACCAATATCTACAGGATGGGCACGAACGGAGTGCAGTTGTCCACATTGCTGGCTGCACCCGACTTGGATTCGGATGGCGATGGTATTCCGGATTGGTGGTGCCAGAGGTACTTTGGTCATCCCAATGGACAAGCCGACGACCTAACAAGGGCTGGAGACGATTGGGATGGCGACGGGTTGACCAACTTGCAGGAATACACTAACCACAACGGACAATTGTCATCGAATCCGAAGCTTTATGACACGGACGGAGACGGAGCGACTGACGGGCAGGAGTTCGCGGCCGGAACAAATCCGAACGTTGCTGACACCGACGGAGATGGGTTGTGGGATGGCGACGAGATCAACAGCTACCACACGAGTCCGCTCCTGACGGACACCGACGGTGATGGCATGAATGACAATCAAGAAGTCTTCTACCAATACGACCCGTTGGTCCCCAACACGGGATTCGATTTCGGACTGCAGGGGTATTGGCCGATGGATACCGGCTTCGACAGCCCCGCGCCCTATGGATGGGCGACGTACGGGACAGGCGGGGTCGTGCTAACGAACGCCGGCAAATTCGGGAATGCGGCCAGTTTTCAAGGATCGAGCTATCTCGAGGTGTGGGGTTACGCCCCCACGTGGGATTTCCAGCCGGTCTATGGAGGCGGGCAGAACTGGTCGGTTTCAATGTGGTTCACGTTGGACATATCCTTCTCCAAGGGTTGGCAATGTTTGATTGCCAAGGGCGATGCCGGCAATACCTGGCGCATCGCCCGTGCTGGCGACAACCCCTACCTCAATATTAACGTTGGTAACAACATCGGCGGGGACATACCCCTCGCGCAACCGACCGCCAGCCCGACAACGTGGCACCAGATCGTCCTCGTCGCCAGGATCAATGACCATTGCGAATTCTGGTACGATGGCGTGAAGGCGTTCACCTGTGCTGGACCGGCCTTGGGGAGCGTCGACACTCGCTTGTGGATCGGTAACAATCCGGGAAACACTCCCGGGCCGGGTATGGACCGTCAATGGCAGGGAAAGATTGATGATGTGGCGATCTGGACTCGCGCTTTGTCCCCGACAGCGATTGTGCAGATGTGGAACGGCGGCGCGGGGCGGAGCGTCGGTGATTTGATTGCCCACCCGGTTTTCCAGTTCACCGACACCCTCTACAATCCGGTGACCGGCTCCGTGACGTTGACATGGTCCTCGCTAGTCAACCAGACCTATGCGCTGCTCTACTCGACCAACGTCTTCAATATCACCAATGTAGTCAATGCTTCGATCAATTCCCAAGGTGCGAGCACGACTTACGGGCCCTTTGCCAAGCCAGTCCCCAACGCGCAACGGCTCTTCTTTAGGGTGAAACAGAATTAGCGGGAACAGAAGAACGGGCAACCATCAGGGGGGGGAGGTTGCTGTTCAACGGCGGCGAGTCAAAGCCCAAAGCCACCCCAAGGCTACCTCAATGCGTGTTGATAGCCAACCGATTGCGACCCTAAGGCCACCCTAATGCGACTTTCCGCACCGGCAATCCAGCGCCCGGTCCCGAATTGGCCAGCGACCGTGTGCCCCCAAGGTGCGCTTGAGGTTATTGGCCTAATCCTTATCGCCACCCTTGCCGCTGTCGCTGCCGACACTGTTCATCAACTCGATGAGGGGCAGGAACATGGCAATGACGATACTGCCGACGATGACGGCCAGGAAGACGATCATGATCGGTTCGAGCAGCGAGGTCATGGCCGCGACGGCGTTATCGACCTCCTCGTCGAAGTTGTCAGCGATCTTGAGCAACATTTCCGGGAGGGCGCCGGTTTGTTCGCCGACGTCCACCATGCTGATGACCATGGGGGGAAAGACGCCGGAGGCCTCGAGAGGGGCGGTGATGGTTTCGCCCTCTTTGACACTCTCGTGGACGGAGTTGACAGCGCTGGCGATGATGACGTTGCCGGCGGTTTCTTTGACGATGGTCAGGGCCTGGAGGATGGGGACGCCGCTGCTGACGAGGGTGCCGAGGGTGCGCGTAAATCGCGAGATGGCGACCTTGCTGACGACGGGGCCGACGACGGGCACCTTGAGCTTGAACTTGTCCCAGACCATGCGGCCGAACTTGGTGCGGATGAAGAGCATGAAGATGACCACGAACGCGGCCACGCCGGCCACTGTAAGAATGAAGTGGTCCTTGATTACCTCACTGATCCCGAGCACCAGGAGCGTGAACCCGGGCAGGGCTTTGCCTTCCAACATGCCGGCGAACACTTCCTTGAATTTCGGAATCACTACGACCATCAGAATGGTCAGGATGGCGCCGGCGACCACGAGCACGGCGATCGGGTAAAACATGGCCGCGACCACCTTGCCCTTGATTTTCTGGGCCTTCTCCATGAACTCGGAGAGCCGGTTGAGCACGACTTCCAGCACGCCGCCCAGCTCGCCGGCCTTGACCATGTTGACGAAGAGCCGGTTGAAAACCTTGGGATGCTGGGCCAGGCCCTCGGAGAAAGTGCTCCCCCCTTCAATCGACACGGCCAACTCGCCGATAATGGACTTGAGGGTGGCATTGCGCTCCTGCTTTTCGAGCACGCGCAGGCCGCGCAGCAAGGGCAACCCGGCATCCACCAGCGTGGCCAACTGGCGGGTGAAGGTGGTGAGCACCTTGGACTTTACCCGCCCGCCCATGCCGGGGACTTTGAAGTTGAGATTGACGCTGAACCCCTTGCCCTTCTTCTTGGCCCCCGCTTTGGGTGCCGGGCCGGCCTTCTTGTCACCCTTGCCCTTCTCGATCTCCACGATCTTGGTCGGGAAAAGGCTCATCTCCTTAACCCGGGCAATCGCATCGTTCTGGCTGGCGCC
>Ga0194060_10001197_pt1 | contig 18682 bp, 17 predicted proteins | sample SepL225m_MetaG_FD_163427 | JGI IMG/M metagenome (GOLD analysis project Ga0194060, IMG submission 163427) | Anoxic zone freshwater microbial communities from boreal shield lake in IISD Experimental Lakes Area, Ontario, Canada - Sep2016-L222-5m | ecosystem: Environmental > Aquatic > Freshwater >...
GTGACGATTGTGCCGATGCCGGCCACCAGGTAAACGACGATCGCAACCAGTGAATCCTTGCGCAAGCCGAAGTCAAACATGGTAACGCGCAGACGGTGCGCGGCGTGCCACAGAAAGAGCGTGATCACGCCGATCAGGAACAGCTTGCCAAACCAGTGGGCCGCAAAGGCGTGCAGCTTGGCGTAGCTCAGCAGATCAGGCGCATGGCCGAGAGACAGCATCAGGAACAGCAGCGCCAGCACCGGTGCCAGAAAAGCGGCCAGCGTACCACCAGCGGCAAACAGGCTCCAGAAAATGGGTTTATTCGACTTGGCCATGGTTACAGCACTCCTGCGAAAAACAAGACCACCAGCGTGGCTACGGCCCACACCGCGTAGTGAGCGCCAACAATGTACTTGCCGTCCAGGAAATCCTCGCCGGTTTGTACCGGCATCGCTTTGGGCGTCACGTTAAACCAGTTGGTCGCGTTGTAGGTGGCAAAAGCCAGAACCACTGCCATGCCCAGAAAACTCCAGGGGCCTTGGAGGGCCGCGATGAACGAGTCCCAGGCTTGCTGGCCTTGGGCCAGACGCTCGACTGCACAGACCAGCAGCAGCGCAAAAGCGCCGATCGGGATGCATGTGACTTCGCGCGACATGTAGCGCATATAGCGCGGATGCTTCAAGTACCAGCCGGTCTTGGAGACCTCGCGAACAAAAGGTTTGCGGCTCATTTTGCGCCTCCGGGTAACAGATGTTCCTTGAACCAGTCGATGGTGCTGGCAACCTTGACCTGCTGCAGTGCGCTGGCCGGATCCACGGCCTTCGGACACACTTCGGAGCAGGCGCCGACAAACGAGCACTCCCAGACGCCTTCGTTGGTTGCAATGACTTCCTGGCGCTCGTCGCGTCCACCGTCGCGTGAATCCTGGTTGTAGCGGTGTGCCAGGGCAATCGCTGCAGGGCCGATGAACTTGGGCTGCAAGCCGTATTCGGGGCAGGCGGCATAGCACAGCATACAGTTGATGCACATCGAAAACTGTCGGTACTTCATCAGCTGCGCCGGTGTTTGCTTGTATTCACCCTCTGCGATGCTCTTCTTTTCCTTGGGAATGAGATAGGGCTTGACGCGTTTGAGTTTGTCGATGAAGTCATCGGCAACGGTGACCAGATCGCGCTCGATCGGGAAGTTGGCCAGCGGTTCGACCCGGATCACACCCTCGTAGTGGCGCAAAAAGGCGTGGCAGGAGAGCTTGGGCTCGCCGTTGACCATCATGCCGCAGCTGCCGCAGACTGCCATGTGGCAGGACCAGCGGAAGTTCAGGGTCGGGTCGATGGTTTCCTTGACGGCATTGAGAGCGTCAAGCACCACCCACTCTTCCGGGCACATCAGTTCATATTTCTGGAAATGCGGCTCTTTGTCGGTGTCCGGGTTATAGCGCAGCACTTCCAGCTGGACCAGACGCTTTTTCAACTGAGTCATTTGTGGTCTCCTGAATAGTCACGCACACCTGGAGGCGATTTGGTAATGACCACGTCCAGATAGTCCAGACGCGGCGCCTGCTGGCCCTGGTAATAGGCCATGCTGTGGCGCAGGAAGGTCTTGTCGTCACGCTCGACGTAATCGAGCCGTTGGTGCGCACCGCGAGATTCCTTGCGCGCCAGAGCGCTTACCGTCAACGCTTCAGCGCAATCGAGCATGGAGCCGAGTTCAAGGACCTGGAACAGGTCGGTGTTGAAGACGTTGCTCTTGTCGTGCAGCACCACCTTGTTGTAGCGCTGGCGCAGTTCCGCGATCTTGGCAACCGCTTCCTTCAGGCCATTTTCTTCGCGATACAGACCGGCGTTTTTCTCCATCGTGTCCATCATTTCCTTGCGCAGGCCGGACATCGACTCGGTGCCGTCGGTGCGCGAGAACAGTTCGCGTACCCGCGCCTGCGACTCGTTGGCGCGCGCCTGTAACGCCGTCGTATTGGGCTTCGGCAGGCCTTGCATGTGGGCGATGGCCGACAGCGCAGCGCTCTTGCCAAAGACCAGCAGTTCGACCAGCGAATTGGAGCCAAGCCGGTTCGCACCGTTCAGACTGACACAGGCGCATTCGCCTGCGGCAAACAGACCGGGCAGCTGCGTGGCGGCCTTGGTGTTGGTGGAGATGCCCCCCATCATGTAATGCACCACCGGACGGATTGGAATCGCGTCCTTGACGATGTCCACACCCAGATAAGCGATACCCAGTTCGCGCACCAGAGGCAGACGCTCATCGATGTATTTTTCACCGAGGTGGCGCATGTCGAGCATCACGCACTCGCCCCACGGCGTCGTCACGGTATTGCCCTTTTGCAGTTCGTGCCAGTAAGCCTGGCTGACGCGGTCGCGCGGGCCGAGTTCCATGGTCTTGAGTTGCGGTTTGCCCAGTGGTGTCTCCGGGCCCATGCCGTAATCCTGCAGGTAGCGTCGGCCGTTCTTGTTGAGCAGCACGCCGCCTTCACCGCGGCAGGCTTCGGTCAGCAGACTGCCGGTATTGGGCAGACCGGTTGGGTGGTACTGCACAAACTCCATGTCCTTGAGCGGCACGCCGGCGCGGTAAGCCAGTGCCATGCCGTCGCCGGTCTTGATGGCGCCGTTGGTGCTGAAGGGGAAGATGCGACCCGCGCCGCCACCGCAAATAATGACCGACTTGGCGTGGAACTGCTTGATCATGCCACTGCGCATTTCCATCGCCGTGACACCCTGGCAGCGACCGTCATCGACCAGCAGATCGAGCGCGAAGTATTCGTCAAAGCGCTGAATCGAAGGGAACTGCAGCGTTGTTTGGAACAGCGTATGCAGAATGTGAAAGCCCGACTTGTCGGCAGCAAACCAGGTGCGCTGCTTCTTCATGCCGCCAAAGGGGCGCACGGCGACAGAGCCGTCAGCTTCGCGGTTCCAGGGGCAACCCCAGTGTTCGAGTTGGGTCAGTTCCTTCGGTGCTTCGTGCACGAAGTACTCGACGCAGTCCTGATCCGAGAGCCAGTCGCCACCGCCCACGGTGTCGTCAAAGTGCAGGTCAAAACTGTCGTCCTTTTTGATGACGCCAGCGGCGCCACCCTCGGCTGCGCAGGTGTGGCTGCGCATCGGGTAGACCTTGGAGATCAGCGCAACGCTCAGCTTCGGGTCGGTCTCGGCCAGCGCAATAGCGGCTCGCAGGCCCGCGCCCCCCGCACCAATGATGACGACATCGGTCGTGACTATTTCCATTTCTTCCTTTCCATCACCGAAGTGATTCCAACCAACAAGATTCGGTCATTGCGAGCGTAGCGCGGCAATCCAGGCGGTTGGGGCCATGGATCGCCACGGCCTGCGGCCTCGCGATGACGTGAACCGGTACTGCGACCATTGCGCTATTCCTAGTGACTCGTGAAGAAGCCCACCGCCACCAGCGTCAGCAAGGTCAGGCCGATCGTGATCAGGGTAAAGCCCAGTACTTTCGAGGCCGCCAGTTTGCCAGGCGACGGAGCGTCGACCAGGTATTTTTCCAACTCGCCGCTGTCAACCAGACGTTGGTACTCCACGCCGTGGTCGTGCTTGAACTCTTCGAGCGAGAAGGTGCCAGTGAACATCACCACTTCGAGCGGGAACTTGTCCGGACGGAAGTGGTTGTTGAAGAAGTGCACCGTGAACAGGAACACCACAGCCAGGAACGCCTCTTCGCCGTGGAAGATGGCTGCCACGTTGAAGATCCAACCCGGCAGGAAGGCACCGAAGAAGCCCGGCAGCCACATGATCAGGCCACTCACACCAATGATGGTGACCCCCCAGAATGGTGCCCAGTAGTCAAACTTCTCCCAGTAGGTCCAGCGGTCAAATTTCGGCCGAGGGCCCTGACCAAAGAACCACTGGAACATGGCCAGCATGTCCTTGCCGTCCTGCAGATTGGGTACCATGGAATTCGGACCCAGAATTTTGAAGGTCTTGCGGTTGCGGATCATGCCCCAAGTCATGTAGATCAGGTGCCAGAAGAACACACCGGCAAAAACGACGGCCGCAACACGGTGAATGATGCCCGCGGTGTGCGGACCACCCAGCGCCCTCATGATGGTCGGCGCCCAGCCCACCTCGGCGTAGAACAAGGGCATACCGGTCAAGGTCAGCACCATCAGGCTCAGCGCGAAGGTCAGGTGTGCGATGCGCCAGATCGGGGTAAAGCGCTGCACATGCTTGCCCTTGAATTGCGCCGGCACTGAGTCAGGTTTGATGTGCGGCTGACCCGCACGTCCTTTGCGCTCCTGGTATTCGCGATAGAACCAGAGTGCGGTATGCAACCAGAAGAAGCCAAAGGTGCCGACCAGCAACTGCACCATGATCTGCCAGGCCACCCAGATTTGCGGGTACTTGTTGAAATCATGCGCGTTGCCGTGCGGCTGGAAACTGGCAAACCCGGCCGGCACATCGGGCAGACCCTTCTTGGCGTTGTGGCAGGTCTGGCAGGTCTTCATCCGGTTGTTCGGATGCACCATCGATTTGGGGTCGTTGACTTTCAGTATTTCATGGCTACCGTGACAGTTGTAGCACTTGGCTGTGTAGGCGTATCCCAGCGTACTGATCTGGCCGTGGAAGGTGTCCTTGTAGGTGTCGAGCTTGTCGACGTGGCAATTGCCGCAGTTGGTCGAAACCGTCAGCTTGAAGGCGTCGCCAGAGGTGCTGCTGATGCCATGAGCCGTATGACAGTCGGAGCAGACAGCGGCTTGCGCCAGCAGCTTCTTGCTGTTTTCCTGACCGTGCACAGAGGTTCGATAGGCTTCGAGCTGGTCTGTATGACAGGAGCCACCACAAACAGTCGGGATCTCCAAGCGCCACTGCGTGTGCTGCGGCGTGTTCTTGGGCGGGACATGGAAAGTGTGCGTGTCGTGGCAATTGTCGCAGGCGGCATTGGGCTTGGTCTTGTCGTCCGCATTGGGGCGCGCATGGAAGGACTTCTTGTAGGCCTCGATGTTCTTGGCAACGACGCCCAGGCGCGGACGCTCCTTGCCCTTGCCGAACTTCTCGGTCTGCTCCCACAACTCGGTGTGGCAACCTGCGCAGTCAACCTTCTTCAGTGGTTGCGCGGTGTCCTTGACGTGGGCGTTGGCCTTGTCTGCGTTGTCTGCGATGTCGGCATGGCATGCCACGCACTGCATATTGGCATGCACGCTCAAGGCGAACTTGTCGCCAACGACGCTGCGCAGGGCGCGCGCCTTGCCGTCAGTTCCTGGAACTTCCAGCTTGCCCTTCTTGCCGTCATGGCAGGTCAGGCAAGTGGCGTTATCAAGTGAAGGGGGTGCTGTCGGGGTGGGGGCGGCGCCGGCTGGCAGGGCCAGAAAGATACTCGCAAGACAGGCAAAAATGGCCCACAGGACCGAGCGCTCAAGTCGCATGTAAAGAACCTCCGGAGATAAGTGACGCGAGTGTAACTTCAGTCATGCGGAACCTGAGGGAGAGTGACAGGGCTATGACCTAGATCAAATAACATCGTGACACCTCGTCTTCGACTCCAGCCGCCGCCGTATTTCTCTGGCTGGCGGCGTGGCTGCAGTGACGCTATACGTGGTTTGAGTGCGTCGTCTTTTCAGACCAGATAGGGAAGAACTTATTGATGATGGTCAACAAGCCAAACGGAGCCAGCACGATCAGAATGCCGACCAAAGCGCCTTCCTTACCAAAGAAAGGCAACTGATAGCTCAGCAATCCTTTCCCTGTTTTTGATATTTCCTGGCCCCCGATGACGACGTTCCAGCGCATCATGAATACCGAGAACAGCACCAGACAGGCGCTCACAGTAACACCAAACACCAGCGCCTTGCCGCTGGTGCCGCGCCAGATCATGTAGGACAACCACAAAAGCGGTGTGACTGCACCGACGGCAAACTGAAGCACAAAATAGGGGACCATCAACGGGCCGGTCACATACTGCATGATCATCTCAACACCTTCACGGCCTTTGTAGGCCATGCTGCCGAATTCAAGTGCCTCCAGCACAAAGGCCACCATGATGAAAGACCAGATGGTGTAGGCCAGGGTTTTGAGGCAGGGCAGATCGACTGGAATCTTGCGCCATTTGCAGGTCACGACATACAGAACCGCGAGCAGCGATACTCCGGAAATAATAGCGGAGAACAGGAAGATGACCGGCATCAGGTCAGACGACCACCATTCGCGCGCTTTGACCGATCCATACATGAAACCGACATAGCCATGCAGGCCATGGGCGCCCGGGATGCCAATACAAGCCAGCGCAAAAATCCATTTCTTGTCCCACTCCAGGGCTTTTTCAGACACGTCGTTGGAGCCTAGCGTGAGTACTTTGTAAAACCGGCCAAGCAAACCAGTCTTGTTTTGCGCCTGGTCCACAATGAAGGGCCGGTAGGCAAACCAGACTTCCAGCAATAAGAGAAAGACATAGAAACTGGCAAAGAAACCAAACATCGCCATCGCCGAGGACAGGTGCGGCGTAATGGTGGCGTTGAAAGCACGCTCAGCGTGGCCCAAGTGCATGAGCAAAGGCACCGGTACAAAGACCATGAAACTGAACGAAGTCAGCAAGGCCAAGTGGGCGACCGGTTTCAGACGCTCGAAGCCAAACACCTGATACAGGCTGGAGACGGTAAACGCACCTGCCACCAAGCCTGTGATGTAGGGATAAACGGCGATCAGAACTGACCATTCAAAGACCGTTTCGTTGGGATAGACCCAGCCCGTATAAGGGGCAAAATTAATGAGCGCTTCCATCAGTTCACCTCTTTGTCGATACCGACATAAAACACATTGGGGTGGTTGCCGGTATCGGGTCTGAGTACCTCGACCCGGTTATTGCGAATGAAGAGGCTGACCGGACTCTGCTTGTCATTCTGGTCGCCGAAAACACGCGCGCCCACCGGACACGCTTCAACGCAGGCCGGGTTCATGCCTTTGGTGATGCGGTGGTAGCACCAGTTGCATTTGTCGGCGACACCCGTGTCTTCATTGAAGTAACGTGCGCCGTAGGGGCAGGCTTGCACGCAGTATCGGCAGCCGATGCAGTAGGTGGGGTCGATCAGCACCACACCATCTTTGGTGCGGAAAGTGGCACCCGTTGGGCACACCTGCACGCAAGACGGGTCGCTGCACTGGTTGCACAGTTTGGGCACAAAGAAGGCTTTCTCGACCTTGGCATCCTTGTAGCGGTTGGCAAAGCGGAATTCCTTTTCCGAGCCGGATGCCGCGATGTTGACCGGATCGGACTGACTGTCGACATGCACGTGCGGGTCGCCTTCAATCTGCACATAACGTTCAACCCAGGTGCGGAACTGATGCGCATTGTGCGGGACGTTGTTCTCCGTCTTGCAGGCCTCTACGCAGCGCAGGCAGCCGATGCATTTGGTGGCATCGACGCCGAAGCCCCATTTGTGCTTGGTCCAGTCGTAGTCTTTGGTCGGAAACGAGGCGCCTGCTCCAGCACCGCCGGTGGGCGGCGGTGCCTCAGTCTTAGCTGCGACCACGGGGATGACCGCCAGCGCAGAGACGCCGACTGCTGCTGCGCCAGCGCAGGCCGCTGCTCCGCCGATCTTGCCCAGGAAAGCGCGCCGCGCTGCTTGCACAGGTTTGGAATCTTGATTGCTCATGGTATTGCGCCTCGCCTTATTTGGTGGACTGACAACTCTGCGTCGCGTAGAACGCGGACAGGTCTGCAATGTTGGCATCGCTCAGGTTCTTGGCTGCGCCTGACATCATCGGGTCTTTGCGCAGGCCCGCGCGGAACGCCTTGAGCGAATTGACCATGTAGACCGGCTTTTGTGCCGCCAGTTTGGGCCAGGCCGGATTGGCGCCCGCACCGGTTGCACCGTGGCAGGCGGCGCAGTTCTCGGCCAGGGCCTTGCCCGCTGCAACATTGCCGATCGGTTTGGCGGGTGGAGCCCCCTTGCAACTGACGCTAGCGAAGTAAACAGCGAGATTCTGGATGTCGGCGTCGCTCAGGTCCTGTGCCAGCGGCGTCATCATTGCATCCTTCTGGTCACCGGATTTGTAGGCCCCAAGTATCCGTGCCAGATAAGCGGCGTTCTGCCCGGCCAGCGTGGGCCAGGTGTCGTTCGGGCTATTGCCGTCGGCGCCGTGGCAGGTGGCACAGTCGCCTGCAAGTTTCTTGCCGGCAGCGGCGTTGCCCGTCACCTTGACGGCATTGGCTACGATCTTGGGTGTGTGCGGATTGTGGCAAACGATGCATTGCTGCGGGCTGTTGTGCTTGCCGACGTCGATTTGCGGCTGCGTGGCGGGTCTGCCCGTCATCGCTTCATGACACAAAGTGCATAGTTTGATGCTGTCTTTTGGTATCGGCAACTTGTTCTTGTCGGTGTGACCCAAGGCCGCGCCGTGACAAATTTCACAGTTCACCGATTTATGGCTGCCGGCCGACCACACCGCATGACGCTCCGTGTGGCAGCTCTGGCAGTATTTTGCCGTCTGATGCACGGGAACTTTTGCGGCTATTTCAGGCACCGCGTTGGCGCGGTAGTGGCCGAACCGATAAAACGAATCAACCGTCAGATAGGGCGCACCAATGACGGCCACCACCAACAGGCCAATGATCAAAGTCACCAATCGAAATATATGTTTGGGCATGCTCGCCTTTCGTTTTGTCTCACTAAATGGTCGATGGTGGGGGGTGTTTTCTTGAGCGCCGTCAAATTTGACAGTGCTGCATCCCCTCCCACGTTCGCGCTGCTTCACGTGTCCGGGGGATTCTCCGCAAGTTATTTGAAATTCATTTGTCCTAGATCAAATCTTTCACGGAACTTTGTTGAGGGTATTCCCGGGTTCTCAACGCTGCCAATCGGCTAGCCGCTTTGGGCTATCGTCAACGAGCCTTTGTTGTTCCTGGTCCCGGATGGGTTGGGCTATGGCGGTCTTCCTGACACAGTTTGCCCTGGGCATCACAGCGCCACTCGCCGCAGAGAGAAGCGGCCAAGACATTGTGAAGGAGGTATCTGACGCATGTCACAAGCAAGGTCAGAACGGTGCCCCCGCCATCGGCACCAAGAACTGATGGGATCAGCGCAAGGCACAAGAACTTGCCAAGCTTTCGCGGCACGCGCTGGAATCGGATCGGCAAGGACGGTGCATCGAAGATTGGTGATCGCGACGCCTGGGTTGGTCGTGTCAGCAAGGGCCGTGATGCGGTGCTTGCTTCTGGAATTCACGGTCGCGGTTGCATGCCCGTGCATGGCGGATTGGCAGATTTGAGCGATGAAGAAATGCGCTCCGTCGTGGTGTACATGTTTCAGCAAAGTACGACAGCGAAGAAGTGACTGATCGAATCAGTGGCGCGCGGGCGCAGCTACGGGCCGTGTTAAAATTTTTGCACAAGTTGAAACTGGAAGTATCCTGAACATGCTGGCTGGCTGGTTCAAGGATCCTGTCTATGCTGCGACACAAGCACGCAGTTGAAATTTATCCCGCAATGGACGATTGGTCGAGGAAAAGTTGATGAAACGAATTGCACAGTTTTTTCCCATGAAGAGCCTGATGGCCGGTCTTCTTGGTGCCTGGTTGGCGACTGTTGGCGTGGCGCAAACCATCAATCTTGGGTCTGCCAATGTGGCCGATTTCAAGGTGGTGTATGCCACCGCTCAGGACGTGGTCGAAGGCAAGCGTGTCGCCGAGACCATGTGTGTGAACTGCCACGGCATCAACGGCATCAGTGTGCAAAAAGGTGTGCCTAACATCGCCGGGCAGCGGCCGGTCTATCTGCATCTTGAGATGAAGGTTTATCAGGTTGGTGGGCGTGGCGGCAACACCATGGCAAATACCGTCAAGTACATGAATGACGACGCCATCATGAAGGTCTCGGCCTATTACTCGAGCCTCGAACCAGCTGAAGGGATCGTTGTCAGCAATGCCAAATCTGCCAAGACCAAACCCGATGCCATCAGCGCCGGCCGTGCCGCTGCGGCTGCCTGCGGCGGTTGTCATGGTGAGGCAGGCGTCAGCAAAACGGCTGGTATGCCGAGCCTGACCGGTCTGGATCCAAAGTATTTTGTGGCAGCAATCAATGCCTATAAGGGCGGTCAGCGCAAGCATGACATGATGAAGGCACTGGTATCCGAGTTGACCGAGACCGAGATCAGCAATATTGCGCTCTATTACGCGCTGCAGAAGGCCGAAAAGGCGGGTACCCCGGCGGTCGGAAACGTCGCCGCCGGCAAAACGGCAGCGGCTGGTTGCGTCGGTTGCCATGGCGAAGGTGGTGTCAGCGGCAATCCGTCGACGCCTAGCCTGGCGGGTCAGGATTCGCAGTATTTCGCCGCCGTGATGCGCGCCTACAAGGACGGCTCACGCAGTGACGCCACCATGAAAGGCCCGGCAAGCTCTCTTGATGAGGCTAGCGCCAAGAATCTGGCTGCCTTCTACGCTACTCAGACGCCGCAGTCGCCCAAGGTTGGCAAGCCGCTGAGCGTTGCGGAGTGGGCTGAGCGCTGCGATCGCTGCCACGGCGTCAACGGCAACAGTACGGATCCGCGCGCGCCAGCCCTGGCGGCGCAGCGCGTTGACTACCTTGAGAAGGTCCTGCGTGCCTACAAGAAGGGCGAGCGCAAGAGCAAGGAAATGGCAGTCATGTCCGAAGGCCTGGATGATGCGCTGGTGGATGGTCTGGCCATTCACTACGCGCGGCAGAAGGCGCGCGGTATCAGCTATCTGATTTTGCCTGCACCACCGACTAAATAATCTGCCACTACCCCGGCGAAATCCGGGTTCCACTGAGCATTCAAGACCTCTAACCCACCCTATTTTTTTACGGACAGATCAATGAGTAATTCGCCACTGCACCGCCATTACCTGCATTTTTCGGAGCTGCCCACCAGTATGCGTGTCATGCAGACAGCCGTTCTGATCGTGCTGGGCCTTGCCTACATGTTCGCTGCGCTATATCTGTTTCACGTCTACTCCGGGCGCGATGGCAACCCCAACAATTTGTCTTACGACGATCTGGTCATTGCCTATGCCGGTAGCGGCAAGGGTTCGAAGCTGGAATCGGCACTGCGAGGCCCGATGTCCAGCATGCTGCCGCCAGATGAGCTCAATGTGCTGGTTGCCTGGGTACAGAAAGGCGCCGACAAGGATGCGTACGAGACAACGATCAAGCCAACCATCGAAAAGCGTTGCCTGAGCTGTCACGATGGCAGCAATCCGCATTTGGCAAACTTCAATGGCCTGGACAACTTGAGAAAAGTGACTGAGCAGGACACCGGCACCGACATCTTCACACTGGTGCGCGTGTCGCACATCCACCTGTTTGGCCTGACCTTCATCTTCTATTTGGTCGGCTCGATCTTCAGCCATGCTTACTGGCGCCCGGTGTGGCTGAAAGCTACGATCGTTGGCTTGCCCTTCCTCTGTCTTGCCATGGACGTCTTGTCATGGTATGTGGTCAAACTGTTCCACCCATTTGCTCTGGTAACGATGGCCGCCGGTGCTTTGCAGGGCCTGTGCTTTGCCTTGATGTGGGTCGTATCGATGTATCAGCTTTGGTTCTCTGGAACACCTGAAGCTGTGATGCAGCGTCAAGGCGTCGACGAAATCTCGGTTGGCTAAGCAATAGCGCTAGGGAGAATTGCAAAAGCCGCCTGCGGGCGGCTTTTGTGTTCCTGGAGGGTGTTAATAAGCAGTTGGCGTTACCCTGGCGGCATTCTGGCTAGCGCATCCGCCGCCTTCGACAATCCGCCCAGAATCGCTTCGGCAACCTCACCTGGATAGCCTGCCGGGATGCCCGACCGCACAGTTTCAATTACGGAAGTGGTGCGCTCCAGAAGGGATTGGATTATCAACTCTGCGCCTTCTGCATAGCCGTGTTGATGTGCCATGTGATTGAAGTGACGCCGCTTGATATCCTGCATCTTGTAGTGTCGGTTCTGTCCCTCCACCGCCATGGCCAGCTTGGCTTTCTGCACGTGCCACTTGCCCGGCCCCCTGCCGATGACCGGCCAGGCCGAAAGCACGTCGTACAGCGGCGTAAGGTGAAATCGACCGGCGGCCAACATCCGAATACTGAAGTTTTTAGCGTGGCCATCCGTCGCAGCCAGCATCCAAAACAAAATCTGAGTCGCCAGCAGCGTATTGCGGTCTTGCTCGGGCTGGATGCTTTGCTGGAGTAGCCGGGCTATGCTGCCAAAGCCCGGACCGCCGTCACTTTCGTATTTCCTATTCGGAGCCATGCCCAGGGCCTGGCAAAAGTCCTCTTGAGGCAAGCGCATCCACCAGCTACCGGAGGCCGAAAGCTTGCGGTCAAATCGCTCGACAATGAGAACCCGTTGACCCTTGAACGTGGCCATCTCTGCATTGGTCACGGGCAAGCCGTACGCGCGCAGTATCTGCAGGCAAAGCCACTCATTCTCAACAGAGGTTTCAAGATTGACCTGGCTGTTTCCGACCAACCCTAATGGGAGCTTGAAGATATGCGTTGTTGGCGTTGCATTCAAGGGTATATTCCATTGGTCCGCATGCCAGAGTAATGCTGACTTTTCCTGAGCACCCGCAAGCGAAATACGGGACTCATCGTCCGCGTCTTGCGGGCCAAAGCCAGGTGCAACTACCCGTTTCAGGTGATTGGCAACCCCGTCGTCGGACAAGGGCGTGAACTCGATCCGGTCAAACCCGGTAGGCGCTTTGCCTGCCGGTAGCAATTGAACGGCTCCAACACAGTCGCGACCAACCGATTCCAGCAGTTCAAATGTGTCTGCGGACTTCAGCTTGAACTTTTCGGCAATGCGCTTTCGAATGGCATCGCTGTCTGGTAGTAGGTTGCGAAAAAAGTTCTCAACAGCTTCTGTCTTGATGCTTGAGCGGCCGACGCCAAATGGAAGCGACAACGACAGAGGTCTTCCCGCTGGCGAGCGCATCCAGTCCTCGTTGTAAATGAGCTCCATCCCACCTCGTGCGGGTATGTTCCAGGTTCCGACGTGTTCTCCGTTTGTCCAGATTTCAAGCGTTTTGCTGCGTGCATTGCGGCCCATGATTTACCAATCCAATTCGTTGGTTTTCACACCAGGTGTGGATGTGGCGCGCGACCCGATGGAAATCTCCAGCCCCAAAACACTCGTCAAAAGCAGCAGTTGCTGGGCTGTAATAGTCTCAGGTTTTAGCTCGAATTGGGAGATTCGGCCTTGACTGAGCCCCATTCGCGCCGCAAGCTCCGATTGTGATAGGCCCTTGGCCTTGCGGGCCGACAAGATTAGTTGGCCAAGTTGCGTCGTCGTTAGTAGGGGCGGGTGCATTGTATTTTCCTAGCAGCATCAGTCGTAAATGTAGTTTACTACCATTGCTCGTAAATGACAAATATTAGTCTTGCTGCTAACAACCGAGCCTCTAGGCACTGCCAATTGCCAGGCTAGACAAAATAGCCGTGCAATCCGCTGAGGATGAGTGAAAACGGCTCCATGGCTGCGATGCGGGTACCAACGTGAAGCCACCGGGCTTGGCGTCTGCCGTGGGCAGTTCGCTAATTCGGGGACGCTGGCTGAAACGTGACTGGCGCCTTGATGAGTGCTGCCTGGCAACTCCCGAGGCCGACCACGTTAACCCGTATTGAGGTACTGGCGTCCACCGCGCGCAAAGTGGCTTCTCGCGTAATGCCACGCCACGCGCCCCGGAAGTAGGAATTCAGGTAAGACCGTCCCATGGGTGCCACGCCGTTGGCGTCTACATAGAGAAACTGACGGACCCGTGTAACGGTTTTGGCACAGGCAGTGCGAAACGCCTCGGCGGGGAGTTTCTCTACCGCGATGACAATCTCGATTTGGTCCGGATCAATCTTGTAGCTAACACCGGCCCCGGCAATAGGGGAAGGCCAATCCTTGATTCCGGCCAGAGCAACTTCCAGTTTGAAACTGCCGAACTCGAGCAAGGACACCTGTGCCGTGCGAATTTCGTCGAGCGGCGTGGCCTCGACCGTGCTGCCAAAACCAGCGGCCAGCGCCGCCAACAGCAGCGCGGAGAAAGACCTGATGCTGTGGCCCGATGCCAAGGCTATTTGGCTGGCTGGCTGGCGTACCAACTTGCAAGCCCTTCAATGACGGCGTTGCTGTAGGGGAAGCTCATGTTGTGCATGGTAGTGCTTTCGCGCTTGCCATCACGATAGGCTCTCAAAGCCATGACAAGATAGTCTTTGTCCTGCCCGTTCATCTTTGGCGCAGTCATGGCTGGATTATTTTCCTGATCATGGCAATGGTTGCACTTGGCAGCCAGATCCTGAGTCGAACTTGGGATCTGGTCGCCGGCCTTGGGTTGCTGGGAGGCATAAAAAGCGACGATGTTGTCAATGTCCTTTTCGCTCAAGTTGGCAATGTAGCGCTGCATGCCCCAGTTCTGGCGGGTGGTGCGGTAGGAGCGGGTCGCTTTTCCAAGGTAATCGGCATCCTGTCCGGCCAGGCTCGGCGTTGCGGAGTCCACACTGACGCCGCGTGCACCGTGGCAGCCGCCACACATGGCGCTCCCCGCTTCGCCGGCAGCGGCATCGCCGCGCTTCGGTGCAGCGCGCTGCACCGGTGTCTGCGCGGCAAAGAACAGAGCGAGTTTTTCGACATCCATGCGGTCGGAATCGAGTGTGACGGATTTCATCGACGTCTTCTTGCGATCATCGCGGTGGTACTCAAGAATCGCTGCAGCCAGATAGTGCGGTTGCTGGCCGGCCAGGGTTGGTGTTCCCGAAGTCTTGGCGTTGCCGTCTTCTCCGTGGCACTTGGCGCAGCTGGCGGCCAGCGCCTTGCCGGTCTCATAGGGGGAGGTGTGCTTCACATCCTGCGCCGTGGCGCCGGCAACTGCAGGCAGGCTGGCAAAGTAGGCCGCGACATTGTGCAGGTCCGCCTCACTCATCTGCGTTGCGATGTCGCGCAGAGCAGCGTGGGTGCGCTTTCCGGTCTTGTATTCATTCAGGGAAGCAAGCAGGTAGGCTTCGCGTTGTGCTGCCAGATGCGGGATTGCCGGGGCCACGCTGCCGCCGTTTGCGCCATGGCAGGCCTGGCATGATTTTTCTGCAATAACCTTGCCGGCAGCCACATCGCCCTTGGCCGCCACTAGCTTGGTGGGCTCGTCCTTCTTCTGGCCACAGCCAAACAGCGCGAGGGACAAAACCACGATGCCAAAAATCGATTTATTCATGGAGAATCTCATTGATCAATTAACGCCTCAGCCGGCTGCAACAGCGCGTATTTCGGCTTGCTATTTGCAGTAGGAAACTGCTGAACATTATATGTCGAGATGAGCGGAGAAATGTTCCGGTCGGCTCGCTTTTGCGTGACGGCTGGCGTTGAAAAATGGGGTCACCAAAGTCAAAAAAATGCCCGCGGGTGCGGGCACTTTTTTTTCGGATGACGGGACTACTTGGTAGCCAGAACCCACTCTGCCAGCTTCTTCGCTTCAGCGTCGCTGACGCCGGCGCTTGGAGGCATCGCGTTGTCGCCAAACGAGCCCTTGCCACCCTTCAGGATGACGCCGACCAACTTGGCTTCAGCATCCTTCTGGCCAGCATATTTCTTGGCGATAGCCTGGTAGCTCGGGCCAACTTTGGTCTTGTCAACAGCGTGGCAGGTCGTGCACTTCTTGGCCTTGGCGAGCGCCTCGTCGGCAAACGCGGGCGAAGTGACGGCGACTGCTGCGGCTGCAGCAACTAGAGTTAAGAGCAAACGTTTCATTTATATCTCCTCAAGGTTGTGATAATTCAAAGTACTTAACGTGACTGTCATCACGAAGGCTGACAGGCAAGGGGGCTTGACCCCATTCTCATCGCAAAAATCGGCCTAGTAAATCCAGCGAGGCATCTTAGCAGCCCTTTTACAGGCATCGAAAGCTTTTTTGGCAAAACCGGGAAAACCTTGATCTAGCGCAAATTCGGCTTGGGTCCGTCAGACCGCAAGAGGCTATCGGCCTGCAATCGCGTCACCCACGCTCTTTCGACAAAGCTGTCGGTCACCCCATAGCGCCCGTGACTGACGCGCATGAGCAAGTTGGCAGAATGTTGACTTGGTGCAGGATGTATTCAATGAAGTCTCGCCCGAGCACCGGAAATTCATGCGTTACCGCACCATTGAACGCCTGGTTATGGGTTTTACTACGCTGGTGGCCCAACGTTTGTAACAGTCGTCCAGGGTTGACTTGGGCGACCCTTCGCGCTTGGAGGGGGCCTTTACAGGGGTATGCTTCCTGTATGACTGCCCCCGCTGGTTGAAAAACGTCTTTTCGGCTGAAAAGTCGTCTACATTTCTGCCTTCTCCAGGAAAACTCTCTATTCAAACCCGCCCGTCGATGTAGGCCGCAAAGTGTTCGCTGACGCAGGCCTCGACCCTAGCTAGTTGCTCGGCGGAGAGGCCCTCGGCCAGCTTGTGCTTGCGCTTGGACAAGGCACCGTTGCCTTGCACAATGACGTCGATAAGCGTGTTCAGCTGGGACTGCCGCATGTCTAACCAGGACTCCAGCTCCTTCACGGTCTCATCGTGCGCGCGTAAGTAGACCACTTCAGAAAGGAGGTCTTCTTCCACGCAGAGCTTGCAGCACTCCAAAATGAACTCGCAGACGTCGGTCGCATCGAAGTACGCGTAAAGCCAGCGCGGCTGGACCGACTTGACCATGATGGTGCCGCTGTCGCTGTCGAGCAGGTACTCAAGCAGCTCCGTGCGCGGGCGGGAGTAGCTCTTGAGCAGCGTGGAGTACCGCTCACGCTGGTTGAGCATGCGGGAGGATAAAGGTAGCACGACGCCGCCCGGAGTGAAACCGGACTGTCGGAGCACGTGGTGCAGCAAGAAGCGGTGTAGCCGGCCGTTACCGTCCAAAAACGGGTGCACGTACACTAGTCCGAATGAAGCGCAGGCGGCGGCCAGGACAGGGTCAAGCGCCCCGGTTGACCCTGCTGTGGCGATTGCCGCAATGTCTGCCATCATCGGGGCGACCAGGTCAACAGGGGGAGGAATGTAGTCTGCGATGTTGCGCAACCGCCCAGCTCGGGACAGCCAGTTCTGGGTGGTTCGGTATTGATACTCCGCAGTCAGAGCACTAACAATCTGGTTTTGCCAGTTGCACATCTGCTCCTGCGTGAGTGCGCCGGGCTCGCCCGCTGACTCCAGCAACTTGCGAAACCGGCCAGCACGGTTGTTGTCCGGGATTTCGTTCTCGATGTTGTAGGTCGAGCGGGTTTCGGACAGGTAGAGGTAGTCCGCCGCCCTTGCAAGCAGCTCGGGCTCGATGCTGCTCATGGCCAGCTTGACCTTCTCAGCAAGGCCTTCTTCGAGGAGCGCCATGAGCTTGGGTGTGCGCCGTACCAGGGGACTGAACGACAGCCCCCCCAGGACATTGTTGTTGACGCCGAACTTGGGGTCCGGCACAACCGCGCCGGTGACGAACTCCGCCCCGGCAAGCAGGGGGATTCGCGGACTGCCGGGGGGAAGAGTGTAATCGAACTGATGCCCGGTGAGCCACGTTGCGAGGTGGCCGGCGGTGCGCGAGTAGCGCGAGCTCGGCTTGTCGTTCAGCCACATCTGCACTGCACGCAGCGCTTCCTCTCGCTCAAAAAGGGCTCCGAGAACCGTGAGGTTCAGATGCTCCCTCTTGAATGCAAACGTGAGCTGGCCGACCACAGTGTCGGTGTCCGCCAAGCGCTGGGAAGGCAACTCAATCAGCTCGTTCCCGTCAGACGTACGAGTGTGCTTCTCCACCGTACGTTCCGTTGTCCGAAAGACTCTCTGTAGCGCAGGGACGCTCAGGTTGAATCGACGGATGAGGGCTTCATACCCTAAGAACAAGTGTGTGGTGACAACGGTCATACGGAGAGGAGTGTTTCTTTGAAAAGTGTCTACAAGTTTTGTAATACGTATATATTATAGCAATATACTTATAAAACGTCTACTTTCGTGAGGGCGCAACTGGGAGTTAATGAAAGTAGGAAGCCGCGCCAATGCGGGCTCTCCAGACTTTCTTGGGCCACCAGCATAGTAAAACCCGCAGTTATAAAAAGCCCCCGGCAGCGTTGCCGCTGCCGGGGGTTTTGAGTTCGGCTTAAGCCGGGATCAGCTTGCTGCGTGTGCTTGGTCTTGGCCTGAACATGGTCTCATCTGTGCGCGTCGTCTCTTGAAAATGAACGATTGCGCAAATCCAGCGGAGCATCCTGGCAGTGCACTTACAGGCATCGAGAGCAATTTTTGCAAAACCCGGGAAACCTTGATCTAGCGCAAATTCCCACGTGTTGCCAGCTTGCTTGAAAGAATCTTGACGGTGGGAAGTTCGCGCACGGCACTGACTGCTCTGACAAGAGTGATCCTGTCGTCCCTGCTGAGCACCTTCAGGTCGCCATCTTCAAAGTAGACCATCGCCTTCAGGCTCTCACTCGGCTGGAAGGATTTCGAAGCGCGGACTGAGCGTACCGGTCATTCAAATCTCCGAACCGGCATGGCAGGCACATGATCGACGCTGGCCAAACCGAGCCGGTAGTTCCAGTAGACCCATGATCGCTTGCCAAATTGTCCAGCTTGCGCCTGCCGCAGAACATTGCGCAAGACGTCGTCACCCACCTGGCGAGACAACTCCCGGACATCGTCGTAATCGCCAATATTCATGACCTGCGCAATGACGCGCTCTGGCATGCAAACAGCCTCATCAGGTGTTTTCCACCAGACATATTTGCTTGCCAATTGCTTCAGCGAGTCCAACTCAGTTTGGCCCATTTGTTGACTCTA
>Ga0194060_10001198_pt1 | contig 18669 bp, 18 predicted proteins | sample SepL225m_MetaG_FD_163427 | JGI IMG/M metagenome (GOLD analysis project Ga0194060, IMG submission 163427) | Anoxic zone freshwater microbial communities from boreal shield lake in IISD Experimental Lakes Area, Ontario, Canada - Sep2016-L222-5m | ecosystem: Environmental > Aquatic > Freshwater >...
AGCTACGACGTCTCCATGCCAGGCTCCAGCATCGGTTCAAACCTGGGTGCTGCCAGCAGCATTCCATCTGAATTTGATGTCGCCGGCTTCGAGCGCAATGCCAAGGTTCAGTTCGTTCGCTTGCAGGTTGCCAATGACGCCGGAAATCTGGACGACATCCGCGAGTTCACAACGCCCGAGATGCTTGCAGATTTGAAATTGGAATTGGCAGCACGGGGTGATGCCGCCCAGGAAACCGAGGTTGTTGAGCTCGAAGCCAAGGTGATTGACGTGGTTGACGAGGGCGATCACTACGTCGTCAGCGTGCACTTTACCGGCATGATCCGCGAGAGCAAAGGAGCTGCACCCGAGTCATTTGACGAGACATGGCATCTGTTCAAGAGCAGTGCAGGCAAGGGTGGCTGGGTCCTCGCCGGAATTCAACAGATGCGGCCGGCCTGAAAAATGTGAGTTATGGATATCCTCACCATTGAATTTGCGACCGCACTGGCAGCCATCGTCGCCATTGACCTGGTCCTGGCCGGTGACAATGCCATTGTGATCGCACTGGCGGCGCGCAACGTGCCGCGCAACCTGCAGCGCAGGGCCATGATCTTCGGAGCAGCTGGCGCGGTCATTGTCCGCAGCCTGTTGACTCTGATGGTTGTTTGGCTGCTGCAGTTTCCGGGGCTGCTCTTCGCGGGCGGCGCCATGCTGATCTGGATCGCCTACAAGCTACTCATACCCGAGCACGAGAACGGCGAGGTAGCACGCATCAAGGGAGCAAGCACGTTTTGGGCTGCCATCAGAACGATTGTGGTGGCTGACATGGTGATGGGAATGGACAACGTCCTGGGCGTAGCTGGAGCAGCCCACGGGAGTTTCATGCTGGTGATTCTCGGTTTGCTGATCAGCATCCCGATCCTGGTGTGGGGCAGCAGCATCCTGTTGAAGTACGTCGAGCGCTACCCCGCTCTGGTCTATCTGGGCGCTGGTGTGCTTGCCTTCACAGCAGCCAAGATGATGACCTCTGAACCAGCTCTCAAGGACGCTCTTGGCGCCTACAGCCTCACAGTGCCGCTGGTCTACGCCGTCACCGTTTTTGGTGTCCTGTGGAAAGGGTTCCTGGAAAACCACCATCGCCTGGAGTCGCGAATTAGTGCCAGGCTGGCGGCACTGAAGCTGCAAAGAGAAGCGGAATTGGAAACGTCGAACAACTTTGAAGGAGAAGGCATCATGAAGAAGGTACTTGTTCCGGTAGATGGCTCTCACAACGCGCATCACGCGGTGCGGCATGTCATCAATGAGATTCGGCAAAATGGGCCTATCGAGGTTCACTTGTTGAACGTTCAGACCCCGTTCTCAAGACACGTCGCGCAGTTCGTCAGTCGCAAGAGTCGGGACAGTTACCGCCGTGACGAAGCCGCAAAGGCACTCAAGCCGATCCGCCGGATGCTCGATGCCGCCAACGTCACGTACAGTGTCCACGTCGAGATGGGTCGAAAGGCGGAAGTGATAACCGAGACAGCCCGGCGTCTGGACTGTGATCATATTGTGATGGCTACAGCACGCAAGAACTCCCTCACACGCATGCTCGAATCGTCGGTCACCAACCGGGTGGTGGAACTGACCACGGTGCCGGTCGAAGTGATCGCGGGTGATGCCGTCTCCAAGGTGGAGCGCTTTGGCATCCCGGTCGGTGTCGCCGGGGCCATCGGGTTGCTGTTGTTTGCAGTGGTGGATTGAATTGGATTGGATTGATTCACCTAACGCCTACTGAGCGCATTCGTGATTGCGGTCCACGCCGGCTTACGCTGGAGCTGATCGTCCAGCGGCAGGACACGCACCGGCAGGCCATCATTGCGTGGCGCTTGCCCCGACAGCCACGTCCGCCGATCGCTCAGTCCCCAGATGATGACAGTATTCACTGCTGGATGCGCCAGAACCGTCGTCAGGAAGGAATGATATTGCTCAGCCACAGCAGCGTCGCGAAGGGCAAGGTCTGATGCAAGCGTCTGGTCTTTCACGTCCAGCTCCGTGATGAAGATCTTGAGTCCGAGCGCTGCCACGGCGTTCATGAAGGCCGTCAGCTTGGTCGCGTTGATCACGGAGTTCGAGGCAATGTGCGACTGCATCCCGAGCGCATGGATCGGCACGCCCTGCTGCTTCAAGTTCTGCAGCAGCTGCAACGTGAAATGGCGCTTTCGGGCGGCGGCGGTGGAATCCTCCTCAATGCCAAACTCGTTGTAGACAAGCGTCGCCGAGGGATCCGCCTGCGCCGCAAAGGTAAAAGCCTGTGCGATGTACTGCGGCCCGAGCAGCTGCAGCCACGGCGTGTGGCGCAGTCCATCCGGGCGCGCATCCGCGGAAAAGACAGCTTCGTTCACCGGATTCCAGGAATGGAACTGCCCTTTGTAGCGCCCCATAAACGCAAAAATGTGGTCGCGCATGCACTGCGTGGCATTCGCCGGAGTGACGTTGGAGGCGAACCATGCCGGCATATTGGAATGCCAGACGAGGTGTGTGCCGCGCATCGGCAGGCCAGCGGACTGAGCCCACTCCCACATCCTGTCCAGGACCGCGAAATCCCACGTCGTCGGCCCGGGGTGCGTTTGCGCCCAGGCACCCTGTCCGATCGGTACGCACATCCCTGACTCCTGCACGTGGGCGGCGAGCAGCGCGGAGTCGAGCAAGCCCGGCCCGTTGATGCCGCAACCGAAGACCAGCCCGCGCGCGCGCGCCGACACGACCATTCCATCGTTTGTCCCGGAAGGTGTCATGGTATTAACCGAACCAGTCAACGCCCCGCCGGAGGAAGATGCTGCAGTTCCGGCGACCGCCGCCAACGCTGCCAGCTGACACATGAACGCGCGACGACCCATTTAAAAACGATCCATTCGGATCTCCCTTTGCAACGACTTTCCTCACCACCTCATCCGGCTAACCTGGACGGGACCATACGATCAGCTAACGTATCGCAAGCACTCGCTAGCATAACGAGTTGATCTGACAAATGGACAGGGTCGGGCAAATGGCGCCAATGTGGGAACCGACTGACGACTGGCATCGATGACTGCCTTCGCCGTGCTATCGTCGCCGCATGCGCACACTTTCCGGTAGAGACTGGATTCTTCTGGTCCTGGTCACCCTGTTCTGGGGTATCAACTGGCCGATCATGAAGATCGGCGTCACGGCCTTTCCACCGCTCACCTTTCGGACCCTTTGCATGATCGGTGCCATCCCCACGATCTGGCTGGCAGCCCGGATGAGCGCAACCTCGCTGCACATCACGCGGGAGCAGATCAGACTCGTCGCCAAACTCGCCGTGTCGAACATGATGATCTGGCATTTCTTCGTCATTCTGGGCGTCAGGATGCTGTCTTCCGGGCGCGCGGCCATACTCGGCTACACGATGCCGGTCTGGGCGGTGCTCAGCGGCCTGCTGTTCTTTCGCGAACGGGTGACGCCCATGGCCTGGCTGGGGCTCAGCTGCGCCCTGGCCGGCGCCTTGCTGCTGCTCTCAAGCGAGTTTGCGACGATAGCCGGTCAACCGCTGGGCAGCGCACTGGTGCTGCTGGCTGCAGCCGGTTGGGGCTATGGCACGGTGGCGCTGCGCAAATCAAACATCCAGATGCCTACACTGGCGATCACGTTCTGGATGATCAGCATGACGACCGTGGTGATGGCGGCGGGGGCGGTGGCATTTGAAAGCTCCTTGTGGCGCTGGCCCACTGCAGTTGAATGGGGAGCCATCATCTTCAACGCTGTCATCGTGTTCGGCTTCGCCCATGTTGTCTGGTTTCGCCTGGCGCGCACGCTTCCCCCGATTGCGTCGAGCCTGTCGATCATGATGATTCCCATCGTTGGCGTGTTTTCAGGGGCCTGGATGCTGGGCGAAACACCGCATTGGCAAGACTACGCAGCGATGCTCTTGATTCTGGCGGCGATGAGCACGGTGCTTTTGAAGCCCGGCGTGAAAGTCACCGAGTAGTTCTTGCCGCCCTCACTGCGGCAACCGGACTCGGGCGATCTCCGCGAAGTAGCGCGCCCCAACGGACAGCACACCGTCATTGAAGTCATAAGCCGCGTTGTGCAGCGGCACCGCACCCACACTGTTGCCGTCGCCATTGCCGATAAAGACAAAAGCGCCCGGCACGACCTTCAGGAAAGCACCGAAGTCTTCCGAGACCATCATGGGTGCGACCTCAGGATCGACATTGTCCTTGCCCACAACCGCGGTGGCCGCCTTTAACGCGACTTCGACACAGTTCGGCCAGTTGACGGTGGGTGCAAACTCGTGCGTGTACTCCACTTCACAGACGGCGCCATGGGCATCCGCCAGGCCTTTGCAGATTTCGCGCATACGTCGCTCCAGCAGCGCTTGCACTTGCGGCGAATAGCTGCGCGTGTCACCCTTGATCGTGACGTGGCTCGGCAGGGCATTGCGAAGGCCATCGGTAATGAACTCGGTGCAGGAAAGCACGGCAGACTGACTGGGATCGACGGAGCGCGAAACAACGCTTTGAAGCGCTACCACGATTTGTGCGCCAATCAGCAGCGGGTCAATGGCCATGTGCGGCCTTGCCGCGTGAGCGCCACGCCCGGTAATCCGGATCACGAAGTTGTCTTCGCTGGCCATGATGCCGCCACTGCGCATGGCAATCTGGCCCGCCGGCATGCCAGGCATATTGTGGACGCCATAGATTTCGTCCACCGGGAAGCGCTCAAACAGGCCATCCTTCATCATGGCGATGGCGCCCCTGCCATGTTCCTCGGCCGGCTGAAAAATGAAGCGGGCGGTGCCGTTGAAGTCGCGCCTTTCAAGCAGCAAACGAGCCGCTCCAAGAAGCATCGTCATGTGACCATCGTGTCCACAGGCGTGCATGCAACCAGGGGTTTGGGATTGGTAGGCGCGACCCTCCGCGGCTTCGCTGATGGCCAGGGCGTCCATGTCTGCGCGCAGGCCGATGATGCCCTTGCCATCGCCGAGCTTCAGACTGGCGACGACGCCGGTTCCGCCGACGCCACGGTGCACTTGCAGGCCCATCGCGCCCAGGATCGTTGCGATGTAATCGGCGGTCTTGTTTTCATTGAACCCGGTCTCCGGGTTGCGGTGCAAGTGGTGTCGCCACCGGGTCAGTTGTTCGTCAAATTCGCTAGTGATCACTGGATTGCCTCGGCCTTTTTGTGCAGCGGTCATTATCCCGTGCGCAGTTGCGCCGTGCATCGTCAGCCCTTGCGCTAAAGTCGAGGTCAATGACAAGATCCGGGAGTCTGACTTGACCACGTCCACCAAAGTTCTGCCCAGCAGTGCCTACGAATCGCTGATTGGCGGCAACTACCGCGCCAGTGTGTTGACGCGCGGCCCCTGGCACCCGGAGCACCAGCACGCCGGCCCGCCGATCGCCCTGGTGTGCCGCGCCATCGAGCAGGCTGCCGCTGGGCATGGCTTGACCCACATCGCACGTCTTACTGCCAACCTGCTGCGTCCGGTGCCCATCGGCGAACTCGTGATCGAGATTGCGACCGATTACGCGGGTCGCAACGCCGGGCATTTTTCAGCGCGCCTGCTGGCAGGGGCGAAAGAGGTTGCGCGATTCACCGCGCTGGCCCAGCGTGAGAACGAGTTGCCAATGCCCGAGGGCCTGCCCGGTCACCCGCTGCCGATGGCGCCAAAAACACCGGAAGAATCGACGCCCTGCTACTTCCCCTTTGCCGGCAAGCATGTGGGCTATGCTGATCTGGTTGAAACCCGCATCTCGCATGGCCGCATGTTCAAAGGCCCGAGCGCCATCTGGTTCCGCTTGCGCCATCCCCTGTTGGACCAGGAGTTGCCAAGCGAGTACCAGCGCGTTGCCGTGGCGGCGGATTCGGGCAACGGCATCAGCGCGATTCTCGACTTTGAGCGCTACAGCTTTGTCAATTCAGACCTGAGCGTCCATCTGCTGCGCAGGCCGCAAGGCGAATGGATCTGCCTTGATGCACGCACCCAGCTCGGTCCGAACGGCACGGGACTCGCTGAGTCAACGCTCTACGATGTTCACGGCCTCATCGGCCGTGCCCTGCAGAGCCTGTCAGTGAGTCAGCGCAAATGATTCTTGAACCAACAACGGGCGGCGGCGAGGTCCCAACCGCCCCAGCCGCAGCTCTTGAAAAACACCGGTCCGTCGGTCGGGCGAATGGCCTTTTGCCAAGCGGTGGTTTGACCCACTAGATCGGCCAGCGTGGGCAAGGCACTGACATCGATGCCGGCTTGCAGCAAGTCACCGGCTTCGTGGTCGGCGTCACGGCTGTCCACTACCAGCGTGCCGGTGCGCTCCAGCTGCTGGCAGACCTCAGCCGACCACTCCACCATGCGGGGCGTGAAGGCGCCGACCGCAGCGACAAAAGCATCGTTGCGCGGACGGGAAGTCAGCACCACCTGTTGTGCTGGCGTTGTACTCACCACCAGGGAGCAGTTGGCTAGTTCAGCATTCGGATCGTCCACGCGCCGTGCCTGAAGGCCCAGCGCTCTGGCGTGCTTCACCAAAGCATCGGCGCTGGCCGGGTTACCTGAAGCCACCCGAACCTCCTGCACGCCAAGACCTGTGTGAAATGCTTCCAGATGTGCCTTGCCTTGGACGCCTGCGCCAATGATCAGCAGTGGGCCGTCCCGGCGTGCTGCCAGCTTTTGTGCCGCCAGCAAGGAAACCGCTGCTGTGCGCCGGGCCGTGACGGTGGGGCCGTCGAGCAAGGTGATGCGCTGACCGGTCTGCACATCAAACACCACGATGTCGCCCTGGATGGTGGGCAAACCGCGCTGGGCATTGCCCGGGATGAAACTGATGAGCTTGGTGATCGCCACGCAGGCATCGGCTGCCGGCATCACAAACAGACTGCCACCGCCGTGCAAGGACTGCACGATGCGTGGCGGGACATTCACGCTCTGGTCTTGCAGCAGGGCTTCGATTTCTCCGGCCAGCAGGTGGTAGGGCAGCGCATCGGTGGTTTGCTGTGGGCTGAGGATGGCGTGAACAGTGGAGCTCATCGCATGAGTTTAAGACTGCGAATCATCCCTCAAGCCTGACAAGAAATTGATCAGGTATTTCGCTGCGTACAGGATCAGGATGGTTCCCAGAAAATCTCCCAGGGTCGTGACCGCTGTGCTGCTGATGAAATTGTCAGTACGGCCACGAAACGTGAGCCACAACTGGTGAATCGTTGCGCTGAGCACAGCAAATATCCCCGCCGTTTTGAACAATTGGTCAGCCGTCAGGTTCTTCAAGCTTATATCCAGGGCGAACCTGTCGACGCATATCTTTCTTGCCAGCAGGGGAGTCAATCCTGAAATAAGCCCGGCAACGACCAAAGTAACTGCGTCGCCGTTGGGATAGTGAAGCAGGTTCGTCGCTATCGACGCAAACACGATACCAAGTGCGCCCCACACTCCAAACACCAGAACGAACCCAAGTCTCAGACCGCTGGGCAAATAGATCCAGTCTGCATTGGCCGAGAAAGAAAAACTTGAAAAAAGGAGGGCGTTGAGTTCAAACAGTGCGACGTAAGCAGCGCCTGTAAGGACGACGATCGCTGGCTTGCTTCCAATATTCATTCAATCGTGCGTCTGTGGTGAAGATGTTCTTCACACTTCCAAGGAAGTATGCCGACGTAATCAAGACGCGGCCGTGGCAAGGGCAAATTAACCATGCCCGTCAGTCGAGAATGGTGTGTTCGGCTTAACCCAAGGCCTGTGTCAAACACTTGTCCATCTGGGCGAGGTACTTGGTGAACAACTTGGTGCCGATTATGTATTTGATGCGGTTGTCAAATTCGTCTTCTGCAAGGGAGATGAATCCCTTGGCGCGCAACGTCTTTAGTCGCCGATGGACGCTGCTCGGTGAAACATTGGGCAGCATTCCCATTGCCTGAAGAACGCTGATCTTGTTGCCGGTGCTCCATTCCTGAGCCAGTGCATTCAGCGTCTGGACCTCAGTTGCATCCATCTCGGGGTAACTCGGCAGCTGACGGACAGTGTTGACGAGCTGAAGAAACTTCAAGTAAGGCATCGTTAATCGATTTCCTGCGTTGGTAAGAATGAACGAGCGATGATACGACTGAGCTCGAGTGAGCGCAATACTTACTGAAGCACCCCCAAAATAAGCATAAGCACCCATAGGTCGTCACACCCGGTTTTGTCCGCGGCCCTCGCAGAACGATAGTCCAGGGCGTGACAAGCCAGCATCCTGGACGTGCTATCGATCATGTCCTTGCCCCTGCGGCGCAGCGAGCATGCGCTGGCGGCGTGCTGCCTCTTCGGAGCGAGCGTCGTCGATCTCGCGCAGGACGCTGCCCAAATCCACCGCTACAGTTCCTCGATCAAAATGACCACTGAGAACCAAATCGGTGGTAAGAACACCCGTCTGATAAAGGCTCCAGATTTCAGAGCCATAGTCAGTGCTCAGCAATTCCGGTGCAAACTTGCCAAAGAAGTCACGCAGGTTGGCGACATCGCGCAACAACATTCGTTGTGCATGGTTGTTGCCCGCTGCGTCCACGGCTTGCGGCAAGTCGATGATCACGGGGCCATCCCCAGCCATCAGTATGTTGAATTCCGACAGGTCACCGTGGATCAAGCCGGCGCACAACATGCGCACTACCTCGGTAATCAAGGTGGCATGGTGGGCCATTGCCTGTTCTGAGGTAAAGGCGAGATCGTTCAGGCGTGGGGCCGCGTCGCCCTGTGCATCCACCACCAGTTCCATCAGCAGAACGCCATCATGGAAGTTGAAGGGCTGCGGTACACGCACGCCTGCCCCAGCCAAACGGTAGAGGGCGTCGACCTCGGCACTTTGCCAAGCAGCCTCCTGCGCCTGGCGGCCAAATTTGCTTCCCTTTGCCATGGCACGGGCTTGCCGCGTATTCTTGACTTTGCGGTTTTCGGTGTAGTCCACCGCCTGTCGAAAGCTGCGTTGTGTAGCTTCCTTGTAGATCTTGGCGCAGCGCGTTTCGTCGCCGCATCGCACCACATAGACTGTGGCCTCTTTGCCACTCATGAGCTGGCGAACGACCGTATCGATCAGGCCCTCGTCAATGAGGGATTGCAATCTGCGTGGTGCTTTCATGGGTGTCTCCGGCGACCAGAGAAATGCCAGATCGCCAGGACCAGAGCCGTGATCTGAATCAGACTTCCTGCAAAGAGCGGGAGTCCCAGGCGAAGGTCACCCGCTGGCGCATCGGATACCAGTGCCAGCAAGCCAGCCCCTGCCAAAGGCGCCAGTACCGCCACCATGCTGTTGAGCGATGAAACCGCCCCCAGTGTTCGTCCCTGGATGCTGGCATGGGCTGCGCCCGACACAATGCTTTGCAAGGTGGAACTGGTTGCGGCCGACGGCATGTTCAACACGATGATGACAAATACCATCCAACTCTGTGGCACCAACCCGAATGCGCAGAAGGCCACGGCCGAGGTAGCCAGTCCGATGATGGCCAGCCTTTGGGGAGAAATGCGCTTCAACACATGTTTGAGCAAGACGCCTTGCATCAGCACGTTGACACCGCCAACCGCCATGAGTGACAAACCGGTTTCATGCGGTCCCCAGCCAAACTTGAAGGTCGTAAAAAGAACCCAGGTCGAATGCAGCATGAACTGCGCCAGGTTGCTCAAGGCGATGACGGCAACCAATGGGCCGACGCCACGCAGGTCGAACAGTCCGCGCAAGGCGGACACAGGGTTGGCCCTGCGCCAGTCAAACGATGTTCGCCTTTGCCTCGGCAGGCTTTCCGGCAACACAAAATAGCCATAGATCCAGTTGATGACAGCCATCGTCCCGGAAGCAACAAACGGCAGGCGCAGGTCAATATTGCCCAAAACTCCACCCAAAGCCGGACCCAGGATGAAACCCACGCCCATCATGGCACCGAGCAGGCCAAAGCGCCTGGCACGGTCCTCGGGCGGCGTGATGTCAGCGACGTAGGCATTGGCCACGGCAATATTGGCCTGCATCGCACCGCCAATGAGTCGCACCCAGACCAGCATCCACAGACTGGTGGCCGCAGCGGTCATGAAGAAGTTGAAGGCGAGCCCCGAAAACCCGATCAGTAAAACGGGGCGGCGGCCAAAGCGGTCGGACAGTGCTCCGAGGATCGGTGAGCCAAAGAAGTTGGCTATTCCGAAAGAAAACGAAACCGCACCAAACCAGAACGCCTGGTCGGCTTTGGACTGGGTAAACAGCCCGACCAGATGCGGCAGCACAGGAATCATCAGGCCGATCGACATCATGTCGATCAGTACGGCGACCATGATGAAACGCATTGCAGCCTGCCGTTCTACGGGCGCTGCGGCAGGGGCGAGCTTTTCAATCACCGGATGCCTTGTCGCTCGCTTGCGGCTGGTGATGCGTCCGGTGGAAGTGCTGATAGTCGATGTGGATGCCGCCGTCGATGGGGTCAGGATACATCACGTCGTCAAACTGATGTCCCCATAATATTTCTTCGTGGCTATAGCTCTCGCGCACTTGAACCTCCTGCGCAATGCTCTCGTCAAAACCTACGATGCGAACCAAGAAGATCAACTCCTTCGCGGCCATGTCCTGCGCTGAAAGCCCATACAGTGGACTGTCTGGCGTGATGGTGTGCATGATGGACCACGTTAACAGGAACATCGGTTGATCACTGCGTGCCAGTTCCAAATCGTAGATGCGGCGCATCTTCTGGCCTTCCAGCGACACCTCTTGAATCAATACATGCATTCTGGCTGTGGCATTGGCAATCAAGTTGAGCCGCGCATTAGCGGCTCGCAACATGAGTGTGGGTTGGCCGTTGAAGTTGCTGATGACGAGGTTGTTGGAAAACAGGATCCGCGACTTGGGTTTTGAAAATCTGGCAAAAATGAGGCCTGTCAACACAGCGACGCTGGCCATGCCGACAAATACCTCAACCGTCGCTATGCCATGGCTGTACAGGCTTTGCGGATGCATGTCGCCGTAACCCACGGTCGCCAAGGTCTCGACGCTAAAGAAAAAGTAGCCCAAAAAGTTTTGCGGTGCAAGATTGGCAATTCCGCTTGGCTCCAGCATGTAAAGCAGTGCAAACAGGATATTGAGCGCGATGAATCCAAGCGCAGCTGACGCAAAAAATCTCTGCCACGGTGTCGTCAGGCATAAATGATAGAGATCCTGGAACAGATCGCTCTCGTAACTGTGCGCCGTGATCTTTCGCCCCTCAAGTTTGTGGGTGCGCGTTTTAGGCTTGCTGTGCTTGACGGATCGGCTCATGAGTGAGAAATTTATGGAGTGCTAGGGTTCAACGCAGTGTAGGCAACTCACAAGTCTGGCACATAGCGTCGCTCCATGTCCTCCTTCGACTCCAATGGAAATTGGATGCCAGTCTGTTCGCTGATCATTTGTCCGGCCGTTGGCAAGCTAGCGCGGGCGATCTTTGCGGACGCGGACCATAGCCTTGAGCGCAAAAAGGCTTTCGCACAGTGCAAGTAAGCTGCGCCTACCACAACCCGGATTACCGTAGTGGGTGCCCGGCGCTCCGTCGTGCATGCAGCGATATCAGCGGGTGTCGTTGACAGCGCAGCTTTGCCGTTGACGCGCAGCGTTTCATCGAAGCCTGGAATGAGAAACAAAAGCCCGACCTTTCCTGTTGCAAGGATGTTCTCCAGCGAGTCAAGTCGGTTGTTCCCCGGCGCATCAGGAATCAATAGTTCACCACTGGCTGTGACTCTCACAAACCCAGGAGCACCGCCTCGTGGCGATGCATCAAGATTGAATGCTGCGTCTGAAGTTGAGAGTACGACAAATGGCGATAGTGCGATGAAGTTCCTGCAGTGCGCGTCGAGTGACGAAATCTGCTTTCTCACAGCACGATCTTGAGGAGGCTTGTAATAAGCCCGGAGTTCGTCAATTGAGCGCAGTTGCATGGGCGAGGCACCACAGGTTATTTTTGAGGTGCGTATCGTAATGTATCCAGCAAAATCGGGGTGGCAATCCGGTCGGTCAGCCCTTAATGTTCTTTGCATTGTCGAGTTTCAAGGTCGACAACTCACTTCAGTTTTACGCGCGGTCTCCTGCATTGCGCAAGCCATTGGCATTGACTACCCAAGGTTTACATAAACTTCATCAGATTTCGCAAGTAGGGGCATACACTGAAATCAGGCAGGGTGAACCTGCTACGTTTGATGGACCTATCGAAGGAGAAACTTATGAACGGAGCTTTGAAGAAGACCCTGATTGCAGCTACTTTGGTGTGCGCGGGTTCGGTTGCAATGATCGCGCTTGCCCAGTCACCCAACCCAGGCGGGCCTCCGGAAGCATTCGGCATGCCTGGGCGACATTTCGGACCGATGCACAGGCCAGACCCGGCAAAAGTGCAGGCAATGTTCGATAAGCGCATGTCCCGGCTTAAGACCTTATTGCAATTGACTCCAAATCAAGAAGGCGACTGGCTGGCCTTCAATTCTGCAATGACGCCCCCCGCGGTAAGGCCGACACCGCCAAATCCGCAGGAGTTCGAGAAACTCACCACACCAGAACGTATTGATCGGTTGAACGCGATGCGAGCACAGCACGCGGGATTGCTGGACAAGCGTGCAGAAGCCGCGAAAAAGTTTTATGCGGCCCTGACTCCTTCGCAACGAAAGGTTTTTGATCTTGAAACGCTCAAATATCTCCAGCCTGGAGACAAGATGCGCTGGCTTCATCAACCGATGCACCGCGAAGATTCCCGTAAGTGAATGGAATTCAGTAGTAAGCTAAATTTTGCCACTACAGCGTGCGATATGGGGCATACCCATCTCCAGTGCATGGGACAGACGTCCGTTGAAATAAAGCAGCAAGGTGGCGAACGACCTTGTCCGTATCGCAGCGCTTGCGGGTGTTCGCCAGCATCGGATTCACACACAAATGGCGGATTGGCCTTGCACTCTGTTTGAACGTCGCCTCATAATTCAGCGATGACCAATATCTTCCAGTTCGGGGAAACCAATCCCGCCTACCCAGTGCCAGTCATCAATGAGCGTGAGGCCAGAGCCGGGGCTGGCATTCTGTTCTTCCTTGCCATCATTGCGTTCATGAACGCTTGGCTCAGTGGTAATTTCGCCCCGACCAAATTGTTGGTGACCGGGTTCTTTGCTGACTTCTTCTTGCGGGTCCTGGTCAATCCACGCTTTTCACCGAGCCTCGTGCTGGGTCGTATTGCTGTGCGAAATCAAATACCGGAATACGTCGGCGCACCTCAGAAAAGGTTCGCCTGGGCCATCGGGCTGACGCTTGCTTCGGCGATGCTCTACCTGGTTGTTTTCAACAACGTCCGGGGCCCCGTCAACATCATGATTTGTGCCCTGTGCTTGTTGCTGCTGTTTTTTGAAGCTGCGTTCGGTATCTGCATTGGCTGCAAGGTCTACAACTTCTTCAATAAGGAACGTGCCCAACTATGCCCGGGTGGGGTGTGTGAAGTCAAGGACAGGCAAGCCATCCAGTTTGTGTCTGCGGCCCAATATGGGGCCTTGGCGCTCTTCCTTGCTGCATTGTGGTTTGCCTCGGGAGTCATACCAGAAACACCTGCTGTGGTGACAGCCGTTCAAGCACCCGGACAGGTCTTAAAGCCACAAAGCGCCGCTGAAGAAGAGAGATGCCGTGTGCCTGAGTTCGCCAAGAAACTTGGTCACGAAGATATGTGGAAACTTCATAACGGGTGCAAGTGATGCTGTGGTGTCATGAAGAGCCACTGGCGCTTCATTGTCTTGATGGTTGAGGAATGCGATGACTACGAACCAATCACACTGGGAAAAGGTCTACCAGACAAGGAACTATGACGCTGTCAGCTGGTATGCGCCGCACTTGAGCGAGTCGCTACGACTCATTGGCGAACTGTGCCCACGCAAGGACTCGGCCATCGTTGATATTGGTGGCGGAGAGTCAACGCTTGTTGACGACTTGCTGGCGCAGGGTTGCACGGACTTGAGCGTGCTGGACATCTCGTGCGCAGCCATCGACTTCACAAAGAAGCGGCTCGGCGCAAATGCCGGCAACGTCAATTGGTGTGTCGGCGACATCACGGAACACGACTTCAAAGGCAAGACCTTTGACCTGTGGCACGACCGTGCTGTTTTTCACTTTCTAACCGATGGTGCCAAGCGCGCCGCATACACAAACCTAGTCAAAAACTCGGTGAAGCAGGGCGGCCACGTAGTGATGGCCACATTCGGTCCCGAGGGGCCACTCAAGTGCAGTGGTTTAGATGTGGTTCGATACGATGAGAGGAAACTGCATGGCGAATTTGGCGACAAATTCAAATTAGTGGGCAGTCAAACCAACCAACATGCGACACCGTCTGGCGCCACCCAACAGTTCCTTTACTGCTGGTGCAAAGTGGCTTGACGTTGAACGCTCTCGTTGCAGTCACATTGTTTCAGTTCGTTTAGAGCCAGGATATTTACTGAATTTCATGCGCCTTGAGCAATGGCCTGCATGGTGATGGCCACCCCCCCCAGCACGGCATTGCCGGACAGCGGGTCGCGCAGCTGATCGTCGAGCAGGGCGTTAAGGTTGGCACCGGGACGCTGCGCAGCCAGCCTGAGTTGGGCGCCGGGCAGCTTGTGGCCCCAGCCGTGCGGCAGGCTGACCACGCCGGGCATCATCTCGGCGCTAATCTGCACCTGGGCCTGTATGCTGCGCGGGCCACTGGCAATGTTGGCCAAGGCCCCGTCTTGTAGCTTCAGGCGCTCGGCATCCACGGGATGCACCAGTGCAGTACAGCGGAACGGTCCCTTGGCCAGGGTTGGCAGGTTGTGCATCCAGCTGTTGTTGGTGCGCACGTCACGCCTGCCAATGATCATCAGATCCGGCGCCGCTCGTGCCAGGTCGGCAGCGGGGCGAGCCAGGTCGGCCAGCAGTGATGGCGGCGCCAGTTCCACCTTGCCGCTGGGCGTGCGTAGCATCTCTGGAATACGGGCTTGCAGCTCGCCCAGGTCAATGCCTCCTGCACTGTTGGAGGCCATGACCTTGGCCAGTGTCAGGCCCTCGGGTTTCATGCCAAACATGTCGCCGTAGGGGCCGCTGCGCAGTGCGAGCTCCAGCAGGCGATGTGGACCTTTGAGTCCCCTGGTGGCCTGAATGACCGCAGCGGCATTGGCTCCAGCCAGGCGCTCGGCGTCTTCGGCAAACTGGGCGTCGTCCAGCGCGTCGGCGTCGGCCTGTGCCCCCTCACCGCGGACGATGGCTGCCAGTTTCAATAGGGTTTGCCATTCCTCGGGTACTCCATCGGTGCGCGCCAGCACAGGTGAGCTGTAGCGGGCGTGGTTACGCCAGGAGAGCTGTGGGAAGGCCAGGTCGTAATGAAAATCTTCCAGCGGCGACAGGCCTGGCAAGATGACGTCGGCATGGCGCGTGGTCTCGTTCAGGTAGATGTCCATGCTGACCATGAAGTCCAGTGTGTCGAGCGCAGCGGCAAGGCGCGGGCCGTTCGGGCTCGATAGGACCGGGTTGGTTGCCACCGTGAACAGGACGCGAATTTGTTCAGGCCCGGCCGTTTCAATTTCTTCCGCCATGCAAGTGATGGGCAGTTCGCCGAACACCTCGGGGGCGCCACTCACGCGGGCAAAGTGACGCCCGGTGGTCACGCCCTTGCCAACGCCGGACCGGCCTGCGGTGTTGGACGCGAATGCAGCCGATTTGGCAAACATGGCACCACCGGGCTTATCGAGGTGACCGGTCAGCACGTTGAGTACATCCACCAGCCAGCTGGCCAGCGTGCCGTACTCCTGGGTACAGGTGCCGATGCGGGCGTACACACAAGCCCGCTCCGTGTTGGCCAGTTCGCGTGCCAGTGTGCGAATCGTGTCAGCATCGATGCCGCAGCGCGCCGCCACGGCCTCGGGGGTAAAGGCTGCCACCGCCAGACCGACTTCTGCCACGCCGTTCACCCAGGTCGCAACGGTGCCCAGCTGCACCAGCTTCTCGGCGAACAGGGTTTGCACCATGGCGGCCAGCAAAAACACATCCGCGCCGGGGCGGATGAAGTGATGTACATCGGCCAGCGCAGCGGTTTCGGTGCGACGCGGGTCGATCACGATGAGCTTGCCGCCACGCGCCTGCATGGCCTTGGCCTTACCCTTGAAATCGGGCACGGTCCACATGCTGCCGTTGCTGGCCAGTGGGTTGGCGCCGATGACCAGCAGCAACTCGGTGCGCGCAATGTCGGGCAGGGCGACTGAGAGCCAGTGGCCAAACATCAAACCACTGGCGAGTTGCTTGGGCATCTGGTCCAGGGTAGAGGAGGAAAATATGTTCCTGGTGCCCAAGGCGCGGGCCAGCTTGCCAAAGTAGCTGAGCAGCCCGATCTTGTGGGCCGATGGATTGCCCACCACCACCGCGCTGGCGTTTTGCCCGTGGGCCGTCAGCAGCGGCGGCAGGCGGCGTTCAATCTCGGCAAAGGCTTCTTCCCACGTGGCCTCTACGAAGGTGCCACGGCGTTTGATCAGCGGGGTGCGCAGCCGGTCCGGGTCTTCATGCAGGTCCTTCAGGGCTACGGCCTTGGGGCAGATGTAGCCTGCGCTAAGCACATCTTGTGCGTGGCCTTTGATGCTGATGACCTTGCCACTTTGCACTTTGATCTCCAAGCCGCAGCACGCCTCGCACAGGGGGCAGATACGGTGGTGAATGGTCTCAAGCATGGCTGGCCTCGCGAGGATAAGTTGCGGTAGAGAGGCATTTACGCACCCCGGGCGTAGCCCTGTCGAGAACGCAGGTGACAGCGGTCGCCCGTTTGCCGGGTCGCCAGAGATCGCGCCACTGGCGGGCGTCGGGTTTGCCGATCAGATTGAGGCCTGGCGCTGTTACGACTTTCTGTACGGTCCAAATTCACACCAGTATTTCGCGTCGCCACCCGCTTTTTGCTGGTACAGGAATTGCGTAGACAGACAGTTCTGACTGTTGTATTCCCGTCCGTCACTGGCGTCGAAGGTTGCCACGTGCGTGCGCCCATTCGGATTCGTGAAATAGGAGCGATACAGGGTGTAGATTCTTTCGCCCTGCCCGCAACCTGTTAGCAGCAAGCTGGCAGCAACCATAGCAAGCACTGATTTCATGTTCCTTCCTCCATAGTTGAGATCAAGACAACTCAATTCACTGCTTTTTTTGATCCGGCGGTGTTTGATGCTGTCGATACTGAGTTTCGGAGGGTTGAGGCCGTCTGCCAATGTGTTGGAGATACCCTTTTTCCAGTGCCGCTCTACCTCGTTCCTGCAGGCAAAGACTAGTAGGCAAGTACCACGTACTTTGGCGCCCTTGAATCAGTGCTGCCAGGTTCTCTGCCCCTCGTGGCTTGCCCGCTCGTCTTCATCGGGAGCGTTCTCAATCCAGCGTGATGCCAGCCTTTTCAGCCAGGGCCGCGTAGCGCGCCATTTCTTTGCGGAAATACTGCACGGCAGCTTCTGGTGTGCTTGGGCTGATGGTATTGCCCTGCTTGGCCATCGCTTCCTTTACCTCGGCGCTGTTGTAGGCTGCGACAAACGCCGTGTGAAATCGCTTGATCTGCTCGGCCGGAAATCGGGCCGGCGCCAGCACGGCAAACCAGCCTTCCACCTCGTAGTCGGGCAGACCCTGTTCCGCGATGGTCGCAATCTCAGGCGCGGCCGCGGAGCGGGTCTTGCTGCTCAGCCCAATGGCACGCAGGGCGCCACTCTTGAGATGGGCTTGAATGGCAGCCAGAGCAACAAAGCCCAGATCGACCTGGCCGCCAATCAGGTCGGTGATCTGCGGCCCGGTGCCTTTGTACGGAATGTGGCGCACCGTTACCTGGGCTTCGTTAAGGAACATTTCAGCCGCCAGGTGCGTGATGGTGCCGTTGCCAGGTGAGCCGTAGTTGTAGGCGTCAGGCCGGGCTTTCAGCAGGGCGATCAGTTCCTTGAGATTCCTGGCATTGATCTTGGCCGGATTGACCACCAGCACGAAGGGCGTGAAGCCCATCACCGAAATCGGCGTGAAGTCGCCCAGTGTGTCGTAGGGGATCTTCTTGTAGACCGCAGGATTGATGACGTGGTTGTTTGACACCATGCCTATGGTGAGCCCATCAGGCTGGGCTCTGGCCAGGGCGGAAGCGCCGGTAATGCCACCGGCACCCGGCAGGTTATCGATCACCACCGACTGACCACCCAGCGCCTTGATCAGTTGCGGCACGGCGGCGCGCGCAATCGCATCCACACCGGAGCCAGCGCTGACCGGCAGGATGATGCGCACCGGCTTGTCAATCTGTGCCCAGACTGGAGGCAGAACTGCCATCGCCGCGGCGCCGGTGGCCAGGACCAGGGCTGTGCGTCGAGAAATCGAGTGTTGCATTCCATGTCTCCGAAATAGTTTCTCTGAACTGTAGCTAAGAAACCCGGACCTGCAAAGTTGAATTTTGACTTCTCTCAGGTGACAGGTGCCGGGTTGAAGAGCACCAGCGCGTTGTGCAGCCTCCATTGTTCAGCCCAGGTCTTCTTGCGGCCGCTGGCCACATCGAGCAGCAGGCGAAAGAGCTCCCAGCCAACCTCTTCCATGGTGGCGGAGCCGTCGGCAATGGTGCCGGCGTTCACGTCTATCAGGTCATGCCAGCGCCGGGCCAGATCGCTGCGCGTGGCGACCTTGATGACGGGGACTTCTGCCAGTCCGTAGGGCGTGCCCCGTCCGGTCGTGAACACGTGCAGGTTCATGCCGGCCGCCACTT
>Ga0194060_10001200_pt1 | contig 18648 bp, 17 predicted proteins | sample SepL225m_MetaG_FD_163427 | JGI IMG/M metagenome (GOLD analysis project Ga0194060, IMG submission 163427) | Anoxic zone freshwater microbial communities from boreal shield lake in IISD Experimental Lakes Area, Ontario, Canada - Sep2016-L222-5m | ecosystem: Environmental > Aquatic > Freshwater >...
GTACTCGACCTTGAAGCCGCTGGTATTCGCGTTATCCAAATCGATGAACCAGCCCTTCGCGAAAGACTACCTCTCCGCAAGGACAAACAACCAGCATACATCAACTGGGCTGTGAATAGCTTCCGTGCTACATGCGCCGAAGTTGAAGACGAAACCCAAATTCATACACACATGTGCTACAGCTACTTCAACGACATCATCGATGCCATCCAGGCTATGGACGCAGACTGCATCAGTATCGAAAACTCCCGCAGTGACCTCGAAATGTTAGAAATCTTCAAGACATTCAAATACAAAAATGATATCGGACTTGGTATCTACGACATCCACAGCCCACGAGTTCCATCCGTCGAAGACATGCTCAGTGTTATCAACGAATCCCTCAAAGTTGTTCCAAAAGAACAATTTTGGATCAACCCAGACTGCGGTTTGAAAACCCGTGGATGGGAAGAGACTATTGCAGCACTGAAGAATATGGTAGAAGCCGCGAGAAAAGCCAGATCATAGCGATTCTCTCTTGATTATAATTTATAGAAATTATATAATTTCATAAATTACAGAAAAAAAGAAAATGACACACACCGTATTAAAAGTATTTGGCACCGGACAAGTAACCATTCCCAAAAAATGGCGAAAAAAATACAATACAAACTTGTTCCTTGCGCATGAAGAAGATGATAAAATCATTCTTCAACCAGCCGCATCATCACCACAAGCTCCCATAAGCAAAAAAACCTCCACCAAAGAATACTTAAAAAACCTTCACATCACAGCGTTTGATAACACTACTGGAAAAAAATATACAAAAACCACCCGAAAGCAGTTCATGGATAGAATCCTATGAAAGGCTTCCTTATAGATACAACTTTACTTGTAGATGTCTTGAGAAGCCACAAAGAATCAATTACCTACTTATCAAAATGCCTTGATAACAAGCAAAAGCTCACCATCTGTGCTCTCTCTGCCTACGAACTGTTCAAAGCACCCATAACAATCGCAGAAGAAAACAAGATCATTGGTCTCTTTGGTTTATTCGAGACCATCGATTTTACTTTCCCAATAGCGGAGCTTGCGGGAATTTTGTACAGAAAGTATCGAAAACAAGGAAGAACACCAACTGTTCCTGATCTTTTTATCGCTGCAACAGCACTACTCCATGAACTCACACTCATCACCAGCAACACTGAAGACTTCGCATTTATTACAGGGTTAACTGTTATAAAACCTTATTAAGCCTAGTAACAAGAAATGCATCTTTGGCAAAATTATCTTAATTTCCTGAAATTCTTTCAGTAGCACTACTTCTGAGACTTCCCCTCAAACTCCCTCCTCCACGCCAAAAACTTCTCCACCTTCCCTTCCCCAAACTTACTCAAATCCTGCACAATCTCTTCAACAGATTTTTCCTTTTCCAACGCCTTTGAATCACTTTTAGAAAAAAACTTATCTACGTAACAAATAATCTGTTCTTCCAAAGTGATCGGAACAAAGTCTCGTTTTGGCAGTGGCAATCCCTGACTAACAATATCTTCTTTGGTTATCCCCACTCCCGTATGTCGCTCCGCCACCCGGGCATGCTTGGGATACCCCAATTCCCTCAACAATTTCCCTCCCAAAACCCCATGTCGTATATACGGCTCAGTTCCACCCCCACCCACTTTTGTTGCGTTCGTAAAGTACACACCAATATCGTGAAGCATTGCGGCTTCTTCGAGGAACTGAAAGTTTACAAATGCTCCCTGCTTGGCAATACGTTCTCCAATTCGAGCAGCCTTCCCAGCTACAGCACAGGAATGAACCACTAAAAGGTCGTACGATAAATCTGAAGGAGCATGATTCCGAAGCAGAACAAAACAATCCATAATAAACTCTTTACCCAACCATCATATTAGACAACGCTAGCCGGAACAACACCTGATCGAAGAGCCTTTAGATGAGAAACACCTCCAAGATTGAATGTAGTAGTAACATTCACTAATCCTGTCATTCTTTGTGTCTGTAGTTCGTCTTTTGACGAGCTTGGCCTAAACCATTTAACCGACTGATACGAAACCCCATCTCCCAACCATAGAAATATATGATTAGGCATCTCCCCAAGAGCACCCATCCTTAATTTTGAAAGTGCTCTTAATCGATCATCCTCAGAGTCATGTTCCTGAAAATCAACTCGCTTGCCCGGAATAGTTCTTTGGTTACTGGTGTTTCTAGGAATTTCTATCCCAAAAACTCTGTACAAATCCTGAAGAAGACTTGAACAATCGTTAAAACTCCACTCCCATGGTCTTCCTGCTGTCTTCATAACCTGTGCAACAACATTGGCAGCAGTATAAGGCATATACTCAGTTCTAACATCATCACCTTTAGGAGCCTGAACATTTAAAAAATGCAAGTTACCGTCAGAACCTCTACTAGGAAGTAGAACACTCCCATCTTCATTGCGCAGCAATCGAACTCCCATATTCAATTCCATCCCTTGATACTGCACTCCAGAACCAGAGATAACATAAAAATTATCAGCACGTTTCTTCTCAAAAGCTTCAACCACATCACGTTCACCCAAAGCAATATCTCCCTTTTTTACCCATCCATGATAATTTTCCGCACCTTCAATTGCTTTTACAAATATCCAATCTTCTCCAAGAACCTTTCGTTCAGCCAGTGGAATAACCACTGTTCCAATATCCAATCGCGTATCAACAATATCGTTATCTTGATTAACGAACTGTTCTGTATCAGTAGCTGATGTAAGAGGAACTATATGTAACCTAGTAGGTTTTACCAACAATCCTAGCTTTTTAGGCTTGATTTTCGCTTCACCACTAACGAACAACTGTTCAATTACGTTGCTATGTTGCCCAGGCAAAGTACCATTTGTAAAAGCTGTTTTTACACCATCTAAAACTTCATCCGTCACTCGAACAGGTATGGTCAGGATAAATACTCCAATTTGATAAAGCCCAATATCCCCATTTTCTTTCAATTTCCCATCATCATCAAAAAAATACCCACCTGCAATTTGCTGAATTGTTTCTCGAACCTCTTTAACATTATACCCCTGATTTCTATCCACATATTCCAATTCTTCTTGTAGAGTTCTAGAGCTTCGCTGTAATCTAACCTCTCTGTTGTACTGTTCTATTTCCCTTCTCCCCATGATCATCCGAAACGGCTTTTCGCCTCGAAGAACCGCTCTAGCAATCCAGTAACCAGCATTTTCACTATTTCTAACATCAAATGAAATATTCGGAAAAAAACCTTGCAGACTTTTATTCAATCTATCCGTAGCCTTATGCAACTGCCCTTTTACCAGCTCGCGATGCAGGCCTCTTGTAAGCAACTGTTCTAAACGATTATTTGGTAGAGCTTCATCCCTTCTCGAAAATTCCAACTCTCTACAATACTTTCTATTCATGAACCACCTCTTCAAAGTAAAAGAAAATCATTGTATCTGTTCCCCCTCACTAACACAACCCCCCTCTTTCTGCTATCATTAAAAAGTACTTTTTAAAAAATTCTCGACACCCAAGTAACAAACCCCAATCGTCCTCGTTACTACTAACGGACTACAAAATAACCAGACACCACCATGCTAAAAAAACTTTTCGGAAAAATACTCGACTCCAACGAAAAACAAGTCGCAAAACTCCGCCCCATCGTCAACACTGTCAATGAACTAGAAACAGAAATAAAGGCACTGTCTGACGAAGGACTAAAAACGAAAACAACTGAGCTCAAAGTCCGCCTTGAACATGGCGAAAAGCTTGATGATATTCTTCCTGAAGCATTAGCAACAATCCGTGAATCAATCCGCCGCACAGTTAATCAAAGAGCTTACGATGTTCAGCTTATTTCTGCATCAGTGCTCAACAAAGGCATGATAGCCGAACAAAAAACTGGTGAAGGAAAAACTCTCTCCGCCACCATGGCCGCCTACGTCAACGCCCTCGAAGGAAAAGGCGTTCACGTTATCACGGTTAACGACTACCTTGCCCGTCGTGACGCCGGATGGTACGGTAGAGCACACCACTTTCTCGGACTCAAAGTCGCCTGCATCATCCATGAACAGGCATTCATCTTTGACCCCGAATACATCGATCCAAAGCACACCGATGACCGTCTCAAACACCTCAAACCCGTTTCCCGTCAGGAAGCCTATCTCGCCGACATCACCTACGGCACAAACAATGAATTCGGTTTCGACTATCTCCGCGACAACATGGTGATGAGCTTGCACCAGAAATCGCAAAGACCGCTCCACTATGCCATCGTCGATGAAGTCGACTCCATCCTCATCGATGAAGCCAGAACACCACTGATCATCTCTGGCGCATCAGACGAAGCCGCTGAAAAATATTTCACCTTTGCAAGAATAACACCAAGATTAGAAGCGGAAAAAGACTATACTCTCGATGAAAAAATGCGTTCTGTCATCATCACTGAAGACGGTTTGAAAAAAGTTGAAAAACTTCTTGGACTCAACAACATCTACGAAAGTGGCGATATGTCGCTCCCTTTCCACCTTGAAGCCGCACTCAAAGCTGAAGTCCTCTACAAAAAAGACAAAGACTACATCGTACGTGAAGACGAAGTAGTTATCGTCGATGAATTCACCGGACGACTCATGCCCGGGAGAAGATACTCCGAAGGTCTCCACCAAGCCATCGAAGCCAAAGAAAACGTCAAAATCCAACGAGAAAGCCAGACCCTAGCCACCATCACCTTTCAAAACTACTTCCGCATGTATAAAAAACTTGCAGGTATGACCGGAACAGCAGAAACCGAAGCTGAAGAATTTATAAAAATCTACGAATTAGAAGTTGTAGTTATCCCAACCAACAGAGACATCGCAAGAAAAGACTACAACGACCTCATTTACAAAACCGAAAAAGCCAAATATAAAGCCATTGCTCAAGAAATTAAAGAATCTCACGAAAAGGGTCAACCTGTTCTACTGGGTACGATATCCATCGAGAAAAACGAAAAACTCAGCGAATACCTCCGCCGAGCCGGTATTCCTCATAACATTCTCAACGCAAAAAACCACGAACGTGAAGCCGAATTTATCGCCAACGCTGGCCAAAAGAAAGCCGTAACACTGGCTACAAACATGGCTGGTCGTGGAACTGACATTGTCCTTGGTGAAGGTGTGCGTGAAGTTGGCGGGCTCAAAGTTATCGGTAGTGAACGTCACGAAGCCCGTCGTATCGACAACCAGCTCCGTGGACGCTCAGGACGACAAGGAGACCCCGGTGAAACCAGATTCTACGTATCACTTGAAGACGACCTCATGCGCATCTTCGGTGGTGAACGCGTACAAGGACTCATGGATCGCCTCGGACTCGAAGAAGATCAACCCATCGAACACGGGATGATTTCAAAGTCCATAGAAAGTGCCCAGAAGAAAGTCGAAGGCTACAATTTCGACATCCGTAAACGCCTTGTTGAATATGACGATGTCATGAACAAACAACGAGAAGTTATCTACTCAATAAGACAACGTATTCTAGAAATCGCGGAACAAGTTAAATCAGAAACCTCAATCGAAAATATCGAAATTGCAAATGCCGGCAATATCGTAGACGAATTCCTCAATCTCCTCAGCTCAACCAATCTTCGCCAAATGGTTTTCCAACTTATCGACAAAGAATTGGACAATATCTTAGACCAAAGCATTAGCCCAGAAAGTGGCCAACGGGATTGGAAACGTGTTGGGCAACTCATAACAGCAATCATCCCACTCGATACTCCGAGCACAGAAAACGTGCTCAACTTTCTCCAAGAAAAAGAAAACGATATTGAGATCAGAGATGAGCTCTACACTTTCTTTGAAAAAGCCTATTCTGCCAAAATTGAGCAGGTAGGCGAAGAGATTATGCTCGATATGGAAAAGGTCATCCTCCTCCGCAGCATTGACTCCCTCTGGATCGAACACCTCCGCGCTATCGATGAGCTTCGCGAAGGTATCGGACTCCGAGGTTATGGTCAAAGAGACCCTCTCGTCGCTTACAAATCAGAGGCATTTCTCCTCTTTGAGCAACTCCTAAATTTTATCCAGACCAACGTTGTTCGCGCTATCTTCCGTGCACAGGTACAACCTCAAACTCCTCAACCACTTCCTAAAAACCCATCTGGATTGCAAAAAAAAGCAGCAAAAACCGCTACAGCTGCAGAAGCAACAATAATAGAGAACAAAAAAGTTGGCCGTAACGATCCTTGCCCTTGTGGTTCTGGAAAAAAATTCAAAAAATGCCACGGCCAAGACCAATAAGCACATCAGCAATAGACACGTTTTAAACGTCCCTCTCCCCCTGGGAGAGGCTAGGTGAGGGTGAATCTTCTACCCAATGACTGAACAAAAAACACAGCAAAAAAACCGTCTCTCCTGCCTTGCCGCCATCCCCGGCTTCAAACAGGTTCGTTGTTGTATTTTTGCCCTATTCTTGCTGAGCTTTTTCGCTATACTCCTTTATAAAACAGCCCCCACACTGTGGAAATCCTTCTACAGCATGGACGTGATAAATACCAAGCTTCCGACAATCGGTTCAGCAATTGAGCTTCCAGAGTGCAAAGTAACAATCAACCGAGTTGAAAAAATCCCCAGCACTAGTAATGCAAATTCCGACTTCCAAACGCTTGTGGTAGACATGACGATAGAAAGTAAGCTTCCTGTAAAAAAATTTCTACTCGAAATATTTAACATCTGGATAGAAGACAAATTTGGCAACAAATTCGAATTCTCCCCCGCTGAACGCCGCAACGATACTGCCAAAGAATCCGAAGTCCTCCCATCCGGAGCCCTAAACCTCACAGCCTACTTTTCCGTCCCCAAATACAGCTCCGAGTTCTACCTTATGGTGCAACCAAAGATTGGGGGAAAAGCGGTGAAGGTGAAGCTATGAAATCCATAAAAAAAACAATTCTAGCAGCCAGCACAACTCTACTTGTACTTAGTAACCTAGCTGGTTCGGCAGTATCTGCAAGTTCACCACCCTTAGTAAGCTGCTCTTTTCTCAAATATTCCATAAATGACACTGACACAAACAAATATACAATCACTGTGAGAAAAGAGTTTTCGAATGCCTACTACAACTACAGCTACTCATACGATGAGCTCCCAGTAGAAAGTTATATATACCTTGAAGCAGAACCAAGAGATCTTAATAAAATAATAATCAAAACAAACAACTCTTCCATGGAAAGTGAAGATTACGTAATCAGCAGCAACGAATGGAACACTGCAATAGGATTCGCTAACATAAAGATGCAAACAATAAACATAATCAAGGCTTTACTAAATATTTTTGGAATTAACCTCCCACCCACCGAAGATTGCTATGCAAAATCACACACATTTTCACTAACTAGAAGCCATCAACCACCCTCTACACCAACAAAGAAAACCTATAAATAGCTCTTTGCACCTTGAAAATTTCCCATATACCCCCCCGTTTCACAATAACTTGTATCTGACGTTGATCAAGTCATTCAACCCGTCCAGATACAAACCAGAGGTCAATATGAATAACAAAAAATATCTAAACAACAATAATATAACGTACACCCTATTTCCTTCTCCACTTCTTCACTCCAACCCAAATTCCATATCCAAGCAACACCACCGGACCCAACACAATAACCAACCAGATAAGCAAATCCCCAATCATCTGCCAAAACTTCGCCATATCACGTAATGCAGCCTTAATCGTAGCCAATGGATCCCAACGTTCAGCAACAATTGGCAGCTCTTTCTCTTCCAAAGCTAATGAAACCGTAATAGTGGACATTGAACTACTTTTTTCCAAATACTGTGTCCTACCTTGAATACGTTCAATCTCATCACGCACTTGTTTCAATTCACGCTGAACAGACAAAATATCAGTGATCGTTGTAGCTTTTTTCATAATTTCCAACAACTGTTGTTCGGTCGCCAGAAGATTCTTTAACTGGGCTTTCAGATCCACATATTCTTCTGTAACATCTTGCCCTTCAATTCGCTCTGAAACTACTTTCACAGCACTCTGCTTAATTGCGTTCAAAATCTCTTCAAATGAAATTGCAGGAACCTTCACCGTAATATACATAGTTGGCGACGTTGAAGATGGAGAGCTGGAAGATGTCGCAACGTAACCTTGTTTATCGGAAACAATCTTTACCAAAGACTCACGAACCACATTTAAATCTTTAACAACTAGAGCAAGCTGTCCAGTTTTCACAACCATTCGATCGCTGGCAGCAAGATTTGTTACTGAAGTTTTATCACTTGCACCCTGCGCCGTCGTTCCAATAACATTTCTGCTTTCGCTTAGGACAGATGGAGCTCCTGGTTGATTGAATGCTTGGTCCCCAGAGTACATTGTGTTCGATTCACTCTGTTTTGAAGAACTCGATTGCGAGGAACAAGCTTGAAGGAAAAAAAGGAAAAGAAGAAATACAACAACAGTGACGACATGACGGTAGCTTTTCATAGAAGAAGCTCCCTTTTATAAATTATGTATGACGATAACTACAATAAATATGCCTAAAAACGTTATCCTTCCAGCGACAATTGAGTACGCATAACCAGCGTTTCAAATGAATTCTTCGCCTGTTTCAATAGAGCCTCCGATCGCACACGCAACAGCTCAGCCTCAACCTCTGCCTGCACAATAACAGCCGCCAAACCTTTCTGGCTTTCAAGAGAAGGAACACAGCAGCGAATCGCTTTAAATCGCTTCAAAAGATCAATAACCACATTATATTGCATGACTTCAGAAAGCTGCTGCTGAAAAAAAGGTGTTGAAAAAAAATGTTTAAAATATTGATGACTATTCCCCGGAACCAATCTAAAAACAAAACAAGAAACGGGTGAAGACTGAGCTTCTTCACTTATAAAACTTACTTTTTTTATTAATGGAAAAACAAGAATATCATCAGGAGCCAGTTTAACTGGATAAACACCAGCACTATCAGCTTTAGACTGGGAAAGATCAGGATGTGGTGAAAATTCCCAAGCAGGAACATCCTCACTTAGGTTTAGAGATTTATCTACCATCCCATACCCTACAAAACTACAAAGATCACCCAATCGCTGAACCCGAACACCACTGACAACAACAGAACCTGGATCACTCAACTGAAGAAAATATGGAGCATCCAACCTGCCAATACGCATAAGTTGTTCATAGGCAATCACATGCATAATTCACTTACCATTGAGGAAACTTAGTAAAAAATTGAGAAGACACTTCTGAAAAATCTTCTGACCGGTCAATACTCATAACAAGAACCTCTTGCCCTGAAGGTATTTCACTGTGCGGTTCAGCTTTTTTTGCAATAATCATCGTCGAAGGATGCTCAGCAATATCTCTAGGCAACCCTATGATAGCATAAACACGACACTCATCGAGAAACGCCTTACGAGCAGCCACATAATCTGGATGAGAAAGAAAATCATTTGAAACAGCTAGACAAATACGACCATCGGACGTCAGTCGAGAATATGATGCTGTAAAAAGATCATATTCAGCTGCTAGATTTTTCAAAGCTTTCTGCTTAAAATCAAGCGCTAACACAAATGAAAACAACTGATGTTGAGACTGACAATAGGCAGAAACTGCCCCATGATAAATATGAGGTTGTTTATAACCATTCAACAAAAGCCTAAAAAATGAAAGTTGAGCAAGAACTTGGTTTTTCTCTACACCTTGCAATGTATAAAAGAGACTAAAATCACTAAACAACGTATGTTGCTCGCGCTTTACAAATTCTCTCAGAATAGACTCAAGTATCTGGCCATCAGCACTGCAAAGATCCAGGACTGAATAACTAGTAGTTTCACCATGCAATGAAAGCAAGAAACGAGTAAGGTATTCTAGTTTATCAGCCCGCAACACCTGATTTTTCAATAATGGCTCAAAAAGCGAAGACAATACCTGAGAAGAAACGGCGGTTAAAGAGGCTGAAACCACTAGTGGATTAACATGCTCTCTCCATACACGAAAAAACTCTTTTGTTGGCAAGTCAATGATAGTGGAAGGAAATAAGGATTTATCTGTCCAGCCTTGCGAAAGTGGCTGTTTTCGTTGATCACCAGAAATCTGTCGTAAGATCTGCTGATAATAAGCCTGGAGCGTAGAAAAAAATTCATCTGCATTACCAAAACTGCTGGGCTGAAATACCACAGGCTCCTCTTCTCGTCGATACTCATCAAAAAATTTCACTATTAGTATTTGCAATAGAGTGGTAATAACATCCTGCTCTTTCAATCCCACTTCATTTAAAAAATTTACCAACTGTGCGAGATGCTCAAGCACATCCTGATCATTGAGACCATAACGTTCACCAAGATCTTTCCTCGTCACAGGAGTAGATGAAGGAAATGAATACGATTCAAAAGCTGTACGCTTTACAATCTGGTTACGCTTTTGCTTATACAATAACGTAAGTCGCTCACCATTTGTCGCAATACTCCAAAGCACAGAAGGAAACATACTCATGTAAGAGCGCGCTTGATCATTAATACCACCAATTGTTTCAATCTGTTCTTTATCGGTGAGAAGGATAAAAACAAACGGCTCACCAATAGCATTTAATAACACTAGATCAATCACACGTTCTTGGTTTCCAACATATACTTTATAATCAAAAACCATCCTTTTCTGCAACCAAAAAGGAGGATACTGGTAGGTATCAATTAATTCTCGAAGAATCCATTGGCGAAGTTCTTCCAATCGATATAACCGTAAATCCTGCTCTGAAGGAACAGCAATACCGGAAGGCAAAAACCACTCAGATTGAGGTAAAGGGTAAAAAGACTGCATTAGGTTCCTTGAACAAATTGTACGCCAAGATAAATTATGTCTGGATTAACTGGGTCAATCATCAACGCACTGCTTGTATTGGGAGACAGCAAAACCTTCCCTGCAGCAGGGTTATTACAATCCTGTTTTGCGACACCGGTAGAGTCCCAACTTTGCCCAAGATTAAACGTGCGATAAACGGTAACATTCCCTGTAGAAAAGTATAACACCCCTGGATTTTGTAAACTATATGCCAAAGCATTAACACTTGGAGTTCTTATAGGAAGCTGCAAAGTCGTATTCCACCAGTTTTCTCCACGATCATTACTTTCATAAATACCCAAATTGGTCGCTGCATAAATAGTATTGTGAGTAGTATCAAAATACAAGCGACTAATCTGGACAGGAACCTCGGTTGGATCATTAGGGTTCAACCGAGATACTAGGCCGCTACGCTTCAATTCCCAAGATGTTCCCCTATCAGTACTTTTAAAGACTCCCGAACTGGTTAAAATATACATTTCATTCACATTAAACGGGTTTGCCCAAAACTGCAAAGCCCCAACAGAACGAAGCTCTGGAATATCATCTGGAAGCCATCTAATCCGCTTCCAACTTTTTCCACCATCCAAACTTTCCTTAAAACCCAAATCTGAACCCACTGCATAAATTAAATCAGGTCTATTCGAATCAAGAGCAATACCCACTATTGATACTTGGGCATCATCTTTGTATACCTGAGTCCAATCCTCCCCCCCATTCCGCGTTGCAAAAATCTTCCCTATTCCTTGAAAATACCCCGCAACAATCATATGGTTAGTATTAGAAACATCAAACACCAATGTTTGAAGCTGCGCCACTTCACCTTTAGCCCGCATCCCTTTATTGACTTGAGACCAAGTAGTACCTTTATCATTCGTTCGCCACAAACCATAGTCAGTCAAAGCGTACACAATTCCCGGAACAAAAGGATCAGAATCAAACGCACTAATATTAATCGGCGGAAAAGCAGTCACACCTGTTGGATCTGTAAGATAACACCACTGCTTACCGCCATCTGTTGAACGGTAAAAGCCATGTGTCACGGGTCGTTCCTTCTTACCTGACGAAGGCGCAAGAGCAGTGCATCCAGTCAAAACAAATATGCAGAGAAACACCATCATTGCACGAAAAAAATGATTCCTGTTCATGGAAAAAGGTCCCTCATTCTCCATTACTGTACTATATAACGATAAACAGGCATACGGTTCAGTAACTGATCAACCTTATCCGCATCCCAACCTTCCAATGGAAAACTATAAGAAACCACCCGACAACCCTTTTTGCATTCTCGTAAGATTTTTTCCTGCAATTTAGGGAGGACATTGGGCATTAAAAAGAAAAAAATAACATCGGCTTCCCGCAAATCCACACGAAACAAATCATTCAAAATCATTCGAATTTTTTTTCGATGAAAAACAAGTGATAGCTTAGTCCAAGCGTACATTAACGGTGCGACTTCTACACCAACAATTTGAGCCTTATATTTAGAAGCTTCAAGCAGTAATCGCCCATCACCACAACCCAAATCGTAAGCAACTTCACCTTCTAAAATCTCAGCGAGCTCGACCATACGTTTCACATCTTTTTTCATCGTTGGAACAAATGGCGCAACTGATAACCCAGGAATAAAAGAAGCCAACAAAACTAAAGGGGTAAGGAAAATAATGATAGTAAAAATAGTACTGTACATAAAAAATGACTCTATCCAATAAGAGTGTTCCTTGCAAATTGCTTATAATAAAACCACCCGAGAAACAGAGACCAACATCAAGTAAACTGCTGTAAAAAACGAATATCATTCTCAAAAAGCAGTCGCATATCGTTAAGACGATACTTGATCATAACTGGTCGTTCAATACCGAAACCAAACGCAAAACCACTTAAAGCATAGGGATCATATCCGACCTTACGAAGTACATGAGGGCTTACCATTCCAGCTCCCCCCATTTCAACCCATCCCGAATACTTACAGGTTCTACAACCTTTCCCCCAACAGATTGAACAGGTGACATCAGGCTCGATGCTTGGTTCAGTAAAGGGAAAATGATGAGGACGAAAACGAACCTGCGTTTTTTCACCAAACAGCGCACGCATCGCGTAAGTAAGAATCCCTTTCAAATCACTCATGGTGATATGTTTATCGATAACCAATCCCTCAAACTGATGAAACATGGGTGTGTGTGTAAGGTCATAATCGCGGCGATAGCATTTACCAATACTGTACATTCTGACTGGTGGTTCCTGTTTTTCCATTACTCGCACCTGTACAGGTGAAGTCTGAGTTCGTAACAACATCTCCTCAGTAAAATAAAAAGATGCTTGAGTGTCTCGTGCAGGATGATGTTTAGGAAGATTAAGCGCTTCAAAATTATAATAATCCCACTCAACTTCTGGCCCTTCTTCGTGTACAAAACCAAGGGAAGAAAAAACCGACTTCACTTCTTGAATAACTTGTGCAATCGGATGAATAGTCCCCAACAACTGCCGCTTTCCTGGCTGTGTAACATCAGTATGTACTGCAGCAACAGATGTATTCACGGAAAAACTCTGTTTTTTGCTATCCAACGCTGCCTGCAGATCTTGCTTTACAGTATTTGCCAGCGCACCTATCACCGGTCTCTCAGCAGGATCAACAGCTCCAAGTTCTTTCAAAGCATTCGTTAATGCCCCCTTCCGTCCAAAAACTGCTATCCGAAGCTCTTCTAGTGACTGCTCATCGGAAATCTGATCAATATCTCGCAATGTTGCAGAACGTAATGCCTCTAGTTGCTCTTTGATATGCATATTGTGCTGAACACACCTCACTCATTTGCCAATGAAAAAAAGAAATAAAACAAGCCTCGCCGAACCAAGTTACTTAGTCAATCCTAACAATGAACTGGTCTTTTAGTAAACAGCTTTTCTAATTTCAGGGAAAAGCTCAGGAAACTGATCAAGCCATTGGATACGTTCATGCTTTAATTGCGCTAGAAAAAGCTGGAATGTTTCCGCTTCATAACGCTGACGAGGATCAAATTCCGAACCAACAACTGTCTTCGGCAGAGCAAATCCAAAATCTGCATCTAAAACCCATTCAACAGTACTACGTGCTGCACGAGAAAGAAAATGAACAGTATCTTTCAAACTAATATTCTTATGGTTTTCAGGACTCCCGACTCCACCAGTGTTGAGAATAAAACACTCCACATGAGGTTGAGCACGAAGCAGTTCCAAAAACCGATTCCCTTCTTCACCTTTTGGACCAACAATAAATGGGTTTGTCCCTACCACACGAACTGCTTGCCCAGCTTTAGTCGGATCCCCTGCTGACGACTCAACCGATTCACCAAGCATAAATGCGCACGCAGCCTGTTCTGGAGAAAGTTTGCCAATCGGTGGCATCATTGGATTGCGCGTGATAAAGAAAATCTGATCAACACGGTCAATATCAATACTTTCTGAAATATTTGGCAAATCCTTGCGAAGAATAATTGCCCGACCATTCTTGGTCAAAGAAACATTATCAAAATCCAAAGAACCATCTGGATTTACCCAAACATTCTCAAGCACTGCATCAGCAGAAATAGTCGCATTATAAATTTCAGGTTGATCCTCAGCATTGAGCCCATCAGTCTTAACATAAAGACCTTTCCCCTCAGTCCCTAAAATAGAGCCATCTGGCAGCCATCGCACTACATCATCCTGTACCAACTCCGCATGCTCAGGATTTTCTAACCAGAAACCGTGGCTGGTCAAGGTAGACTTTCCTGTTGCTGAAAGCCCAAAATACAACTGCCCAAGCGTTCTGAGATTTCCTTCACCATCTTTAATGGTAACTGTCTTACTACCAGCATGAAGCCCTAAACCACCTTCTTTTTTCACCTTATACATATCTTGTCTGAGAAAGCTTTTCTTCGCCTCCCCCGTATAATCAGTCCCCAACACATACGTAACACCTTCTTCTCCATCAACCAAAATCGCACGCTCTTCCCACTCTGGAATATAGTAGGTAATAAAATCCGGCTCCCCAATCGGCTCACTGGTTTCAATAAACAACTCACTCCATCCTTCAGCAATCCGCGCATACTCTTTAGAAATGAGTAAACGACAAAGACGTTGATAAGCATCACGCTCACCCAAGAGACGATCCACTTGGATCATTTCATGCTCGCTCAAATACTTCTGCACATCCTGAACTAGTTGATAATCACTTTCCAACCATTGGTTATCAACTTTTGATCGTGTGAATTTGGCACTTCGTGAACGAACGATTGATACATAAGAAGAACTACCATACTTGGTTCTGGTAGGAAATCCCTGTTCAAGTGTTACGGCATCCTGTAGAGCAAACTGTTTAAGCTCATCCAAAGAAACGGGAACTGAAGGCATTACACTATCTCCTCGATAATAAAAAAAGAGTGAAAAAAATTATCCTAAAATACCAATAAAACTATTCGCCGATACACTTTACCAACACTCGTTTTGCCCGCTGCCCATCAAACTCACCATAAAAAATCTGCTCCCAAGTACCAAGATCCAATGTCCCTTTGGTGATTGCAACAAAAACTTCTCTTCCCATGATTGTCCGCTTCAGATGAGCATGAGCGTTATCTTCTCCCGTCAGATTATGCTGATAGAAATCCGGGGAAAAAGGAGCGAGTTGTTCCAACCACTGCTTAAAATCCTCTTTCAATCCATCCTCCTCATCATTTATAAATACCGACGCAGTAATATGCATTGCATTCACTAAACAAAAACCTTCTTGTATACCAGAATTACGCACAGCTTCCATCACCTTAGAGGTGATATTCACAAACTCAACTTTCTGCTCAGTTGTAAACACCAAATAATCTGTTCGAGATTTCATAGAGTACTTCTACTTTAAAGAAATAAGAATTGCACCAAGAGAAATGAAAACCGCACCAAAACCAATCTTCCAGGTAAATGCTTCTCCAAGAAAAAGAGCCGCCAAGATAGCAACAAAAATGACACTTAATCTATCTATTGCAACAACTTCCGAAGCATTTCCTTTCTGAAGAGCAACAAAATACGCAAGCCAAGAAAGCGCACCAGAAAAACCAGCCAGCGCAATCAGTATCCATTCCTTAGAACTCATTGATGAAAAAGAAAACTGTTTAAATTTACCCAGAAAAAAACTAACTACAACTAAAAAAAGTGCCATAATAATCGACCGAATAGTCGTTGCCAACGTTGGATCCAGATCCTTCAGCCCCAACTTTGCAAAAATCGCCGATAAAAAAGCAAAGACTATCCACATACAACTGGATTCTCCCACATTGAAGAAAAAACAAAATGGTCGGGGTGCCGAGATTTGAACTCGGGACCTCTTGCACCCCATGCAAGCGCGCTAGCCAGGCTGCGCTACACCCCGACAACGAAACAAAACTGTTAACCTAAAACAGTATAGCAAGACTTCCAAAACCGAACCAGTTTAAAATACTCACCCTTGATGGAAAAAATATGCGTCAAAACAGTTTACAGTGAGTTGCTGCTGTTTTATATAAAAATAGACAGGGCAGCCCCCACTATATTTACTTCCCCCATCAAAAGCCCTTGCAAGTAACTCCCAAGCACCACCACCCAAGTGGGTATCTGGATAAAATCGCTTTATTAAGCAATTTTATCCAGATACCCCTCATTAGAAGGACAGCAAAGCGTCGAAAAAATACCCCAAAAAGAGGGCTAAGTTTATATCACCTCAGTTATTATGTCCGAACAACGCAATCATCACACAAAAGAAAGGAAGCTAGTGAGGAGAAGAAAGAGAGCAAAGAGCATCAAACAAGAACAACAACAAAACCTTGAAACAAAGTCATACCGAGACTTCAACTCCTCAGTAGAAAGTTGATCTCGATCATGCTGAGAAGAGTGTTCAATCACAAACATCACCTACTATGTACTCTTATTGTGAAATGCTACCATCCCACATATAAAGCAACCGATTTGATGGAGGAAGTGTAGCAGATGGTTGCTGTCCAAACAGAGTAAGAGACAGATTTTTTGAAGAACCATTGAGTAAGGAACTCAGGAAATGACTTGATTTATACTCAACCACATTAGCTTTATCGATATTCGCCTTCTGCTTAGCAACGCGAATTGCCGTTTCAAAATTACCCAACTCATCAACCAACCCAAGATCTTTAGCCTGTTTTCCATTAAACACCCTGCCATCATCCACTTTTTCCAACTGAGCATCAGTAAGATTTCGCCCTTCTTTCACGATAGATTTAAACTGAGCATATGCATCATTAATCAAACCCTGAAGAATTGCCTTTTCTGCATCAGTGACTGGCCGTGTACCAGAACCAATATCTTTGAACTGCGCACTTTTAAACACCACTTCTTTAAGACCAATTTTTCCATATAACTCTTCCATATTGGTAAGACTCATAATCACACCAATACTGCCCGTGAACGTATCAGCGTTGGAAACAATTGCCGAAGTCGGTGCAGAGATATAATAACCACCTGAAGCTGCGGTCTCACCAAAGAGCGCAATCACCGGCTTCTTTTCTTTAACTGCTTTCACTTTCTCATAGATCTTACTCGAAGCTACCACGCCTCCTCCAGGAGAATTAACATCGAGAATCACAGCTTTCACATCATTGTCAGACTCAGCTGCATCAAGATCAGCAATAATCTTTCCAGAAGATGCGCCAGTATCACTAGACAAAACAGTCGAAGTTGATGAGTCACTAATAACACCATTAACAGAAATCACTACAATCTTATTTGAAGAACCCTCATCAGAAACTACTGTTTCTTTATCTGAAGTCTTCCCTGATGTGGAAACCTCTTTACTGATATCGTTTACTGCATTTCCCACCGTTGAAAGGACAGAAGCTAACAACAAGAAAGAGATCACTAAACCCAAACAACTACAGTTACCTATAAATGCAGTACCGTATAACCAAACTTTAAGCAAAGTAGAACCGAGACCTTGCTTGTTGCCAGAAGGAGAAATTTCCGTCATACAAAAACCCCTAGACTTATAACTTTCACAAGTATTACCTATCCCAACAACAAAATCAAGCTTTCCCAACACCCCAAAACCCGCTACAATAACTACGCGAATTGCCTAAAAAAAGCTATCTCATCAAACAACTACTATAACAAAGCATACGTAAAACCATGCCCCACCAAATAACGACAACTCCCACAACAACCGACACCAGAGCACTCGTACGAAAAAAACAGTTTCTCAACATCCTTCCCGAAGCAACCATCAGCTCACTCTCAATAACTGATGTGTATTCAATTGATAAAGAATTTTCCAAAGAAGAACTCCTAACCATCGCATCCTTTCTTACAAATCCTATTATTCAAAAAAATGCTATAGATACCCCACTAACTCCGGCTTCATTCGATTGGGCAATCGAAGTTGGATTTCTTCCTGGAGTGACAGACAATATCGCCCACACAACAAAGGAAGGTATCGAAGACGCATTAAACACAAAATTCAACAACCAAGAAGCTATCTACACATCCCAGATAACCTTTATTGAAGGAACACTTACTGAAAAGGAAGTAAACAAACTCGCGCAATCACTTGCCAACCCGCTTATTCAACACATTCAAATAAAATCTGCCAAGCAATATAGCATTGATAACGGCATGGGGATCACCATACCAAAAGTACACCTCCGCGAAAAACAGCAAGTCGATGAAGTAAATCTCAATGTAGATGAAACAGAACTTGAAACCATCAGCAAGGAAGGAATTGCAAATGCAGATGGAACCAGAAGAGGTCCGCTAGCACTTTCAAAAGAGTACATGATTGCTATAAAAGAGTATTTTGAAAAAGCAGGGCGCAACCCCACCGACATTG
>Ga0194060_10001202_pt1 | contig 18639 bp, 22 predicted proteins | sample SepL225m_MetaG_FD_163427 | JGI IMG/M metagenome (GOLD analysis project Ga0194060, IMG submission 163427) | Anoxic zone freshwater microbial communities from boreal shield lake in IISD Experimental Lakes Area, Ontario, Canada - Sep2016-L222-5m | ecosystem: Environmental > Aquatic > Freshwater >...
CGCTGGTGACCGTCGGTTCAAAACCTCGTGGTGGCGCGGGTATTGCGAAGCTATTGGCGCAAAGCTTGCGAAAGAACACCAGACCATTGCCAAAGAGTCGCCCGGTGTCGGGCTGGTGCTTGTTGAACGCGCCGAACGCGCACGACGCGTAATGGTGCAGAACACCCCACACCTGCATAGCAATACCAGCAATTACCGCAGCGACCGCGAAGCTTTTGGTGCGGGCCACCGTGCGGGTCAACAGTTTTCAAGTGGTCGCAATAGTTTTGGAAACTCCAGTCGACAATTAGGTACTGGCAGAAATGGCTAGTTCGGAAGCAACGCGTGTTTATGCGGCTGAAGATGCACTTGAGAAAAGCTCTCCAACACGAGCCCTCAGCATGAAGGACGCAACAGCGTGGATTACCACGATTGCTGAAAACGAAGACTTAGACCCACCTGCGCTTGTGCGCCAAAAAATGTCGAGCGACTTGCTGGGCCTTGCGTTTAGCGACGAATGGTGCATTGCTGTACGCAAAGCTAAGCCAACACAGCTGTTGTTGTTGCACGAACTTGCTCACTTGGCTTGTGCCAACAAAGGACACGGCGCTGAGTTTCAGCAACAACTGGTGGAGTACGTACGCAAATACGTATCAATTACGCACGCAGCCGAATTGGCTCAGCTACTTAAATAGAGCCAGTATCGAGCAGTTTTTGAAATGCATCGGCCTGAATCATAGGAACACCCAATTCGGTGGCCTTTGTAACTTTTGAAGCACCTGGGTCTTCGCCCACAACTACGCAATAAGTTTTTGCGCTTACTGAACCTGGGGATTTTCCACCGCGGTCTTTAATTGCTACTTCGGCTTCTTCGCGCGTAAACCCTTCCACGCTTCCCGTGACCACGATTGCTTTGCCAACAAGATTCTGCGGCAAGTCGCTGGTAACTACGTTGCCAAATTCAACGCCACCTTTTCGCAGCTTTTCAATAATTGCTTTGTTCGGCTTTTGCTTGAACCACGTTGCGATTGATTGCGCAATAACTCCACCCACACCATCAATGTTGCTGAGTTCTTCTTCGGTGGCTTCCATAATGCGGTCAAGCGAACCAAAGGTTTTCGCAAGAGACTCTGAAGCAGCAGGTCCAAGATGTTTAATACCTAAAGCCGTGAGTAGTTTTGGCAGTGGCTTCGATTTCGACTTGTTAATTCCTGCCAACAAATTGGTGGCGCTCAAATCACCAAAGCCTTCTATTTGCAACAGCTGCTCTTGGTTCAGCGAATACAAGTCGCCAACATCGCTGACTAACTCAAGATCGGAAAGCGCAAACACTGTTTTTTCGCCCAAGCCTTCAATGTCCATTCCGCCCCGTGATGCGAAATAGATAATGCGCTGATCGCGTTGATATGGGCACGATGGTTCAACGCAACGCGTGTCTGATTCGCCTTCAATTTGCACCAAGGTGGACTTCACATCGCACGGGCATGTTTCTGGAAACTTCCAAGGCTTCGAATTCTTTGGTCGCTTTTCGAGAACTGGGCCAACCACTTCGGGAATAACGTCACCTGCTTTGCGCACCACCACGGTGTCGCCAGGACGCACATCTTTCAATGCCACTTGTTCGCGATTATGCAATGTGGCCATGCCTACCGTTGAGCCGGCAACAACTACTGGTTGCAGTACAGCAAACGGAGTCACTCGACCCGTTCGACCAACCGATACCTGAATGTCGTTCAAAATAGTGTTCCGCTCTTCAGGCGCAAACTTGTAGGCAATGGCCCAACGAGGTGCACGCGAAGTAAACCCAAGCTGTTCGCGTTGCGCAAGGCTGTCGAGCTTTACTACTGCTCCATCAATTTCGTAATCCAAGTCGTGGCGATGCGCTTCCCAGTGATCGCAGAATGACTTCACTTCGCTCATGCTGTTCACCAACTTGCGCTCTGGGTTGGTTGGCAAGCCAAGTTGCTGCAAGTAATTCAACGTTTCGTGATGGCTGGTTAACTCGGGAACGCCTTGTGTTTCGCCAAGTTGATACGCCCAAAACGCGAGGTTTCGTGTGCGAGTAATTGCCGGGTCTTTCTGGCGCAAACTTCCTGCACCTGCGTTACGTGGGTTTGCAGGAACAGACTCTGGTTTCTTGCCCTGCTTCACGCGTTGTTCGTTGTCACGCTCTTTGTCGGCTTTGAATTGTTCGAACGCGGCAATTGGCATGTACACCTCGCCACGCACTTCCAACACTTCTGGAATGGTTCCACTTTTTGCTGCGGTCAACGTGTGCGGAATGACTTTGATGGTCTTGATATTTTCGGTTACGTCTTCGCCGATTTTCCCGTCACCACGAGTAGCTGCCTGAACTAACACTCCGTTTTCGTAGCGAATGCTGATTGCAAGACCATCGATCTTCAATTCGCAAATGAACTGCATGTCTGCGTTATCGAGGCCCTTAACCATGCGCTCGCCCCAGGCAATTAATTCGTCTGGGCCCATGGCATTATCGAGGCTGGTCATTGGCGCGCGGTGTGTAACGGGCGCAAACGTGGTGATTGCTGGAGCACCAACTTGCAAGGTTGGCGAATCGAGCGTGACAAGTTCAGGGAACTTGGCTTCAAGCGCCTGTAGCTCACGTTTCAGTTCGTCGTATTCTGCATCGCTAATTTCAGGTGCATCATGAGCGAAATAGCGCTCGTTATGCAGGTTGACGGCTTCGCGCAAAAAACCAGCGCGGTCGCGGTCTTTCTTTGTTGCTCTTGCGCCACCAGCCATACTTGCAACATTACTTGCGGGCTGCACTACGGCTCTAGGCTCGTGACGTGATTCAGCGTCTCCTTACGCACATTGCTTGGCCTGTTCGGGTGCTGTGGATCTTTATTGCACTGTTCCAACAAAGTTTTTCGGTTGGAATATGGATTTTGTGGACAGTGGTAGCAATCGCCACCTGGATTCTTCACCCAATCTCCCTCACCGCAATTCGAATGAGCAGCCCCGTGGTATTCATCGCCCTCATTACCCAACTGCCAAATGAAAAATTCGGGGTCCTTCCAGTTGCGATCACAACCGCAGCTCTCGTGGCTCTACTCCTTATATATACGTCTGATTTTGGGATGCTCCAAGTACAGGCCGGGGCCTATGGCAATGAACGCCGATTTCTTCTTCGAATTCCTGTCAGTTTGGTGCTCCCTAGCCTCATCACTTGGGTTGTGCTTTCCGCACTCTTTGTTCTTGCAGACAACCTTTTTGCAAGCAGTCTCTGGGTGGGCGGATTAGTCGTTTTGTTCCTTGCTACCGCAGCAATTTGGAAGTTTGCCCCGCAACTCCATCGCCTTTCACTGCGCTGGCTCGTGAGAGTTCCCGCAGGCTGGGTAATTCACGACGGAGTATTACTTGCAGAAAATCTCCTCATACGTTCACACAACGTTGCATCAATGCAATTGGCACCTGCCGCTACCGAGGCAATCGACCTCTCTGGAATCACACATGGCATTCCACTTGAAATTTCACTACGTGAAATGACAGATGTTCGCTTGACTCCATTGCTGAGCAAATTCACGAAGACTGTTGATGCCTTGCACGTAAAACAGATGCTGGTTGCGCCAAGCCAGGTTCATCGCGTTTTCGAGTAACTCACTCGCCCACCTGCCACAACCTTGCTAGCCACAGCGCAAAAATTGTGGAGATGGTACGAGTGAAACCAGAAAAATAGATCGTTATGCCGCTGGCCCGATTGCTTTTTTTGCACGCTTCTTGGCATCGCTCAAATTGCGACTCACCGTCTCGCGACGCTTGCCGACAATCCGCGCCACCTCTGTGACGCTGAGTCCATTCACGACAACCAGATCCAAGATGCGCTGTTGCTCTGCTGACAACACACCCTTTACCTTCTTTACGAGTGCGATCTTGTCAAGGTGGTCCGCGATATCCAAAGAGTCGCTCCACACAACTTGCTCAAGTTTCCGTGCGGTGTGCTCTTCATTTGCTGATGCAACCTTGCGCTCATATCGCGCACCTTCCCCACGTTGTGCCGCCTGACGTCGACCATGGTCGGTGACTACGTTTGAAAAACGCGCGCCAACATAATGTGCAGGGTCTGGGTATTTGCCCATGATGTACGAAATTCGCCCGAGAAGTTCAACAATTGTGTATTGAATGACATCTGCAACCTCCTGCCCCCGGTAGGTGACATGGTTGCCAAATCGAACTGCAAGTGCCTTGTGGACTCCAAGGACATACGCGTCTTGACGCTTTTTAGTCTGGTCAGTGCGGTTACTGGGGTTGTTGTGGTTGCGCTTGGTGGTCATTGAATCCCCTTTCGAGAGACGTGCGGTTGTAGTAGCTGGCGGGTCGGACTGGATAACTGTTAATGTGACAACTTGCTGTCTCACGGTCTGTGGATCGTGAAATTGCTGGTTTTGCTGCTTTTTTGCGATTTTCTCCTTTTTCGTTTCTTCCGGGGTAGCGAGTATAGCACACGCATATTTGTTCACAACACCAGTTCTTGCCTGTTTTTTGGTCATAATGCAATTTACTCAAGGGGTGTTACAGAGTAAGAAAACCCAATACCTGTAAGGAATTTATGGCATGCGGTTATTGGCTCCCAAAAACAGCAAAATATTTCTCTTCGGGATAGTAGCCAGCCAAATATCAGATTTCCAGAGTGAAGCGATCTGTTTCCGACCCTTTATGTACAATTACACATAATCCATAAACGTGCGTTTATGGAGGTACATATGGAATACACCGCAAAACCCGCAACCAACGACCGCCCGACCCGCTTCCACGTAGCGGTCGATGTCGTGGCCCTCACCATTAAGCGGAATCTGCTTCAAGTCGCTGTTGTGCAACGAGAGGGGTCTCTATCCTGCATTTTGGACCGCAAGTCCGGATATGTGCAGGAGGTTCCGCGCGAGCCGTTTGATTACGCCCTCCCAGGTGGTCACGTCAAATTGAACGGTGAAAACCTAATTCAAGCCGCTTGTCGAGAACTGTTTGAAGAAACTTCTATTCGCGTCAATCCTGAAGACCTCGTGCAGATCGGCGCATACGGCGAAGTTGGTCGCGATCCACGGCCTGGAAGAACTGTCTCAATTGCATTCGTGGCGTTCAGCCCCGACTTCGCTTCGCCGTTTGCCGGAAGCGACGCCGCAAATGCGAAGTTCATGGACGTTGTTGAGGTGCTTGCAGACCCCAACCGTTTGGAATTTGACCATAACCAAATCATTCGCGATGCCATTTCGCGAGTTCGCGAACTCATGGAGCGAACACCAATTGCATTGAAATTCTGCGATGAAGAATTCACACTTGGCGATTTGCGACACGTATACGAAGTGATGTTCCATCACGCGTATAACCCAGACGCAGAAACACTTCGATTTGCAGATCGAATTCGTCGTGAGGACTCGAATTCAGATTCATTTGCTGCCGAGCAACAGATTCATGTTCTTTCAAAAGCCTTTATGGAATCAAGCAAGAATGAACTCATGATGACCATGCCGATGAATGACATGCGTATGGGGCTATCAAGTGGTCGGAAAATGACCAGAGATCAGGACGTTTATTCAAAGGTGCAAAACCTGCTCGCAGAGGAATACCGCAGAGCCTCACGAGTATCTACACCAGGCGAAAAGTCGGCACGAGAAAAGATGAAGCTTTCTTTTGATGCTGCGAACTTTGCACGAAAAGCAGAAGTGATTGAAGGATTCATCGAGAGAGTGCCAGGAAAAACTCGACACTCATCTTCTGGAACAGGTAAACCCGCGCAGGTATATCGCCGAGGAAAAGCAGAGAAGCTTGACCCTCCTCTCATTATCCCCCGCCGCGCTACCAAGCCCACGAAGCGACCTGCAAAGTAGTTATTGCACGAATTCGTTGATCGTGAGAAGGTGCAAACGTGCCACTCCTTCAAGATCTAAGTTCGGGCCTTCGTAACCGCCTGCCAGTACAAACAACACTGGAACATTGTTCTCTCTGCACCAATCTGCAACCAGTTTTTCTCGACGTTGCAGAACTTCACGTGTGATGCCGGGTTGACCACCAGTGCTGCAACCTTCAAACGGGTCCATTCCTGCGTTGTAGATAAGGAGTTGAACGCCACTGAGGTGCTTCAATGCCTTGTCTACTTCATTCAAATAGTTGTTTGAATCGCGAACAACCTTCAGATGATGTCGCAACTCGAATGATTTCCAACTGTCATACGAGTTGGTGCTCACGTCCGCCAAACGCACTCGTGCGTCATCGCCAAGAAGTTGCCACGTGCCACCACCACAATGCGCGTCAAGGTCAAGAATCCCAATATCGGTCAAACCATGAACGTGTATTGCACGCAGTGCCGCCAACGCCAATCCGTTGATGTAACAGAATCCCTCATCGTGAGTTCGCTTCGCATGATGTAGACCACTCGACAAACTTCCAGAGAATCCATCAATAAGTGCCTGATCCACTGCCTCCAAAACACCGCCAGTGCTCGCCAACAAACTTCGCAGTAAATCTTGATCTCCATTCCACAAACTGTCCAGATATCTAGGACTATGAACTTCTTCAAGTTCTTGCCTGGTTGCTTTTCTCGGTGAACACAACTCCACGCCAGACAATTCCTCCGCAATGATGAAGTCTGCAATTGGTTTTGCCTTCGTACGTGTTTCTACACCCGAATCCAATACATAGTCATTGTCGAAAAAAATCTTTGTACGTTGTTTTGTGTTCATACCACTAAATACGCACTGTATTGATTACTCCGTGACACCCATTTGTCATACTGAAACTGTCCACAAGCACGTATTCACCGGGGTGAGTACGTGCTCTTTTATTTCTATGGGAGGTTTCAATGAACATTCGAGAAGCTTTTTACTCCGCTCAGGATCTAGCAAGGGTGATCGCGGCAATTCATATGTCAAATGGTCTCAAGGATGACCCACGCTGTATTTCCTGCGATCAAGAATTCCCTTGTCTCACCCACCAGCATGCTCAAGCTATTGAGCAGATCTCACTAAGCGCCTCCCGTAAGTCGCGAATTAGCACTCCTGGCCCACTTCTTCGTTCTCGCGCAGATTGGCTGAGCGATGCAATTCAAAACATCGCAATGACCTGCCGCGTACTCTTTGACGCACGTAGTGACGAGTTCTCCGCAATATTTGAACAGTTTGCAATTCTGCAAAATCTCACAGGGATTGTTCAGACGGGCATTGGAGGAGAAGCTCACAGCATGATCAAGGTGAGCTTGATTCACCCACACTCCGCAGAACCGATCCCGCTTTGGGCAGTCCATTCCAACTACTTGTACAACGAGTTGAAAATCACTTTGTGGTTGAACCCAGGCGACACCACGTACCAGCGCTCGTTTCTTGTCGACATCATGTGCAAAGTGATGCAACCACTCGAAGTCTCTCAATTGCTGGACTGGTGGAAAGAGCCGGATATTGCCCCTGCCTGCGTGGTGGACTTCCTGCTCCCCAACAACGGCCTGGTCGTGCTTGACGTTGTCTCCAGCCTGGTCCAGGCCACCGTTGAGGCGGCCTCCCAGGTGGACGCTGACAGCGTTGTGGACTGGGACGATTGGGCCCAGGACTGGGAATAGGGCCAATTCGGGCACATTTGTAACAAGTGTGTGCGTTTATGGAAATGGCACCGAAATGCCGTGCAAGCGAACTTGTGTTCGCCTACTATCTCTGACCCACCCGTGGGATAAAAACTGACCACACCGACCCCGCAAGGAGCACACCATGAGCAACGAAACGAAGTTGGCAACCAATCCAACACCCGAACTCACCGAGGCAAATTCACCTCAGGTGATTGCACCGACCGCACAGGTTGAAGACCTGAATAACAACGACCTTGCATTGTTATTTGAAGAGATGCACACAATCCCAACTGGATACACACCGGTAAAAGTCCTGAAGAAGTTCACAACAAAGGTTGAAGCATGAAAGTAAACATCGGAGATATCCCAGAAAGTGAACTCGACCTCGTCATGTCGGCGGTTCGTATGTCTGTTCTCGAAGAAGATAAAGGTCGTGGCATTTTGGTTACGTGTATCAATGGTGTTCGCACGTGGCAAATGAATAGCAGCGACACGTGGATCACAATCCCCGGAGAAAATCACCAGTTTGAGGGTTCATACCTCATTCCTGGACGACTTCTTATTAGCGCATTTTCACTGAATAGCGCAGGGGGAACCTGCAGCATCACTATCAACGCAGATACTGCAACAGTGAAGTCATCATCCGGTGGCGAAATTCAAATGGCGGTCAGCACGAAAACGACAGAGTTCAAAACATTTTCTGAAGAACCAAACGTCACTGCAAAAATACAATTCCGCGACTTCCAACGTATTTGCAGCGTCCTCGGAGAAATGCCAATTGATCTCGACGATTTTATGGCGGTGTTTGCGCAACCTCCTGTTGGTCAAGTCATTGTTGACAAAAAGTCGATCACTCTGAGGCGCAGCTGGTCGTATATTGGTTGTCCCGACACGGTGGTAAAACAACCGGCAGAAACCACTGGCAGTGGCAGTTTTACTTTGGGACATTTAATGATTGACGGCATGATGAACCGACTCTCAATCAACTCTGATCCAGAAATCACTATCCGATTCAACTCCGAAATTGGGCAATACCTGGAAGTAAGTTCAGATGAATTCACGATTCATTTTGATCGACGACTTGATGGAGCAGGCATCTACTTTCCCCAAGTCGTCGAGTATCTAGAAGAGAAGAAGATCTCTCACCTTGTTCACGACAACGGTCTGATCGCAGCAAACTACAAAGACGTCAACGTTCGACTTCAGTTATTTGATGGAACTCAACCAGTTATTCGCGCAACGTCAACCGTTCTCCACAACGTCACACAAAACGTGAAACTTCTCCGAGAAATCAACCGTTTAAACACCACTCGAGTTGGGGTTCGTGTGTGGTGCGATAACAACATGATTGTTGTCGGTGCAGAAATGCGTTGCGAACATGTGAAGGACATGACCGGACTTCTGGATGGTCTAGTTAAAGAAGCGCAGCACCTGGGCGGACTTTTAGGGCCAATGTTCGGCGGCACTACTCCAGTGAAAGCGGCCTAATTATGGATTTTCCAGATCCCAACCTTTGCGACGATTGCAATCAACCGATAAACATCTGTGATGCATGCGAAGGTAGCGGCTACCAGGAGGATGACGGATCAGTTCAATCCTGGCTAGACCCCTACCCATGCACACAGTGCAGCGGCTGGGATGGTGACCCGGATAATGACGAACATTGGAGCAAAAGCACGCGAAGTTGGATTCCTGGTCTTGGAAACTTTGGGTGCGAAACCAAAGACTGCCCTGGAAACCCACGCACCTACGACTAACTCAACATTTACTGCTGCAGTTTGTACATGGCTGACCACACTGCTGCCAGTGCGTCATGGAACTCGTCGCCGCGGGTGTCCCATACTCGATTCTTGAAGTTGTCGTAATCCAGCATGTCAACTGACGTTGACAACCAGGCCTTAAAAACTTCATCGGTAACGAGAACACGATAGGCATAGTCACCGTACGGCGTATCGATGATTGGCTTTTCTGCCAGCTCTGAAAGCACTTCAAGTGATTGTTTTTCACGTGCACGCACGGTGATGTACTTCGGCTCCTCTGGCTTTCGAACTGCACTTACAAATCCTGTTTCAGTAAAGACCCACATGTTTATATGCCTCCTACAGCAATGAAATACTCTGCCCACCAATTTTGTGCCTCTTGCGGCACTTCGTCTAACCATTCAACGGTCACTACGAAACCTTCTTCTCGCTGATTTCGCGCGTAACCATGCACCGCTTCAACGGGAAAGATGCTTTCAAATGAGCCGGAGCTGTTTTCACACTTCACTCTGGCAAGGACCGGGGTCGAAACCCCGGCCTTGTCCACTGCCGTGATGATGTACCGATCAGGTTTTTTCATCATGAATTGTCTTCTGCATCCTTACCAGTTTCAAAGAACTCGCTCGAATTGAATTCCTCCATGCGCCTTTTCTTATCGCGCATGTTCGACATGTTCCTTGACATGCTCGTGAATGCTTTTCCTGCGCCATCTGCTGTTGCTGCAAAATGCTGCGTTGAACCGTGGTCGTAACCCATTGCTGCTGCGTCCGCGTACGCGTTGAGGTCTGCAGACATGTAGACAAATGTCCATCCTGCTGTCTTGCATTCGTTGATTAATTGGGTGATCTGCGGAAGGTTGTATTCACGACTCTGGTTTTCCTGGCCGTCAGTAATGGTGATGAACACCACGTCTTCTTCTGCAAGACCATTTGCAACCCTCGCTGCTTGCTCAACACGAATACGACCGATCAAGAGACCAGTTGCATCCAACAATGGAGTTCCACCCCGAGGTTGATACGTCGAACGATCAAGACGATTCATTTCCAAAATTGGAATGCCTGCGCACATCACTGCCGCTGGGTCTTGCGAATCGAATTGAATGACCGTGAGCTTGGCGTCCGGACCATTTGCTTGCTGATCTGCAACGGTGGTGTTAAATCCACCGATTACGTCATTTGCAATTGATTCCATCGAACCTGAACGGTCGACAAGGATGTACATGTGGGTAATTTTTTGGTTAGGTATGTTTGTCATACCTCGTATACGCACGCAGGTCCCAAATGTGTGACATTGGGACCTGCCGCTGATTTACGCTGCGTGCCTACTGCCAATCTGCTGGATGCAATACCCCAGATCCAAAGGGTTTTCCACGTGCCAGTCATAGACCGCCTGGAATAGGTCCGCCACTTCCTGTTCGGACTTGCCCTGCCTTTGCGCGAACCACTGCACTGCATCGAAGGAGTACAGAATTGCCGCCACCGGCCGTGCTGAACGGATTTGGGTAAGTGCCTCAATCGGGTCCACACCTTGCGTAATAAGTGCAGTGAACGCCGCCGATGGACCGCGGTTCACACCCATGTGACAGTGGATTACCACTTTGCGACTTGGGTCTTGCAACACCAATTGCGCTGCTGCTTCAATTGCTTCAAACCACTCGTTGCTTCTGCGATCACCCGCATCATCTACTCCCAACCAGTGATAGGTGATGTGCGATGCGTGCTGTGCAACGAAACGTTCGTGAGATGCTTCGCCACGAAGATCGATGATGTCAGTGATTCCTTGGTCAATCCAGTTGTTGAGTTGTACGAGTGCCTCGGAGTCGAAATCGGAGAGATCTCCGCTGATTGCCACTTGTTCGTTCACCCAACACAGGGTGCGCCAAATTGCGCCTGCATTTTTAGGACGTGCCTGCAAATTGGAATTGAATAGGTGATGAGGTGTCTGTCGGTATTTCATCTGTCGTGTAACAGCCTTTCTGTGAGTTGATGCTCCTAATACGCATACATCTCGTAAATGTGTGACATGTCCAGCACGTCACACACCTGCCCCCTGCGTGCGTCGAAGTGATGTCACCTAAAAATCACTCGAAAGGATTTACCCATGTCAGTATCAGTTCTCGAATTCGCAGCCGTCGGTCGACCTATCCACCGACTAGGTGCTGCCATCTACCCCGTATATTTGCCCGGCCAAAGCCTCGGATTCAATTTCTCGACAGGCGCAACTGCTGGTTTAACCGTTTCGGAAAAACCAAACGCCGAAGTTCCCACTCTGCAGGTCACCAATTCAGGTGCAACTGCAATTCTCATTCCAGAAGGCCAGGTGCTGGATGGCGGCCGTCAAACACGCACCGTGAACGTAAGCATCCTTGTGCCAGCTGGAGCCACCATAGACATTCCCGTTAGCTGTGTAGAAGCCGGTCGTTGGTCAGGTGGAAGTGAATTCACCCGTGCAAATCGATATGTAAACCGCCGCGTTCGTCGCGCAAAGGCAGAAGGTATTCGCGACAATCTCGCACGCGGAGGCGACAAGCGATCGGACCAAGGTGCCGTGTGGGCAGCAGTCGATCACGAGCTTCGCCTCAAAGGCGTGCACAGTGGTTCTGCCAACTTCCGCGATATTGAACAATTTGCCGAGCGCGACCAGTTCGTTGCGCGGGCTATTGAAGATCTGGTGCGTCGAGGACCACTGCCTGCTCAGCAGGGTGTTGTCGTTGCACATGGTTCACGCATTGTGAGCGCAGAACTCTTTGCAACCCAAGAGGCTCTCGCAGCCAACTGGGAAGCACTGGTTCGCGGCATTTTGCTTGACGCACCAGGCCAAACGAATCTTCGCCCATCTGCAACTGCAGCACTGAAGTTCTTAAGCCGACTTGCCTCGGCAGAGATCATCAGCAAGCCAGGTGTTGGACTGGGCGTAGAAGAGCACGTGCGTTCAAGCCGATTAGTAGGTCAAGGCTTGTCGTTCAATGGTGCATTGGTTCACGCCAGTGCATTTGCTCTCGCTGCCTAACTGGCGCGGTTCTGGGTTGGTAGTTGTGGAGCACTTAACTCCTTTCAACTTCGCGGCTGCCAACCCTAAGAATTTCCTGTGGTTAGTCGTTATCGATTTTGTCTAAGCCGCGACCAAGAATTCGATTGATCCATGCCTTAGGACCTTTTCCCTGTCCTGCTTTTTTCGCAAACTCATTTAACAGTCCGGCTTCTGCGCGAACGCTTTCGCCAACGGAAATATGCCCGTCTTTGTTCAAATCCAATATCTGCTCTTTATCGCTGCTGTCTGAGGGAATGGTCATAAACCGACCCTACCCCTACGTGCTTAGTAATCGCCGTCGACCTCGGGATCACCAAAGTCAGTACGGTCGGCTTCTTCCCAGTCTGCTTCTTCAGCACGAACTATTTCGATCTCTTCATCATCGAGATCGTTGGGCAGGATGTCATGCGGCACAGCGGAATTAAACAATTGAGATCCACAGCTTGGACATGCCAATTCATCTTCGCCTTCGAAAAAAATGGCGAGTACACCGCAATACGGACACACATCACCGTCTTCTATTTCCTCGGTCTTCATCATTCCTCCTTACCTCAAACGGTACGCACAGGGTGCCACAAAGTTGGAACTCTGTGACAGCCAATCGCTATATTGACCTTGTAATCATCCAGACGATCTGAGGGTCCTGGCCCTTTGAAGATCACCAACCGGTTCAATCCGGTGGTAACGCCAGGTTCGATGAGGAGCATCATGTTAAACGACCCTTGCCCATTTGTTGATCGGCGAACCACGCGCCTTTCGCGAGAAGAAATATCAGATCTGTTGCGATTCCGACACTGGATTCCAGCAACACGGGGAATTGGCGGTAATCAACGAGATCTCATCTTGGTGCTCATCCGTGTTGGAGTGTTCAAAAAGTCGCGAACTCACTTCTCTCAACTTGAACCCAAGATGCATTTGCAGCGTGCTGATCAGCAACTTGATGGCACGTGGATTCTTTCGTTTGATAATGGAAAAAAGAAATGGACACACACGTGGAGCCCGCCGGTGCGTAAATAGTTTATGGAATGGCTTGAAAACCCAGATTATGCAGAGCTCAATCGCGCGACACCCATTGGTTACCGTTCAACCGTGAGAGAGGTTGTTCTTCTGCAGGAGAAAGACGGAGCAGACTCTCGAACAGTCTGGGCCTCACTACTTCCCGATGACAGCCTGAAAATTTTTGGTCAAGATCTGGGACCTACCGTAGAACAATTCTTCGGTGCCGATGAATACGAATTCGCCCACACCATTCCATCTGCATACGTTCATCCATTTCTTGAGTTACTCGGGGCAACCGAAGTCAAAGACGTATTAGGTGCACTGAAACACTTTGGTGGCCCTCGATATCCCGAAATATCTGCTGCACTCGAACAGGCAAAAGCATTCATGCCTATTCAGTTTTGGAGTTGGTTCTAATCACACACAAACCAGGAGGAAATATGGACAAGGCATTCAAACTTGCTTATAAATGGCACACCGGACATTTTCGTAAAAAGACCACTATTCCTTACATTTCTCACCTCATGGCAGTAAGCGCACTTGTGCTTGAACACGGCGGCACAGAGAAACAAGCCGAAGCTGCACTCCTCCACGACATTCTTGAAGACACCCCATGCACGTATGAAATGGTCCGGCGGAAAGTCGGTAAGAAAGTTGCTGACATGGTGCAGGCATGCACGCATGTTGAAAACGAAGGCGAGAAATCTCATGAGAACTGGAAGGCTCGAAAGCAGATCTACCTAGACCATCTGGTTGCCGAGGACCACAACCAAGACTCACTTCTCGTTGCTTTGGCAGACAAAACCCACAATGCCGAAGCAACTCTTCGCGATTGGGTGCGAAATGATCGAAGGAACGACTGGTTCGGCGAGGTTTTCAATGCGTCGTTTAAATATCAGCAGTGGTGGTACCACGGGTTATTGGATGCCTTTAGGACTTTGGCAGTTCCCCAAAGTTTGTTGACGAGGTTTGAATATGCAGTCGTGCAAATGTTTGGACAACCTTCGTGACGCGTCTAGACAATCTGCACGCATCAATTGCTGATTGGTTTGTGCAGCGCGGTGGAAAGCTTGATGTGGTCAACAGTTCCGACGTTGAGTTAACCGAAATCACAACCGGCTCATGGACTGTGTTCATTGGGCCAGACACGTGGGACGATGACGAATACGACATGCAGACAGACAGTTTGGAAGTTGCGATCCTCATCGAATCCTCCATTGACGAAAGTCGCTACGACGAGGGTGAAATCAGCTCTCTTGTTGAGGAAATGGAGAAACAGATCGACGATGACTCTGTAACTCTGATGCTTAATTACCCAGACGGCAAAGCCCTCTGGCTGGCACGCTCAATCTTCGTGGAGGAAAACGAGGCTGAAATTCTCGGCCCGATACTTGAGAATCTAAACAGCTGGGCTGATGTTGCCTATACAAAATTTGCAACTTGGCCCAATGTTCCACGCTTCAAACTGATTGCTGACGAAAACCTGAGCTAACTATTTCGTGATGCGAACTGTGTCGTAATCACCGGTCTTAACAAATTCAACAGTTACGCCGCGATACGTCACTTTGTCGCCATTGATCAGTAGGTCAAACGGTCGCGAGACTCCTGCTGGGACAAGATTGTCCGCCCAACGATCACCCGCGTCACTGTCAATGAATCCGTCAGTTCCTACATATCGATTGGTGTCCGTAGTTGTATCAATCCAGTACACCGAAACTCCATAGGAGGCGGTTCCTGAGTTACCAGACTTACGTCCGTAGTCGCTATCCAACATCCGTTTCCCCCAGCCTTCAGCGCGGTGAGATTCAATAACAACAGCGTTGGTGTCCGAGATGGGGATAATCACCCCGCGTGGTCCACGTTGTAATCGTTCAAGCGGAATGAGCGTGATTTCTTTGGACTTTTCTTCGATGGGCATGCAATACAACTCATCGCTTCCCATCCACCCAGTAAAAAAGGTGTCCCACACGTTGAGCATGACCGAACTGCCGTTTTGATTATCCATGATGCTGATGCTTGAGCGCGGAGTATGTCCGGCAAGACCCATCGGGTGGCCCCACTCATGAATCCAGAAACTCCACAAGTCATATTCGTTGTTATAGAAATACTCAGATCCACCGAAAAGATTCTTCACAGGGCCTTCGTTGGTTTCAACACGCCAGTTAGCCATTCCTAAATCGGGCGAAACAAGTTTGATGCTTCGCGGGAACAACACGAATACAAAGTCCGAGTTGGTGAAGTCCACTGTGGGGTCAGCAATGGACACCACTTCTTGGGCCATTGGTATCACCGTTGCACGGTCACCCTTCCGCAATCCATAGCTTGGAATCGTTCGTGACATCTGAAACCACTGTTTTGGAAACTGCCAATTAAACGACAGAGCTCCATTCGACGTGAATGCAAACCATTTATTAAATTCTGCAATTTGTGCATCGGCTGCAGTCAGTTCGGCAGCAGTTCCTAAAGCATCAGGAAACTCAATCGCTAGTAGTTGGACATTGACGCGACCAGACGTTGGCAGTGTCGGAGTACCCCCACTTTCACCTCGTGGAAAACCCACATTCCACGGCTGATACTTCTTTGTTCGTGCTTCGCGCAGTCTGCATGCCGCTTGATCACTGCCCCCAGCAGGCATCGTTGGAAGCGCTGCACGTGCAGGCAACGTGGTGGTGGTTGCAGTCTTCTTACTGACTACCCACACCAGTCTCTTCCCTACCTTTTGACATGTCTGCTTTTGCTTTTGATACGTGCGTGTTTGGTTCACTTTTTTACATGGTGAAGCATTCGCTGCTTGGGCGCTCGTGGAGGCAAACGAGATTCCAGCGACCAAGGTGAAAACCAACAGAGTTCGCTTCATCTCTCAAAAGTACTCTTACTGAGACCGATGCATGTGACCCATGAATGTGGTCTAACCTCTGGTCAGCATTACTGCTGAAAGGGGAATATATGACAATGGCGTCATATAAGAACTACTCGGCACTCGAAGCGGCAGAACTTCGCGTACGCGAAGCCGGCGAGTGGTTGAAGTTGGAAGATGGCCTGATCGAAACGATCGTCGCACCACGAAGAATTATCGAGGTGGCAATTCCATTTCGACGAGACGACGGATCGCGCGATCAACTCACTGGTTGGCGGGTGCATCACAACACCACTCGCGGCCCAGCAAAAGGTGGAATTCGGTATCACCAAGACGTGAACCGCGAAGAAGTAATCGCTCTCGCTATGGGCATGTCGCTCAAGACCGCAATTGCCAACTTGCCTCTAGGCGGAGCAAAGGGTGGTGTCTGTTTTAACCCGAAGGATTATTCCATCGGCGAAATTGAACGCATCACTCGTCGCTATGTTTCCGAAATTTCTTCATTCCTTGGACCAGACAAAGATGTTCCTGCCCCCGATGTTGGGACAAACTCGCAAATTATGGCGTGGATCATGGACCAATATTCAACAGGCGTAGGTCATGCAACTCCAGGCGTTGTCACCGGAAAGCCGATTGAGCTTGGCGGTTCGCTTGGTCGCGAATCCGCAACTGGACGAGGTGTTGTTGAAGCAGCAGCACTGATGCTCGGCAAAATGGGAACTTCACTGCAGGGCAAGAAGATTGCCATTCAGGGTTACGGACAAGTTGGTTCGTGGGCTGCGCGGCTAGCTGCAGCGCGTGGTGCACTCATCGTTGGCCTTTCCGATGTTGGTGGCACTATCCACTCAGCAGCGGGACTCGACCTCGCAGCAATCGACAAAGCATTCCGTGATGGTGCGCGAAGTGTGTGCGATACAGGAATAGGTGAAGTGGTTGCACGAGGCGTAGCTGGCTCGACTGCTGTGTTTGCACTTGACTGCGACATTGTCATGCCATGTGCACTTGGAGACGCCGTTGGCGAAGAAGAAGCGAACAACATGAAAGCCACGTTGGTCGTGGAAGGCGCAAATGGACCGCTCACCCCTACTGCCGACCTCATCTTGGCCGACAAAGGCGTCATCATTATTCCCGACGTGTACGCAAACGCCGGTGGCGTTACTTGCTCCTACCTTGAGCAGTGTCAGAACTTCGCTCACTTAACGTGGGACGAAGACGAAGTGAATGCACGAGTGATCGACCTCATGCGTGCTGCATTCGAACGCTTCTATGCATTCTCTCAGGAATCGAAATTGCCAAACAGGCTCGCTGCCTCGGTACTTGGTGTGAAGACCATTGCAGACGCTCACCGCATGCGTGGCCTGCACCCATAAACCGACAGGCCTATATCTGGGCTACTTGACAGCCAAAGTGGCACCTGTGTAATAGTTGGGTTTTATTGCCGTTTGCTCGGCCTTCCGCACACCTGTCTGCATGACAATGTTTATGGAGAAACCTTTGAGCGACGAATTACCCGTAGATGATTACCTGCTTGAATCCACCGACCCTCGCTGGAATAAACCAGCCACTTTGCAATCCGTACGAATTGCAGTCACACGACTAGACAGCCGAATCGATTGGGTGTTTTTTACGCTCAACACCAAGATCGACCGTAAATTTGCTGAAGCCGACACAAAAATTGACCGAAAGTTCACCGAACTCGACAACAAGATTGATCGGAAATTCACCGAGTTAGACAACAAAATAGACCGCAAATTTGCTGAAGCCGACACCAAAATTGAAACCAGATTCAAAAGCGTTGAACGAAATGCTCGAATCAACTACGTCCTCAGTGGCATCATCGCCTTCTGCTCACTGATCGGCGCACTTGGCGTCTTTTTCAAGTAACGCCAGAAATGAAAAAGGCGGGGTGCCGAAGCACCCCGCCCAATTCGTAAAGAACTGAACTAAATCAGTTTCCACCTTCGTTGAGGGTGACTGTTGCAGGAGCGAATGATTCGCCCTTGTAGTCAACACCCAATGCATCGAGGATCGCGTATGCGGCGGTCACGATGTCGTTGGTGTATGCACCTTCGGTTGGTGCTGCAGTAAGAACTGTTGAACCTTCAAGGTTCTTGGTTCCCTGTGCAAGCGTTACGGTGCGGTCCCAAGCAGCTGCATCAATCATGCCTGCGCCCATAGGTGCTGGCCAGATCAACTTGCTTACTTCGTTCATCTGCCACAACTGGTGGCTTGCACCCAAGGTTGAACCCTTGGCTACAACGATGTCACGGCAAGCTTCAGCGTTGTCGCGGCAGAATGCCCAACCCTGAATTGATGCTGCAACGAACTTGACTGCAGTGTCCTTGTAGGCAGCGTCTGAAGCAAGCTTGTCAGCATTTGCCCAGATTGCGTCCTGCAACATTCCAACGCCTTCAGCCTCGTACGAAACGACGTTGAAGTCTTCT
>Ga0194060_10001203_pt1 | contig 18628 bp, 14 predicted proteins | sample SepL225m_MetaG_FD_163427 | JGI IMG/M metagenome (GOLD analysis project Ga0194060, IMG submission 163427) | Anoxic zone freshwater microbial communities from boreal shield lake in IISD Experimental Lakes Area, Ontario, Canada - Sep2016-L222-5m | ecosystem: Environmental > Aquatic > Freshwater >...
ATCGTACAGTTCCCGCCAATCTCGACATCGTCTTCTATTACAATCCCCCCTACCTGCGGAATCTTGTGATGCCTTCCGTTGTCCGTAACAAAACCGAAACCATCGCTCCCGAGGACCGTCCCCGCATGAATAATGACGCGTTTCCCGATCAAAACGCGGTCTCCGATGCTGACCTGCGGATGGATCACGGAGTCGTCATCAACAATGGAACCTCTTCCTACAAACACTCCCGGATACAGCGTAACGCGATCGCCGATCCTCGCACCGTCTGCCACCGTAACAAAGGGATGGATTGACGGCTGAACGCCGACAATAACATTCGTTCCGATCGCGGCCTTGTCACTAATCCCGGTGGGACAATAAGGTGGAACATAGAAAAGCTGCAGCGCTTTCGCAAAAGCAAGCCTGGGGTTTTTGACGCGCAACACCGGGAAATTGATCTCAGGCGTGTCACGCGGAACAAAAGCGGCCGAGGCTTGCGAATGCTCCAGTTTCTGAAGGTGCTGATTGCCGGAGATAAAGGTGACACATCCGGCCGTGGCTTCATGAAGTCCGGCAACACCGGTGATCTCGATATCATCAGAGCAGTTCATTTCAGCGCCAACAACCCCGGCCAGCTCTCTTAATTTCATGGTCAATCCCTGAGTGTGCGCACTGTTCGCGCTGAGTTATTTCTTTGCGTCTTCCCGTTTATCCATTTCAGAGACAACTTTTCCGGTAATTTCCATGCCCTCCTCGGAATACAGGACAACGGGCGTTGGAGGGACCCCCGCCTGAGGCGCTATGTCGATGATCTTATTGACCACCATTTCGATCTTTTCTTTTTTAGCGATATCCTGGACCGTGACAATAAGCTCCTGGTTGAATATTTTAGACAACTCTTCGTACTTTTTGCTCGTCTCGTTGCTGAACTCATTCTGTTTCTTTTTAAATTCGCCGTATTTCTTGTCGATGGATTCACCAATCTCCTGCAGCGCCTTTTCATTCAGGGTCTTTCCCTGTTTTTGCTTGATAAAATTCTCTTGTAGTTTCTGCAGCTCATCCCTGTCCAGTTCAAGGATCTTCATCCGGCTTTCATAATATTCCTTGATGATTCCCTGGTATTTTTTGCCAAGCTTTGTCTTGTCCCAGACAGCCTGTGTATCGACAACAGCCATTTTAGCTGCAGCCAGAGCGCTTGTGGCGAACATTCCGATGATTGCCGCCAGGATAACCATTTTCTTCATTGTATTGCCTCCCTTACTCTCTTAATATTATTTGGTATATCCGCAATGTCCATAACTGCGGGATGAGAACCGTTAAAAAAGGGTGCCAATAGAGAAATCAAACTGACTTGGCTGATCGTCTGTTTTTTGATTGACGATATAGCCCCACTCGAACCGGAGAGGCCCGATCGGCGACAACCAGTAAAAACCCCATCCCAGTGAATGCCGCAGCTTACCGTATCTGATTGGGTCGTCGTGGTCATAAAATGCCTTGCCTATATCGTAGAAGAGAACACCCTTAAGACGGGCTGCGGGAACAAGGGGGAAACTATATTCAAAATTGTAGATCAGCTCCTTGTTGCCGCCGATGCGGTCCCTGGTCGTTGGATCGAGCGGGCCGACAGTGCCATACCGATAACCGCGGACCGAACCAGTCCCTCCCACAAAGAACCGCTCACCTACGGGAAGTGGTACATCTCTGAGCGAACCGGCATAACCAAAGCGGCCACGCGCCAAAAAAGCCGTATCCCAGAAAAGCGGGTAATACCATGCCGAATCCACCACCGATTTTATGAAATGTGTGCTGCCTCCGAGAGCGCCGCCTGCATATTGGACATAAGCCGTATTCCGAGATCCCGTTCTCGGGTCGAGGTAGTAATCACGCGAATCACGAGACAGGCTTGCCGTTACGGCGCTTGTGGACAAGCTCTTTCCATAAGCGGCCATTTGCTCCAGAAGCAGGGTCGTCATGTTGGACGTGGTCAATCTGGTTACGAGCGATTGATCATATCCATACTTTATGGAGCCGGAAAGATACTCATCGTAACTTTTTCCGACGCCAATGGATAAACCGTTTGAATCCAGTGTATATCCGTCATACTGCTGCGCCTGCCGATAAATGTCGATCTTACCCCAGACCGGTTCGTCAAAAAGATAGGGCTCCATAAAGGTCAGTACGAACATGCGGCGCGTGCCGCCCCACTGCGTCTTAAATTTGAGCAACTGGCCGCGGCCGCCCAAATTGCCCTGCGTTATCTCAGCGATACCCACCAGTTTGTCCACGGAACTGTATCCGCCGCCAATGCTCATGGTGCCCGTCAGCTTTTCCTTCACCTTAATGTTCAGATCCATCACCGGTTCCTGCAGCCGGCGCTCAGGGACGATGTCAATGGTTTCAAAAAAGTTGAGGTTGTTGAGCCGGTCGTAACTTCGTTTGAGTAATTTTTTACTATACAGATCGCCTTCATCAAGGCGCATTTCGCGACGGATGACCTTATCTCGGGTCTTGATATTCCCCGTGACATCGACTCTTCCTATCCGCACTTCTCCGCCTTCCTGAATCTCGATGGTGATATCAACCATTTTTGTATCATTGCTGATGGTAAAGAGCGGCACGACACTGGCAAAAGGGCGGGCAATGATGTCATAGCGGTCCATGATCCTGCCGACATCCTGTCTCAGCATATCCCTGCTGAAGACATCGCCATGTTTGAGCTTTATTTCTTTTTTCAGTTCGTCATCGCCGATGGTTAAAGCTCCCTTGAAGGCAAGCGTTCCGATGCGGAATTGGTCACCCTCTTTGATATTAATATGCACCGCGAGTTCATTCGAGTGGTCGGTCGTGACCGTGTTCGCGGTTCCCAGAAGGTCATATGTGTCAGTTGTTGATGGAAGGTCCTTTTCTATGGCAGGTTCGTCCACCTGCACCTGAATGTATCCCCTGTTAAAGTACAGGTTGCGGATCGTCTCACTATCGTCCTTAAGTTCATCGAGTCGCAGGGTTCCGCTGCGGCCGACAAAAGAGAAAAACCAGTATTCCTGGGTTTTCATGGCCTTTTTAATTTCATCGGAAGTAAATGCCTTGTTGCCCGTAATCACGACACGGGAAAGCTCAACCTTGCCGCCTTCTTCAATGTAAAAAACCACATTCCTGTCTCCTCCGCGAAGTTCGATAACAGCGGGGATAATTACGGCACGGTAGTAACCGGCATCCTGATACTTCAGCCGTATTTTTTCCGCGTTTTCCTGAAGCAGCTGCGCATTGAACGCGGTCCTCGGGAGCAAGGTTACCGCTTCCTTGATCTTCTCCGTGGTCAGTTCCTCATTGCCTTCATAGACAATCTCGCGAATCAACGGTTTTTCCTTAACCTGAACGATGACCTTGAGGCCATTCTCAAAACCTTCGGTGTTCATTTGAACATCCTCGAAGTGGCCAAGTTGATAAAGGCTCCTGATGTCGTCCCTGATTTGTGACGGAGAAAAAAGCTCACCTTCCCTGGTTTTTATTTTGGCAAGAATCGTAGCCGTTTCAATCCTCCGATTGCCCTGGACCTCGATGAAGGTGACCTTGGCGGGTTCCGCAATGCTTGCGTGCGCAGCGGTAAATCCGAAGAAGATAAGGCCTGCTGCCATGGCCGCAAGCTGTTTTAACACGTGTTTAAGCCCCTCCAGTGTTCGCAATAACAACATATTAATATAGCATTACGGAGTTGCGGTGTAAACATAAATTTATTAAGCCAGCCTTGCCAGAGCCTCGTTTGAAAGGACCATGCCGCGGTTTGTCAGAGACAGGTGCCCCGCATCAAAGCTCATCAAACCCGTTTTGACCATGGGTGACGCCCGGAGCAGGAGACGGTTCAAAAGTGCTTCTCCGAACGTAGTTGAAAACCGGGCAAGCTCGATTCCTTTGTTCATCCTCAGCCCCAGCATAACGGTTTCCAATGCAGCCTCAGCCGGGCCGACTTGTTCCTCTTCCTTGACAAGCGGCAGGCCTGATTCCAACCGCGCGCAGTAGGTTTTCCAATCAGCTTTTGTTTGGAATCTCCTGTTGCTGACAAAGGAGGACGCTCCCGGTCCGAGCCCCAGATACTCTCCACGATTCCAGTAGTTCACATTATGACGGCACTCGAAGCCCGGTAGCGCAAAGTTCGATATTTCATACTGGCAATAACCCGAATCAGCTAACTGATTCACTCCGAGTTCATATTGCCGGACAACCACATCATCATCAGGCAACTGAAAGCAACCCTCTGCTGCAGCCTGAGCAAAATATGACCCCTCATCCAGAGAGAGGCTGTAGCAGGATATATGCTGCGGCTTCTGCGCAATGGCAATCTCCAGTGTTTTTTGCCAGTCTAAGGTGCTTTGTCCGGGAATGCCATAAATAAGGTCAATCCCGATATTGGTGAAACCAGATTCACGGGCGTTAGCAAACGCCTCCCTGGCTAGGGCTGCGTTGTGAGGCCTGCCGAGTGCCTGAAGCAGGCGGTCCGAGTACGACTGAACGCCAAGGCTCAACCGATTAACGCCGCCATCAAGCATCATCGTAAAAATACGGCCTGAACCTGAGTGCGGATTTACCTCAACGGTAAACTCAGCGCCTTCAACAAAGTGAAACAGTTTTCGCATGGACTCGGCAACATTCCGGAACTGCGACAACGAAAATACGCTCGGGGTCCCTCCGCCAATAAAGGCCGTGTCAAAGAACCGTTTTGAATATAAACCAGCTTGACCTTCCGCCTCAAGCAGCAGGGCTGATGCAAAGCGGTCCGCTGATTGAGGGTCGTAGGGTATCGAATAAAAGCTGCAGTAATGGCATTTTTTTACGCAAAACGGTATGTGGATGTAGATGGAAGCCATAGTGACTTTATAAAGTGATGGGAGAAGACGGGAGTGAAATTGCAACCGCAATTTCGTCGCAGTTCGGGAACTTAACGCAGTTTAAACAGTCAGACCATATTTTGTGCGGCAATTCTTTTTTATCCATTTCTAGAAAACCAAGCTTCTTAAAAAAACTGACCTGGTAGGTTAGCGCAAACACGCGTGTGACCCCCAACTCCGCAGCTTCTGCCATGCACCGGCCTATCAGCTTGGTCCCGATACCGCGCATGACGCTGTCACGCCTGACTGCGAGCGACCGTATCTCTGCAAGGCCTTCCCAGCTTATGTGTAGAGCTGCTACCCCGATAAAGGACCCGCGCTCATTTTCGCACACAATAAAATCACGGAGATGCTCGTAAAGATCGTTAAGAGTGCGCGGAAGCATCTGGCCCGAAACAGCATACTGGTTCACGAGCGACTGTATTGCTTTGACATCAGTGAGCCTGGCTTTTCGAATCATGAAACAAAAATTACCCTTTCGGCGTTGCATTGTCAACTAAAAAGACGCTGTTTGATCACAGAAACATCTTTACCTTGCGCGTGGATGCTTGTCTCGGCAGCATCTAGCGGCTGGCCTCAGAAAACGGCAAATCATATCAGACTGCACTCTTGTCAAGTCAAGTATTGAATGAACCACTAATTCGTTCAGCATTCATCAGCGCGGAGCAAAAGCACTCTTGACTTTAGCAAGACGATTGGAGTATATTTTAAACAGGTGTAAACAGGTAAGCGAAACTTAAGTCTTTCAAAGGCGGTTACCACAATGATGTTTGAAAAATTTACAGAACGAGGGCGAAAAGTAATCGTTTATGCCCGCGAAGAAGCAGAGCGGCTCCAGAACGACTATCTTGGCACGGAACATGTCCTGCTTGGAACCCTTCGCGAAGAGGATGGGATACCGGTTGCGGTCCTTCGGAAGATGGGAATTGATGTTGATCAGATTCGCATGGAAGTTGAGCGTAATTTGCCTTCAAGCGGCAATACTCTTACGTTCGGCGATATTCCCTTCACACCAAGAGCAAAAAAAGTCCTCGAATATGCAGTCGAGGAAGCTCGTCTTTTGGGTCATAACTACATAGGAAGTGAGCACCTCCTGCTGGGGCTTATCCGGGAAGAAGAAGGGATTGGAGGAAAGATCCTTCGCAGTTTCGGCGTCAATCTGCTTGGCTCCCGCCAACTCGTTATCAATTATCTGCGCCGCGCTGCAACACAGGTAAGCGCCAAGAAAAGTCAGACGCCCGCCCTTGATGAATACAGCAGAGATCTTACTCTTCTCGCAAAGAACGGAAAACTCGATCCGGTCATTGGACGGGACCCTGAAATAGACCGAGTTTTGCAGATCCTTTCACGCAGGACTAAGAACAACCCCGTAATTATCGGTGAACCGGGAATCGGCAAGACCGCCATTGTCGAAGGGCTGGCGCAGCGGATCGTCAGTTCGGAAGTGCCGGAAAACATTGCAAACAAGCGGGTCGTTTCTCTTGATCTCGGAGCGCTTATTGCGGGAACCAAGTATCGCGGCCAGTTCGAAGAGCGCCTCAAAATCGTCATGAAAGAAATTGTGGTTGCCGAGAACGTGATCCTTTTTATCGATGAACTGCACACGCTTGTCGGTGCAGGCGCAGCTGAAGGGTCCATTGATGCTTCCAGCATGTTAAAACCCGCCCTTGCCCGTGGAGAGGTCCAGTGCATCGGGGCAACGACGCTCGATGAGTTCCGAAAATATATCGAAAAGGACGGCGCACTTAAGCGGCGGTTCCAGCCAATCTATGTTCAGCCTCCGAGCCTTGATGAGACTATCAGCATCATCAAAGGCCTTCGTCAGAAATATGAGGCCCACCACAAAATAAAGATCACCGATGAAGCGGTTGTGGCTGCAGCCAGGCTTTCAGACCGCTATATCACGGACCGGTTTTTGCCGGACAAAGCGATTGATGTGATTGATGAGGCCGGGGCAAAGGCAAAACTCAATCGCTTTACCTATCCCGCAGAAATGAAATCAATCGAGAAGAAATTGAAGAATCTCGAACAGGAAAAGAACCTTTTCTCCCGCATAAAGGACTACATCAGGGTCGAATCTATTCACGAAGAAGAAGACCGTCTTCGTGAGTCCCTTGACCATATCCACAGGGACTGGAAGGATTCTCAGGAAAAAACCATTTCAAATATCGGTGAAGAGGAAATTGCTGTTATCGTATCCCATATTACCGGTATTCCCTTGTCGAGGCTGGAGGAAAAAGAGACATCGCGCCTCCTCCGGATGGAAGAAGAACTCCACAAGCGCATCGTCGGGCAGGATGAAGCTATTGATGCGGTCTCGCGTGCTATCCGCCGTTCCCGAGTCGGCCTTAAAACACGGAAACAGCCCATTGGTTCATTCATTTTTCTCGGTCCAACTGGCGTGGGCAAGACCGAACTCGCCCGGACGCTTGCGATATTCCTGTTCGATTCGGAAGACGCGCTCATTCGCGTTGACATGTCGGAATATATGGAGAAGTTCAGCTCTTCTCGGCTGGTCGGTTCTCCTCCCGGATATGTGGGGTATGACGATGGCGGTCAATTAACCGAAAAGATACGAAGGCGTCCCTACTCCGTTGTGCTTTTCGATGAGATCGAAAAGGCGCATCCCGACATTTTCAATATGTTGCTTCAGGTGCTCGATGATGGATTTATGACCGACAGCTTTGGCAGAAAAATAGATTTCAGGAATACGATCATTATCATGACTTCGAACCTTGGCACGCGCATGATCGACAAGGACACAACCCTTGGTTTTCAGCAGGCGTCTACCTTGACCAAGTATGCCAAAATGAAGGACAACGTCATGTCCGAGCTTAAGCGGTCTTTTAACCCGGAGTTTCTCAACCGCATCGACGAAGCGGTCGTTTTCCACTCGCTCAATCAGGAGCATTTGATCAGGATCGTGGACATGCTGATCGAGGAGTTGAACCACCACATGATGGTGGAACGGAATATATCACTGGAAGTGTCACGGGATGTAAAAGATTGGCTTATTCAGGAAAACTATCAACCCACCTATGGCGCCAGGCCCATGCGGCGCGCGGTACAAAAATATATTGCAGATCCACTTTCGGAAGATATTCTTCGGGGCAGATTTACGGAAACCAGCAGAATTCTGGTGACCTTAACGAATGGTATAATCGATTTTCAGGAAGAAGAAGCAGGACTGCTGGCCAAAGTCTAATCTGTTTTGTCGGTCATATGGCATCGCCCAACGACGGATCATTTCTGCGTGTTTCACAGGGTTTTTCTGGACTAGACCTCACGTAACTAGCCTGATGTCATGCCAACCGTTTAGCAATTCGTTGAGCAGCTGCAACAGCCTGCTCAGGGCAACAATCATCATCGTTGATGAAAAACATGTTTTTGATCGTTCCCCGATCTCCCTGCCTCTCTATTTTATCTTTCGTGACAAATAAAGAATCGGGAGTCAGATATTGCATTCCATCCGCTGCTGCACGGTGAACGGTTTCGCAATAATCTCCCACAAAAGGCATGATTGTTCCAACAAGTGCCAGGAGAGCCTCCTTTTCCGGAACTGAAGCAGACGGAAATCTTACCGTCAGCGCCCGCAATCCTTTCGGAGCTGATAATTCGTCATCAGGTTTGCTCAGTGACAGGCTGAACATGCCTTGCGGCCGGTCATAATCTGAAAGACAAATTACCTCATGGATCATTCTCACCGGAACAACCTGGTTGCTGATACCCATGCAGACCGTCGTGGCCCGGCCAGGAAGTTTCGTGTTCAGTAGAACCGAGCCCGGCTTAACCGACCTGTTTGATGTTATGAGCTCAGCAACTCGACCTCTGCGTTGCACCAGTTCTGGGAAAGGCTCCGCAAACAAGACAACACCGTTATTCTTCAGAATGACTTCGAGAAGCTGATCAGCGACTTTCTTAAATCCATGCGCGACATGGAGCGGTGATGAATCAATGAGAGCGATCAGTGAACTCAAGGGAAGATCGTTAATTGGTTGACAGAAGAAGTAACGCGCCTGAACATCAAAAAATGCGGAGAGCTCGCGGCTGAAACGATAGCGCCGCAAAAAAGCGCCGCTTCGCTTATGCTTTGCAAAATATGACGCAACACGGCTTTTTACTGAACGTTCGGCGCTTTTCTTGATGTCCCGATAGAATTGATATACAGAATCTATTTCGCGAGGGAATTCCCTACTCATCTCATCAATTGTCTCACGGTGTTCCGCTGAGACCGTTATCCGGTGATTGGGCAATGCAACCTGATAGCAAGGAGATACCATGGCGGCATTGTGCGCTATTCCAAGATCCGTATATAGCTGCCGGATGGTTCCCGCGCGTTCAAAATCGAACGACATGGCCGGGCCTGCGGCAAATTGATATCCATCCGCCTTGCAAGGTATGAAAACACCCCCTGCTTCGTTTCCCTGTACGATAATGAGAGCTTTTTTCTTTAACCGGGCAAGCCGGGCCGCCGTTGCCAGTCCTCCGATACCCGCACCAATAACAGTAAAATCAAACGTCGACACGCATCCTCCCGGCTTTTGTATATTTTATGCCGCTCCTATAGCGGACAAGGCAAATAAAAAAGGAAACAGGGATTTCTTTCGAGATTCCTATTTCCTTTTATGATTATTCGTACAGCATCTTGAGGCAAAACTATGTGGCTTGAGACTTTTCCTTATCACGGATGGCTTCTTTGCGAGACAGTCTTATCTTGCCCTGACGGTCGATTTCAAGAACCTTGACGAGTATCTCGTCCCCTTCCTTGAGTGCGTCAGTGACCTTTTCGAGGCGTTGTTCTGATATCTGCGAGATATGCAGTAGTCCGTCGGTGCCGGGAAATATTTCGACAAAAGCTCCGAAATCCATGATCTTCCGGACCTTGCCCATGTAGAGTTTGCCAACTTCCGCGTCCTGACAAATGCCTCTGATGATCTCTCTCGCTTTATTTGCCGCTGCTTCGTCAGACGACGCAATATTGATCGTACCGTTGTCTTCAATGTCGATCTTGGCGCCGGTCTGCTCCACGATGCTACGGATAACTTTGCCGCCGCTCCCAATCACATCTTTTATCTTGTCCGGGTTGATCTGGATAGAAATGATCCTCGGCGCATGCGGGTTCAAACTTTTTCGCGGCTCCGCAAGGGTTTCGAGCATCTTTCCAAGGATATGCAGCCTCCCCTCACGCGCCTGATCAAGAGCGGTACGCATGGTGTCAATCGTGATGCCTTCGATCTTCATATCCATCTGAAGTGCGGTAATGCCCTTGTTCGTACCGGTCACCTTGAAATCCATATCGCCAAGATGGTCCTCAAGGCCGAGGATATCGGACAGAATAATAACCTTGTCGCCTTCCTTGATGAGGCCCATGGCAATGCCGGCAACCGGCGCTTTGATCGGTACACCAGCGTCCATGAGGGCAAGCGTGCCGCCGCAGACCGTTGCCATAGACGATGATCCATTGGATTCAAGGATATCCGACACAAGCCGGATCGTGTATGGAAATTCCTGTTTCGTCGGCAGCATCGGTTTCAGGGCGCGTTCAGCAAGAGCTCCATGCCCTATTTCCCTGCGGCCCGGGCCCCGAAGAGGCTTGGTCTCGCCCACACTGAAGGGCGGGAAATTATAGTGAAGCATGAAGGTTTTATAATACTCACCTTCCAGTGAGTCGATCCGCTGCTCATCCTCGGATGTTCCCAGCGTAGTCACCACCAGAGCCTGAGTTTCGCCGCGGGTGAAGAGCGCAGAACCGTGCGTTCTGGGCAACATCCCGACTACTGAACTGATCGGCCTGATCTGGTTCGGCTTGCGCCCGTCGGCACGAGTGTTTTTGTCCAGGATGATCTTCCGGACATCATTCTTTTCGATATCATGAAAGATCTTTGATATTTGGAGACTGCGAGTCGGGTCGTCGTTCTTAAGCTGCTGTTTGATATCGTCAAGAATAGCATCGAGCGTTTTCTGGCGCTCCATTTTGTCCGGGATGATAATCGCCGAACGCATCCGCTCCATCACCAGCGAAGAAACCTGAGCGGCCAGGCCTTTATCCACCTCGATAACCTTAACGCTACGTTTAGCCTTTCCGACCTTTGCGGCAAGATCATTCTGGAGAGCAACAATCTTCTTAATCTCCCGATGAGCGGTTTCGAGTGCTTCGAGCATTTGAGCTTCCGTCAATTCTTTCGCGCCGCCCTCAACCATCATAATGGCGTCAGCGGTTCCCGCAACAACGAGGTTAAGCGCCGACAGTTCGATGTCCTTGTGTCCCGGATTGATAACAAACTTCCCGTCCATAAGGCCGACGCGGACAGCTCCAACCGGTCCTGCAAACGGCACATCGGAGATGGCAAGCGCCGACGACGACGCGATCATCCCCATAAGATCAGCGGAACTTTCGTCTCCCATGGAAAGTACGGATGCGATGATCTGGGTATCGAAGTAATAGCCGTCAGGGAACAACGGCCTGATCGGCCGATCGATGAGCCTCGAAGTAAGAATCTCTTTCTCGCTTTGACGGCCCTCGCGTTTGAAGAACCCGCCGGGGATTTTGCCCGCAGCATATGCTTTTTCCTGGTAATCAACGGTGAGAGGCAGAAAATCCACATTCTGACGCTCCACCTTTGAAGCAACGGCTGTTGCAAGCACAACCGAGTCGCCATATGTGGCTACAACAGACCCGTTTGCCTGCTTTGCCATCAAGCCAGTTTGAAGAATGAGCCTTCTGCCGCCAATCTCTGTTTCAACAGTTGTTACCATGGACCCTCGCTTTTCGTTAGAGACAAATGCTATTTTCTTATGCCTAATTGCTCAATGACCTGGCGATATTTTTCCAGATCGTTCAGCTTCAGATAGGCTAGATGACGCCGACGCTGGCCGACCATTGTCAGAAGACCTCTCCGTGAATGATGGTCATGCTTGTGCGCCTGCAGGTGCTCGGTCAGATGCGTGATGCGTCCGCTCAGAAGCGCAATCTGCACTTCCGGAGAACCCGTATCTGACGGATGCCTGCGATACGTATTGATCAGACCTGTTTTCTGTTCCTTATCCATTCAACCGTCCCTCCTTTCTAAAACATTTACAAAGCGTAACAAAATATCATATTTTCAGAATGTTGTAAAGTAGTTTATTCATTCATCGCAAGAAAAAACAAGTTCCGGTTTAAAGTCATTTTCCTGCGCCGTTGCCAGCGCCAAAAGCCTTCCCGATTGATCGTGGATCCTGACCATAGCCGGATGAAGAGGCACAAAATCTCTGAGGCAGTGGATCCTGTTGCCATGAGAAATTCTGATCGCCTCTGCGTCATCCACCCTTACGGATGGAAATTCGGAAAGCGCCTCATCCAGAGAAAGCAGGCTCTTTTCCACGGAATCCGATGCAGCCAGGCGCTCAAGTTGCTCAATGGTAACCGCATGGCCGATGCCAAACTGGCCTGAACGGGTCCGCACTAGACGGGTAAGGTGCGCACCTGCGTGAAGTGATTCTCCAAGATCTGCACAGAGCGTCCTGACGTACACACCCTTTGAACAACAGATAGTAAGGCTTATGAAAGGATCCTCATAGGCAGTGAGCTCTATATGGCGGATCGTGACGGTCCGTGGTTTAAGTGGTTCCGCCTTCCCTTGACGGGCAAGTTTGTAGGAAGGTACTCCCCGCACTTTTATCGCCGAATAAACCGGCGGTTGCTGCATGATCGTTCCGATAAAACCATCGAGTGCACGCAGCAATTGAGAACGGCCGGGCGGTTCGTAAGGCCTTGTCTCCAGAACGCGGCCTTCCGCATCAAGCGTATCTGTTGTCACGCCCAGACGCATGACCGCCTGATACTCTTTTTCTCCGGCCTCAAGATACCGTGCGATCCTTGTGGCCTTCCCCAGACAGAGGACGAGCACTCCCGTTGCCATGGGATCGAGCGTGCCAGTATGTCCAATACGTTTTTCTTTAACGATCCTTCGCACTGCCAGGACAACATCGTGAGATGTCATTCCGGAAGGCTTGTTGATATTAAGAACTCCGTCCATGCAAGGCCCCACTCCCTATTTGTGCCTGCACGACCTTTTCGACTTCCCGGATGACCCTGTTTTTCACATCTTCTGCAACACCGTCAATAGTGCTTCCGGCCGCGTTCTTATGGCCGCCTCCGCCAAAGGACTGTGCCAGGCTGGAAAGATCAACGCGCCCCTTTGACCGCAGGCTAACTTTGTATTGTGTTGCGGCAGTTTGACGAAAGAGAATCGCGACCTCTACGCCCTTTACCGAACGGACAAAGTTGACAAAATTATCAGTATCCTCGGAGGTGGTCCCCGTCCGGCGATACAGTTCTTCGGTGATAACCACCCAGGCTATCCTGTTGTCAGGAGAACGTTTCATGTCCGCCAGGACAATGCCGAGCAGTTTCAAACGGTTAAAGGAGTACGATTCATAAACGTTTTCTGTAACCAGCCACGAGTCGGCGCCCGCCTCAAGCAAGTTCGCTGAAATGCGCATACTCTCGGGCGTCGTGTTCGAATAGCGATAGGAACCGGTATCGGTGAAAATCGAAGTATACAAACACAGCGCCATATCTCGGTCTATCGGTATACCCAGCAGTGCTATGAGTTTATAAATCATCTCGCCGGTGGCCGATGCCGACGGTTCGAGCCACGTGAGAGGCCATATGCGGGGATTGGTCACATGATGGTCGATATTGATAAGTGTTTCAGCGGGGTAGTCAGCGATGAACAGCCCTGTCCGTGGAGGATCGGAGTCAAGTACGATCATCGCATCGAAATGCCCGGCCACGGTGATGCCTGATCGCACCCGGGCTGAATGAGGCAGATAGCGATAGATCTCGGGTACCGGGTCAAGATTATGCGCGGTAACGGTTTTCCCGATCTTTTCAAGTGCCAGCATCAGCGCGATCTGAGAGCCCAGAGCATCGCCATCCGGGCTTCTGTGGACGGAAATGAGAACGGTATTGCATGAATGCAGAGCTGCTGAGATCGCAACGGGATCACTCATCTTCCGGTTCGCTCATTGCTTTTGTACTCTCGATATTTTTGAGAAGCTGCATGATATGCGCCCCCTCTTCCACCGCCGGATCAAATCGGAAAATCAGTTCCGGCACGCACCGCATGCGCATCCGGCTGCCAAGCTCCGATCTGATAAATACAGATGCGCTCTCAAGCCCTTTGAGAGTTTCTTTTTTGTTGTCACCGTAGATGCTCACAAATACCTTGGCATTCCTTAGGTCCCGGGAAACATCGACATCGGTCACCGTGACAAAGCCTATGCGCGGATCTTTAATTTTGCGCATAAGGATATCTGCAATCTCCTGCTTGATCTGGTCACCGACACGCTCTGATCTTTTATAGGTTGGTTTGGACATGATTATAATAATTCAATATGATAATCGAGCAGGCTTATTTCAGGCACACTGCGCACCATGTTCAATACATGGTCGAGTGTCTGATTAAGATGGGATTTATCATTGCTGACGGCTGCCACTGCCAGGGACGCCTTCTGCCACAGGTCGTTATCGTCGACCTCGGCCACCGAGACGTTGAACGAGTTCCTAATCCGGTCTTTAAGGCTCCGGAGCGACTGCCGCTTTGTTTTGAGCGAGCCGCTGTCCGGAATATGTATTTCAAACGTGCATATACCAATGAACAGTGGCATGCGAAGAAAAACCCGCCTTACAGTTTTGCCGCTACCTTGTCGATCACAAAGACCTCAACAATGTCGCCTACCTTGAGATCGTTGTAATTCTCGACACCAATGCCGCACTCGTACCCTGACTGCACTTCGCGCGCATCGTCCTTGAACCTCTTGAGTGAACTGAATTTCCCGGTATAGACAAGCACGTTGTCACGGATCACCCGGACACCATCGCACTGCCTGCTCAGAACGCCTTCCACGACATAGGAACCAGCGATCGTACCGACCTTGGAAACATGAAAGGTCTGGCGCACTTCGGCGCGTCCAAGAATACGCTCTTTGAGCGTGGGCTCGAGCAAGCCTTCCATGGCGGCCTTAATATCGTCAATGGCATTATATATGATGTTGTACAACCTGATATCAACGCCTTCGCGCTGCGCAAGCTCCGTTGCCTTTGGCTCGGGACGGACACTAAAACCGATAATGATCGCGTTCGAGGCTGCCGCAAGCATCACGTCAGTTTCGGTGATCGCGCCAACAGAGGTATGGATTACCTTGAGCTTGACTGCGGCAGTAGATATCTTTTCAAGCGAATCCACGATGGCTCCAGCCGAGCCCGACACGTCGGCCTTGATAACAATATTGAGTTCCTTGACCACGCCTTCCAGAATCTGAGCATGCAAATCTTCAAGCGTCACCTTTTTCATTGACGCCATCTCGAAACTTCTCTGTTTTGCCTGACGGCCTTCGGCGATCTGGCGGGCTTTGCGTTCTTCTTCCAGCACAACGAACCGGTCGCCGGCCAGAGGAACGTTTGAAAATCCGATGACTTCGGCAGGCATGGACGGCCCGGCGCTATCCACCCGCACGCCCTTATCATTGATGAGGGCGCGCACTTTGCCGAACTGCGATCCGGTGACAAAGAAATCCCCCACCTTTAACGTGCCGGATTGGACCAACACTGTTGCTACGGGGCCGCGCCCCTTATCCAGCTTGGCCTCGATGACCGTACCTCGGGACATTTTGTCGGGATTCGCTTTAAGTTCGAGCACATCGGCTTGAATAAGGATCATTTCAAGCAGGTGTTCAAGTCCGATTTTTTTCTTTGCCGACACTTCGCAAAAAATGGTCTGCCCGCCCCATTCCTCAGGCGTCAGTTCGAACTCAGCAAGTTCCTGCTTGACCCGATCCGGCTTGGCCTCGGGCTTGTCTATCTTATTTATGGCGACAATGATCGGCACGCCCGCTGCTTTAGCGTGGTTGACCGCTTCCCGTGTTTGCGGCATGACACCGTCATCTGCGGCGACGACAAGGACCACGATGTCCGTTACCTGGGCGCCCCGGGCGCGCATGGCGGTAAATGCCGCGTGACCGGGTGTATCGAGGAAAGTGATATCCCGTCCATTCAAACTCACCTGGTAAGCGCCGATATGCTGAGTAATACCACCGGCTTCCCGTGAAACGACGTTCGTTTCACGAACCGCATCCAGAAGTGATGTTTTGCCGTGATCTACGTGGCCCATGATCGTGACCACCGGAGGACGCAGGACCCGTGACTCAGCCGAATCAACCTTTTCCTCAAGAACATCCTCAGCGGTCTCAATGCTCATGACCTCAGCCTTGATCCCGTATTCCTCAGCAAGAAGCATGGCAGCATCGGTATCCATAGCCTGGTTCTGGGTAGCCATGATGCCATTGGCCATAAGTTTCTTGATCACATCACTGACCTTCTGACCAATGACCTCGGCAAATTCCTTGATGGTGCAGCCTTCCTGAATCTTGACGACCTTTTTTCGCGGTTTCGTGATCTCGGTCAACTCGGTCTGCGGAGCAAATCGCTCGTCTTTTTTATGAGGGCGCTTGCCGAGCGGAAGTGTTTTGAGGTCGGGTAATTTCTTGAACGACGGCTTCTCGCGAAACTCACGATCAGTCTTAGCTTCGAACTCGCCCTTTTTCTGCCACTTTTTCTTTGAGGGTTTAGTTGGAATAAGCGATTGCGGCACCTGGGCAGGCTGCAGCACCGGCGAACTGAAACCCGATTTTTCAAACGGCCGCGGCGGCCGCGGTCCGGTCCCGAAAGGACGCGGTTGCTGACCCGCATATGGACGCCGGTCACCAGTAGCCTGGCCCGGCCTCATTGGTGTGACTGTCTGCGGCCTCGCCGGGTGTCTTGTCTGGGGCCCTGATGGAACCGCGGTTACTGGGGTGTTTGTATGTTGCTGCGCCGCCGTTGCCGTTACCACGGGTGTCGCTGCCAAAGGATCAGGCTGTGGCACCTCAGTACTTGCGATATGAGCCGGTTTAACCTGCCCTGGAGGTGGAATTACCGGCGGTGCGGGCATTTCAGGCTTAGGAGGCGGAATTACAACAATCGGCTTCGGTTTGACCCCGGGTTTTTCGAGCGTGGATGAAAACTTGCCGATCAGTGCCGCCGCTTTCTTCATTCGTTCATCACGAGAAGCGAGCGGATCAACGACCATTTCTTTCTTAACTTTATCCTTTTCTTTGCGTACGGCTTTCAGCTTCTCGATCAGGGACTTGGATTCCTTGTCATCGAGACCGCTGGACGGAGTCTTTCCCTTGATGCCCATTTTTTCGAGCACCAGAACAAGGTCCTTGCTCTCGACCCCCATCTTTTTAGCCAACTCATGTACCCTGATCACTGTCATAAACTCACATACCCCCGAAGCTTACTGAAAATAGTTCGTCATACTACTCTATTTTGCTATGCTTATCAAGTTTTTTAATCTTTCAACTTCTTTGAAAATGGCATTGGCGAAGCCTGAATCACTGATCCCGATCACTCCCACCAGTTCCCTGTTCAGCAAAACACCGACCTCATCCCGTGTCAGGAATACTGCCTGCCTTGCGGGTGCCGCGCCGGACGCCACGATCTTTTCGCGGGTGCCGTCAGAAAGGTCGGACGCGAATAATAGCGCTTTTACCCGGCCCTTTTCAACAGCATCATGTACCGCAGAATAACCGGACGTCAGCATCCCGGCCTTGGCCGCCATCACGATGAGCGATTTGATCTTTTCCGTACCATTCTTCTCGAGCATCGAGATGAATACCTGTTCGCTCGGAGCGCTGACCCTGGCATGCAGCGACCGCGACAGATTCTCCCGGCTAAGCGCCTTGCGAATGCATTCGCTGCGCGGACAAACATAGGCTGCGCGGCCAGGCAGCTTTTCGCGGTAATCTATAACGACTCCGTCCGGGCCGGCAACGATCCGCACGACCTCGTCTTTTTTGAAAACGCCCCGGCACCCGATGCAGGTCCTTTCCGGTTCATGTTTCATCTAGCACCGTCATCATGAGCAGTCAGGTGTTCAGCAGCGCCCGCGCCGCAATAAGAATTTTTTGCGCAATTTTTTCTGCAATGCCGGGAACAGCCAGTATTTCCTCATCAGACATTGCGGCGATCTTTTCGACCGTATCATACCCCGCCTGTTGCAATTGCTCCGCTGACTTTTGGTCGACACCCTCGATGCTCAAAAGCGGAGAGGCCTGCGCTGCTTCATCTGCTGCCGCAGCCTCGGCTTCCAGATTCTCGGCTTCGGTAGTCTCTTTGGCCATTTTTCTGGTCTCTTCGACGATGGCAGCCTCGATTTCCTGCTCACGCTCTTTCTGGCGTTCCTGATCATATTCGGATTCACTCAGGATATCGATCTTCCACCCGGTCAGCTTTGCGGCCAAACGGACGTTCTGGCCCTTTTTCCCGATGGCAAGCGAAAGCTGAGAATCAGCTACCACTGCCAGTGCTGAACGGTCCTCTTCGGTCACGCCAACCTTTTCCACTACTGCCGGACTGAGTGCTTTGGCAATAAAAATGCGCGGGTCGGCTGACCATGGGATGATGTCGATCTTCTCGCCACGAAGCTCACGAACTACCGCTTGGACCCGTGAGCCCTTCATGCCCACACAAGCTCCAACGGGATCCACCTGGGACTCTTTCGATGACACTGCAATTTTGGTGCGGTCGCCTGCCTCACGAACAACGCATTTTACCTCGACAATATTTTCGTAAATTTCCGGAACCTCCATCTCAAAGAGCCGCGACACAAAATCAGGATGAGCGCGTGAAAGCACTACCTGCGGCCCTTTGGATGTATCTCGCACTTCCATTACAT
>Ga0194060_10001205_pt1 | contig 18615 bp, 15 predicted proteins | sample SepL225m_MetaG_FD_163427 | JGI IMG/M metagenome (GOLD analysis project Ga0194060, IMG submission 163427) | Anoxic zone freshwater microbial communities from boreal shield lake in IISD Experimental Lakes Area, Ontario, Canada - Sep2016-L222-5m | ecosystem: Environmental > Aquatic > Freshwater >...
CCGATACGAGCCAAACAGGCCAAGTGAACGCACCCCCAGCGACTGGAGCCACTCGCGGTTGCGGGCCAGTTCGGCAAGTACCTCGGTAGCCGTCCACTGGTGTCTGGTTGTCACGCTCATTGGTGCATGCCCCCTGTGAGCGCACGTAGCTCAAGCTCAGCCGCATCCAAGGTATCGAGCAGGGCTTGATCCGGCTCGCCATGCACCATAACAGCGAGCAACTCAGCGAGCTTCTCCTGCGATGGGGTGATGCGGACTGAGTTTGGCGGTGTCGCTTTAATCCGTGCAACCAACTTCAGCAGCTCTGCATCGTTAGCCAGCATCTCATCGCCAGCTACACTCGTGGGTAAAGCCGTCTCTTTCAGCCGCGCTTCGATATATTCGATGACAAGGGACTCCATCGAGCGGTGCTGGACGAGTGCCTGCCGCTGAAGCTGTGATGCAAGATGATCAGGGAGTGTAATGGTCGCCGTCATTAAACCCTCCGTCTGTGGTGATGGTTCTGCTACGCCGCCAGCAATGTACGCAGTTCTGTAACCCGCCGTGCGACCAACTCTACCACGTAGGCTACTTGCTCGGCGTTATTGCTGCGACCCAGGCCAAAGCGCAGTGAGCAGTGCGCTCGTTCCTCGCCAAACCCTAGTGCCATAATCACATGTGACGGAGCGACTGATGCGCTGGTGCAAGCTGAGCCGGTGGCGACGGCGAGATCCTTCAGGCCAGCAATAAAGGCGCGGCTCTCGACGCCAGGGATGTAGATATTCAGGTTATGTGGCAGTCGCTTGGTCGGGTGTCCATTGAGCGCAATCCCTGTGATATGCTGCTGCAAACCTGCAAAGAGTTGCTCAATCCATGCATGCAATTGCGCCGCCTGCTCCTTCATTTCGCGCCGTGCAATCTCCGCTGCTGTCCCAAAGCCGACAATCCCTGGCACATTTAGCGTCCCTGAGCGCATACCCCGTTCGTGCCCACCGCCATAGAGCAGCGGTGCGAGGCGCACACGCGGATTGCTGCGCCGCACATAGAGCGCGCCGATACCCTTGGGGCCGTACATCTTGTGGGCGGAGAGCGAGAGCAGGTCAATCTGCATCTTCTGCACATCGAGCGGAATAGAGCCAGCCGCTTGGGTCGCATCGGTGTGGAAGAGTACGCCGTGCTCGCGGGCACTGCGGCCAATCTCTGCGAGTGGTGCCAGCGTGCCGATCTCATTGTTGGCGGCCATGATTGAGATCAACACTGTCTGCGGGATGATTGCCGCCCGTAGCTCATCTAGATCGATCTGTCCATACTGATTGACCCGCAGGTAGGTTACGCGCTTGCCCTGCGCCTCCAGATGCTTTGCGGCATCGAGTACCGCCTTATGCTCGGTGACACAGGTGATGATGTGGTCACCTGTGTCGGCGTAGCGCTCAGCTACGCCGAAGAGCGCCAGGTTATCGGACTCGGTGGCCCCGCTGGTGAAGATGATCTCGTCAGGGCGTGCGTTGATCAGCGCCGCTACCTGGGTGCGGCCTTGCTCAACGGCATGACTCGCCTGGTAGCCAAACTCGTGATCTTTGCTCGCAGCATTGCCGAAGATCTCGCTGAAGTAGGGGAGCATGGCCGCAAGCACACGCGGCTCAACCGGCGTGGTTGCGTGGTGATCCATGTAGATTGGCATGCGCGACATAGGAACCCTTTCCTCATCCAACCAGCGTGCCGACAGGCAGTGCGAGACCGGATACGATAGGTGATGTGATCGTATCGCCGGGGAAGAGGCGTAGGACGCGGGTGTACTGGCCCCTGGTAGGGGCGGTATATTGCTCGATCATCTGCTGCGTGAGATCGACGATCCACGCTTCGGGGATACCGGCTGCCGCGTAGCGCGGGATCTTCTCGCCCCGGTCGTAGGCTATCGTCGAGTCGGCAACCTCAATCAGAATCAGAATGTCGTCAGCAGTGGGATGGGCCTGGGCGTAGAAATCATCGCGATACTGAAGTACCGCAAGATCCGGCTGTGGCTCACTATAGTCGCTCAGACGCACCGGATTTTGTGGGCTGACAATAGCCGTATCACCGAGTTGGGCCGTTAGGTACTTCACGATCTTTGACACGATGGCAGCGTGCAGTGGGCCAATGGGACTCATAACACGGATGTCCCCATCAAGTAACTCGACATGATCAGCCTCGGTTAAGATGCCACTCTCACGCATGCGCGCATAGTCGTACACGTTGAAGGCGCGGCGCGTTATCTCTATTGCCGTCATACCAACCCCGCTTTCGTTCATCGTTTCCGCACGCTGGTGCTATTGTAGCACAGCAGCGAGCTTGCACAGATCTGACAGAGACTTCACCTGGTGGTACATCAGCAGCACGCCCCGGTTCATGTGTGCCCGAAACTGCTCTTCAAAGATGTCACCATCGGTTGCGATTCCATCGCTCAGGCAGCGCTGGCGTAGGAGCGCCACAAAGAGCGCGTCATAGCGACCCGTTAGTGTCCCACGCTCGATCTCACGTGAGCTATTTTCAGGGTACTGCGCTGGGTTGGGGATCGTCGGCTCGGCAAGCGAGAGTCCAAAGCCAATACGACAGAGCAGATTGGCGCTCAGGGTCGTGCGCGCCTTGAGGAGACGTAGGCGGTTATCAGCCTCTTCGCAGAAGCGAATGCGGGAAAGTTTCATGATACGGCAACCTTCTCAGCGAGTACTTCTATACCCACACCAGCAGCCTCCTGCCAGAAGTAGCCTTCTTCCACGCGACTACTCGCCTCGCCGGGCTGGTAGGTTAGCTGATAGGCCCGCGCAATGGCTGGCTTCAGATCGTTGTAGAGTGTCGCATCAATTTCTGTATCGGTGGACAGGAGCACAACCTGATGACTCGCTTGGGGAAAGTAGTGCTGCACCAGCCGTCGGCGATGCTCGCTGTCGAGGCGACCCAGCGGGGTATCCACAATAATCGGGAGCGTGCGCCCAGAGACCAGCCGGAGCGCCCAGAGCAGTGCCACCGCATAGATCTGCTTTTCACCTGCCGAGAGTTGATCGCGGGGAAGGGCATCGCCCTTCTGGTTGTAGAGCGTGGTCGCAAAGGTCTCGGGGTCAATCTCTACCCGCTTGATATACTGCCCTTTGCGGCTGAGATGCCCGAAACATTCCGCAATGGCCGCTTCAAGCTCGGTGATCTTTGCGCGACGAAGGGACGCCTCATAGCGTACCAACACCTGCTGGGCGCGACTTGCCAGACGCACGCGGTAGCTTGGGTCGTCGCCCCGCATCAGCCGCGTAAACAGCGCCTTCTCCTCACGATCAAGCGCATCCCGCTTGAGCCGGATCTGGTGAACCGCCGCATCCTGCATCTGCTGCTGGAGTTCGAGTGCGCCCAACTCACGCTGAAGGGTTGAAAGCTGCCGAAGAATTGGCTGAATACTCTCGTCGGCGGGCACTGTCGGCAGCCTCGCCTCGACCTGGGCCAGTTCTGCGACGGCAGCCTCTAGCAACTGTCCAACCTCCGCAAGCTGCTGTGGCAAGAGCCCGGTTGCCTGGTCAAGCCAGCGCACAACCTCACGCCGCTCGTCCTTCTCAAGCGGATGGATGACCGTCTCATCTGCCAGTGTTGCGGCGTCAACATCCACCAAGCTCGCACGGATCGCATGAGCAGTCTTGTTCACGCCATCAACCAGCTTCTTACGTTGCTGTGGGTTCATCTGCGTCCCACTACTCCACGCATCATCCCAGACCAAGCGGCGCGCAAACTCCTCCACAAAGTAATCTGCCACCGTCGAGACCTGGATGTACTGCTCTACTCGCTCATCGAGCTCCAGGCGGGCCTTGAGCGCACCGGAGAGTTGGGGGATGACCGCAAAGGGAAGTAGACCATTCGCATACTCCGCGATGACGCGCTCATACCGGCGGATCGTTTCCTGAAGGAGTTCGGCGCGCTGTTTGAGCGCGTCGCGTTGCGCGGCCACCCCGCCACCCTCGCTTGCCAGCAGGCGCTCGGTGGTCTCAACCTTCGCCTGCTTATGGGCAATGAGGCTATTGAGGTGTCCAAGCTCGGTATGCGCCTGACTAAACTCGGACTCCACGGCATCACGCCGGGCGCGTAGTTCGGCAAGCTGATCATCGAGTCCCGCACCGCCCGTCTTGCGCTGGCGTGCGAGGTAAACCGAGAGATCGCCCCGCAAACGGTCAAGCAGATCGAGACCGAGGAGCGAGCGAATCGACTCGCCAAGCATGCGATAGTCCGGGTCATCGGCGAGGGACTGGATCTTCTCGCCATCAAAGAAAAAGAGGTCAGCCAAGCCCGGTGGGAGTAAATCGTGAAGGAACTGATCCCACCAGGTCAACTCCTGCTCGTTCAGCAGCGTGCCATCACGGGTGATTTGAATCGTCTCGCTCACGCCACTACGCCGACGCTCCCACATGCGGCGCAGCGTAAAGGTATGCAGCGTACCGCCAATGGTATGGACAAACCCGACACCGACACCGGCGAAGGTGTGGCTGAGTGGGGCACCAAGCTGGCGATGGATGCGGCTCAGCAGGTAGGATTCATAGGCTGCACGTTTTGTACCCTTCCCCAAGGCCGCCGAGCCGTAGAGACAGAGCCGCACGGCCTCAAGAATCGTGGTCTTCCCGGCCCCGTTCTTCCCACCGACCAAGATAATCGGTCGGTCGGTAGTGCCCGATTCGAGGGACGGTTGTACGTCAATAACATGCTCACCAGGATAGAGGCCAAAGTTAATCAGGCGAAACTCGGTGAAGTACACGTCACGCATCCTCTGTGGTAGGCAGGTAGCCCTCAAGGCGCTGGTGATGGGCACCAACGGCGACGACGACATCGGCCTCGCTGCGCCACTCGCTGCGGAGGACTTCGTCAATGCGGGCATGGATGACCGTGCGCCCGGTCAGGGCTCCCCCCTGGCGCTGGCTCTCAATCAGGGCCAGCATCAGATCGAGCGGTAGCTCTTCCTCAGCACAGATCTGCGCCAGCAGGGCACGCTCGGATGCACCAAAGACCGCACCATCATCATGCGGCCAGGGAAGATCCTGGCCCGTGATCTGGCGGTACATCGCCGGTATCGAGTCGTCCCAATCATGGGCCTCGACTCGCCACAGCCGACGAATCTCATACAGCTCTTCCGGGCTGATCAGCTCATAATGATCATCGGGGCCATCGCGCTGCACCTGCATCTGCACGGTCAGCAGCCGGGTGAGCAACTCTTTGCGAAACGCGAGCCGATAGGGGCCACGAATGAGCAGTTCACCCTGGCCACGCTTACGGAAATGCACCAGCCCATCACGGCGACGGTAGTCGCGCACCTCTTTCCGCCGCTCGGGGTCTTGGGTGGCCGCAAGGAAATCGCGGAACTCCAGCATTGGAGCCATCCACTCCTCGCCGTTATCGATCATCGCCTCCATCGAGCGGTCGCGCTCGACCACGGTGCAGACCCAGCAGCCGAAGCGACTATTGCCACACGACGGCGTTGCGAGATCAACGACCAGGGGACACTCGCCCGATTGCGCACTGCGGTAGAGCGAGGCCAGATCGCGATTATTGCCGCCCCAGGGCGAGGGTACATTCAGTAGGTATGTCCACACATCATCAGTCGTGAAGTCTTCAATCGGTGTGTAAACATACGCACGCGGCAAGGTTGAGTGGCGCGAAAGCCGATACCCGGTGATCTTATAGTCGGCCATCACCTGGGCGCGGGACTGACTCTCGCTGTGGCGCTGTCCGAGCACAAGCACCACTTCGCCATACTGCGCAACCTTACTGAGAATGAAAGCATCGGCGGGCTTGATCTTCATCCGCTCGGTACACCAGCGAAACCGGCTATGCGGAGCGGGGTACCCACGGCCCATCAGATTCACCCAGAAGCCATCAACAATCTGGGGAGTCAGCCGATGAACCGTCAGCGGGAGTCCCGCCTCACGGGCCAGCCTGCCGATCTTCCCCAGATTGTCGTTCACGTGATCAACAATGACGGGCGTCTCGACTAAAGTGTCAGTCGCGATAACATAGACCGGCTTCGTCATCTGCTCACGCGGTAGGTCGCGCAGCGCATACCAGATCATCTGGAGCGAGGATGTCGAATCCTTGCCCCCGCTATAACCGATCACCCAGGGCATCTTGTTGGAGAGATAGACATCCCGAATCTCCTGATAGATGCTGCCGATAGTGCGGTGATCAAAAACCGATGCGGGTTGGGTCGTCATCGCTCCGTCTCCCGCAGATCTTCCTCGTCTACAACCGTATGCGCTACGGGCATTTGCTCCATGCGTAACTCTTCGGGAGAGAGCGGAAGGCCAAGCAACTGTTTCATTGCACTGGCAGTGCGGATGATCTGGGCGCGGGCCTTACTGAGCTTTCCACCAACCATTGCCCGGCCTTCCCACATCTGGTTTGTGCGCCGCCAGTCCATCGTGCGCAGCAGGCCCAGCGGCTCACGCCAGTTCCGGGGATGGGTTGCGATCAGGTCTGCACCCGCAATCCCCAGCGCATGGAGGGTCACGCTATGGAAATGGATATAGTCGCGGCGAAGCTCAAGGCTCGACGTTGCGCGCATAATCCGCTCATTCCACTCAGGGATAATCTCAGCGAGGGCCGTCCAATAATCAACAGCGAGTTGCTCTTCCTGAGCAGAGATCTCATCTTCGCCGTTCTTGCGCAGCAGGGCGCCGGTTGCGTAATAGATCCCGCTCAGGGTGAAGAGCTTGAGCGAACGGTTCGCAATGGAGGAGCGCTCCATCTCCGTCATCCCCTTGAAGGCGGGCACAACTGACGCAGCACGGCGCGCAACCTGGGCAAGTGGCGAGCGAAAGTCGTAGAGGATACCGATGGAGGCGCTGGCCCGAACTGCGTGCGTGTTGAGGTCAGCGAAGATTTGCTGGCTCCGTTTCAGCCCGGCATCGAGGTAAAACACCACGGCAATGGCTTCATCCCCAAGCTCGGGCTGCTCACGCAGCGCTTCCTCAATCGCCGCACGACGGTGCTGGCCGTCATTGACAATGAACGTCGCGGAGAGGGGCACGGTCAGTTCCCCGATATTCCGCTTCGCCCCTTCATCCCCGAAAGGAGTGAATATCACCTCGCCATCAACTGACGCGGTGATGGCTGAGAAGGCGTAATCCTGCGGATGCTCGACAATATATCGGGTGATGGCCGGGATTCGTGCGCGGTTTAGGACGCGCTGTGCGCGAAATTCGGGCGGAAGTTCCAGGCTATCAAACTGGAAGAGCCTCGGTAGCAGCTTGAGCGGACACATCGCGACGTAATATTCCCGGCCTGCCTGAACACCGCGCAGCGCAGGGAAGGTATAATGGAAGCTATCCATACCAGAGGCTCCGCATACTCAAGGTCGGCACAGAATTGGATATTGGGAAGGATACTGGAATGCTTAGGGAAGTGTTTTAGATACATACACGAGCAATTATACACGTCCTTTTTTCCTATGGCAAGCGCCGGTTGATGGCAGTGATCGAACTGTGGCGGTGGATCGAATGATTGTGGCGGGCGACTAATTCATAACCAGTTTAGGCAATAGACAAGGTTCGCAGGTGCCAGGTTTCAGGTTTACAGTGTGGCGATGAGGCGAGGATGCGACGAGGCGAGGATGCGACGAGGCGATGCTATCGCATCCTCGCCTCATCGCGTCCCAGCCACACTGTAAAGCTGTTCTGAACCATGTCTTAGGGATGGTTCAATCTAGCTTGACAGTTCAGCGATGAAACGATGACGCGGTGAGGCGTTCCGTATCGCCTCATCGCCTCATCGCCTCATCGCCTCATCGCAAGACTGTAAAGCTGAATGTACCCATTTTGAAACATGCCTTAGGATTGCTATACACCGGGGGGTGCTAACAGCGTTAGGCCGGTCTTCGGGCGGTGATCGCACAACTGGTGATCTTGCCGTCAAGGGCGTGAAGTGTCTCAATGGGCAGCAGACCCTCTGCCGCCAGAGCTTGGGCGCGTAGGTCTTCGGCCCCGTAACGCTGTGTCACCGTCAGGTCGATGTCGGTGAATCCGGCTGCCGCCAGCAGCGCCCGGTACTGACTCATCGAGAGCGCACCGGCAAAGCAGCCGGCCCAGCTCAGGGCGGTGCGCAGCTCCGCCTCGGCGATGGGCAGGTCGCTTAGATCACCATCGAAGACAATGTCGGAGACTGCCAGCCGCCCGCCGGGGCGCAGCGTGCGGAAGGCGTCGCTCAGCACCTGGCTCTTGTCGGGGGCCAAGTTGATCACGCAGTTCGAGATAATCACGTCAACCGAGTGGTCAGGTAGCGGGATAGCCTCAATGTCGCCCTTGAGGAAGCTGACATTGGTGGCACCAAGCTTCTGCGCATTGCGCCGGGCCGTCTCCAGCATGGCATCGGTCATATCAAGGCCGTAGACGAAACCCCCAGGGCCGACCTGGCGTGCGGCGAGCAGCACCTCTAGCCCGCCACCTGAGCCCAGGTCGAGGACAACCTCGTCGGGCTGGAGCTTGGCCAGGGCCAGAGAGTTGCCGCAGCCGAACGAGGCTGTCACCACATCGGTGGGCAGGGCGGTGATGGTCTCCGCGCCATAGAGGGCGATCTCGGTGCTGGTCGGGCCGCAGCAGGTCGGGCCACAGCAGCCGCTGGCGGCCTGGATGGCATTGCCGTAGTGTTCACGGACGGCGGCCTTGATGGCGGTTGGGTCGGTGACGATCTCGCTCATGGGGACGCTCCTTGTATTGATAGACTTCGATATGAGACAAGGCTCAGATCAGCTTTACAGTGTGGCGGGGACGCGAAGACGTGAGGACGCGAGGATGTGATCGCCTCGCCTCGTCGCATCCTCGCCTCATCGCCACACTGTAAAGCTGAAACCTTGTCTGATGCCGACAAAAAAAGCGGGAACCTGCTACCGCAGGGCATCAAACTGCGCCAGCAGACGGGCGCGAAGCGACTCCATAGCCGGGCGGAGTACAAAGTAGTAGGCCCACAGCCCCCGACGCTCGCAGTCGATCATGCCAGCCGCACGCAGCAGCTTGAGGTGGTGCGAGACCGTGGGCTGCTTCACCGGCAGGGCGGCTTCCAGGTCACACACACAGACCTGACCATCGCGCTGGGCGAGCATATCGAGGATCTGGAGCCGGATCGGATGCGCCAAGATACCCAGGTCGTCGCTGAGTGCGCGCACCTCGTCGGCACCAATACGCGGTGCGAGGCCAGGGTTGCAGCAACCAGGACTGCGCTCTTCGGTTATCTCCGTCAACTCCATCATAGAGCAATCCTAAACTGGTTATGAAAAGGAGTCGAGCCTTTAGGCGGCCTTATCCGGCTACAGCCTTGACTCCACACAACAACCCCAAGAGGATTGCTATAAGGGGGAGTGTATCAGATACATTGAAGAGTGTCAATATAGTTGTCTGCTGGGGGCAGGGCATGTGCAAAGTCAGCCGCTCAGCCCTCACCCCCTGCCCCTCTCCCTCACGGGGAGAGGGGATATTCCTCAGCAGGATGCCTCCGACTCCCCCTCTCCCGTTCTTGGAGAGGGGGCTGGGGGGTGAGGGTTGAGCGGCGGTAGATTCCTTATGTGAACAGTATTGGGGCAATAGAGCATAAGTAACGCTGTCACGCTGAGCGAAGCGAAGCGTCTCGGCCGGGATTCTTCGCTTCGCTCAGAATGACAGGACGCCTCACAGCGTTACTTCTGCGGTATTGCGTATTGGGGCTTCAGCCCCCCGGCGGGCGCCGCCGAACCTTGTCTAATGTTATAATCGCTCTGAGGCCACCACAGCGCCGCGTCATCGCGACCAGAGAGATATGTCACCATGTCCGTTAGGATCCCGCTTAACACGACCGGCCCGCTGGTTGATGCCACCTTTATTGCTCGTACAAACCAGCTCCTGATCGATGCGCAGATCAACGGCAAGCCCGTGCGCGCCCACATGGCCGACCGTGGTCGGCTCACCGATCTGCTCGTGCCGAATGCCCGCCTCCTCCTGGCCCCACGCGACGAGATCGGTCGCAAGACGGCCTTTCAGGTGGTGGGTGTTTACCAGGGCGATGAGCTCGTGTCATTAGACACACAGATGCCCAACCGGCTGGTGTCTGCGGCGCTGTCGAGCGGTGCCCTCCCGCAGTTTGCCCGCTACACAAAGGTGCAACGTGAGGTGACGGTGGGAGAGAACCGCTTTGACTTTCGGCTCGGCGAGGGGCTGAACACTTGCTACCTGGAGGTTAAGTCGGTTGGGTTGGTTGTTCGGCGTGTCGCCCGCTTCCCCGACGCGCCCACCGAGCGTGGCCGACGCCAGCTTGAACAGTTGGGCATGATGGCCCGCAACGGTCAGCGCTGCGCGGTACTCTTTATCATCCAGCGCCACCGCGCCCTCGCGCTGGTGCCCAATGATGAGATTGACCCAGGATTTGGCCGCGCACTGCGCGGTGCCCTCGCAAGCGGCGTTGAAGTGTATGCCTATCTCTGTCCGCTTACCACCGATGGCATCCAGCTCGGCCCGCCGGTGCAGGTCTTCGGGATGCTTGATTCGGTGCCACACGATCTCTAGGGTGTGTATGCTCAACGCTTCGGCCTTGTCGTTCGTCGCGAAGCTCAACCCGCCGCCCCTGCCGGTCGCGATTGTGGATCGCGGGCGGCTTGCCGTGCGCCTCGCCGCCTCCCCCGATGCCCGCCTGCTGCTGATCGTCGCTCCCGCCGGCTTCGGAAAAACGATACTGCTCACCTCATGGATGGCCGATGGCCGATGGCCGATGGCCGATCCGTCTCGCGCACAATCGTCACTCACCACTCACCACTCACCACTCATCGCATGGCTCTCCCTCGATTTGCGTGATGCCGACCCGACCCGTTTCTGGGTTGCGCTCGTCGCCGCTCTGTCGCGGGCCTTCCCTGGCCTGGGCGATCACGCCCACTCCATGCTTCAGTCGCCCCAGCCACCCCCGATAGAGGTGGTGATCGGTGCGCTGCTCGATGATCTTGGCACGCTGCCCGATCCGTGCCTGCTCGTCCTTGACGACTATCACGTGATCACCGATCCCGCGATCCACGCCGGGGTGTCTCTGCTGATTGATCATCTGCCACCACTGATGCGTCTGGCGATCCTCAGCCGCAGCGATCCGCCGCTGCCCCTGGGTCGTCTGCGGCTGCGTGGCCAACTGGTCGAACTACGCGCCGCCGACCTGCGCTTCACCCTGCCTGAGACGGCGGCTTTCCTGCGCGCCCACGGTCTCAGCCTTACCCCCGACGAGGTGGCCACCCTGGCCGACCGTACCGAGGGCTGGCCTGGTGCCATCCAGTTGGCCGCGATCTCGATCCGTGAGGGCGGTCAGCCCCGTCAGATCATTGCCGCCTTCACCGGCAGTAACCGCCATATGGTTGATTATTTAGCCGAGGAGGTACTCGCCCGTCAGTCCGCCGAGCGCCGCCATTTTCTGATCGCCACGTCAGTCCTCGACATGCTCTGCGCTGATCTGTGCGACGCGCTCATGAGGGCTGAGGGCTCAAGGCTGAGGGCTGATGCCGAACCTCAGCCCTCAGCCCTCAGCCCTCAGCCCTCAACCCTCAGCCCTCAGCCCTCAGCGGCTATTCTTGAGGAGCTTGAGCGTGCTGGTCTGTTTTTGATGCCGCTTGACCAGGAGCGCCGCTGGTATCGCTACCACGCCCTCTTCGCCGAGTTTCTGCGTGAGCGCCTGCGTCGTGATGCGCCCCAGCTTGAACTGCGGCTGCACCAGCGGGCCGCTGACTGGTACGCTGCCGCCGGTATGCCCGCCGAGGCGGTGAGCCACTTGCTGGCCGCTGGCGACGATGAGCGCGCTGCAGACCTGATCGAGCAGGAGGGCCGCCCGCTCTTGCTACGCAGCGAGACCGCCACGGTACTCGGCTGGCTGCGCGCGCTGCCAGAAGATCTGGCCCGCGCCCGCCCCGGCATCTGCCTGATCGAGGCGTGGGCGCGGGCCGTCTCCGGCCAGTTTGAGGCGGTTGAGACTCCGCTTGGCCACGTCGCGCAGATCCTTGCGGCATGTGACGGCGATCCCGACACGCCTACCGTGCTGACGGCACCCTTCACCCCGCGCAACCTGCGCAGCGAGATGCTGGCCGTGCGGGCCACGGTGGCTGGTCTGCGCCGCGATGCGATGCGGACGGTGGAACTGGCCTGCGCCGCCCTGGCCGAACTGCCCACCGACAGCGTGATCGTGCGCGGCGTGGTCTCCCTGATGCTCGGCAGTTCGGCCTATATTAGCGGCGATATGGCTGCCGCCGAGACGGCCTTGGACGAGGCCGCCCACGCTGGTCAGGTCGCTGACCTGCCGATCATCGCTATTTCTGCGCTGCGTCTGCTTGGCGAGCTTCACGCACGCATCGGCCAGTTGCATCGCGCCGCACGTACCTACCAGTCCGCCATCGATCTCGGCGCACGGCTCTACCCGGCCAGCGACCCGCTCGCCGGTCGTCCGGTGCCCGTTGCAGGTGCGGCCTATATGGGTATGGGGCTGCTGCACTATGAGTGGAATAACCTCGATTCCGCCGAGGCGCTCCTCACCGATAGCCTGCGCCTCGGTCGCCAGGGGGCGAATATCGAGATCCTGCTGATGGCACCCATCGGCTTGGCCCGGCTCCAGCAGGCCAGGGGTGATCGCGATATGGCGCGGGCCACGATGGCGGCGGCCCTGGCCTTCGCCCACACTACGGGCGTGCCGCGCCTGACGGACTGGCTCGGAGCCGAGGATGCTCGCCTGTCCCTGTGCCTGGGCGACACTGCCGCTGCTGCCGCATGGGATCAGGGGCGACGGCTCCAGATCGACGCGCCCCTGAGCTATCTTGAGGAGATTGACTACATAGCCCTGGCCCAGTTGCGTCTGGCCCAGGATCGCCCTGCCGAGGCTCGCTACCTGCTTGGTCGCCTGCGCTCCCTTGCTGCGGCCGAGGGCCGTCAGGGTTCGCTGATCGAGATTGATGCCCTGGCAGCGCTTGCTGTCGCCGCCGTTGGCGACCAGCCCGCCGCTCGAACAACCCTGTTGCGCGCCCTCGCTCTCGCCGAGCCGGAGGGCTATCTGCGCAGCTTTGCCGACATGGGCGAGCCGATGCGTGCGCTCCTCACCGACTGCCGCCTCACCCTTGCTCCACGCGCCGATGCGCCATCTCGTCAGGCTCTCGCCTCGATTGATCGCATCCTGGCTGTCTTTCCCGTCGCCCCGATCCGCCCGCCGACGGTTCCTGTCGCAGCGATGATCGAGCTGCTCTCCCCGCGTGAGCTTGAGGTGTTGGCCCTAGTGGCGGCTGGCCTTTCTAATCAGGACATCGCCGACCGTCTGATCGTCAGTATCAGCACGGTCAAGAAGCATATCAATAATATCTACGGCAAGCTCGATGTGATCAGCCGCACCCAGGCTCTTAAGCGGGCCAGGGAGCTTGGGCTGATTGTGTAGGGTTAATAGGGAATACTTTTAAGGGATTTGTCGCCGCTCAGCCCTCACCCCCCAGCCCCCTCTCCCTGAACGGGAGAGGGGGAGCCGGAGGCTTGCTGTTGCGGAATCTCCCCTCTCCCCGTGAGGGAGAGGGGCAGGGGGTGAGGGGGCAAGATCGGCTGTATTGGACGTAATAGGGAGGAGACGGTTGTGCTCGATCAGATCGATGTGGACCTGAAGCTGAGCAAGAACGAGTATCGCCAGCGCCTCGACGATATACAGGCCCGGCTCTACGATATGGAGCAGGCTCTGCTGGAGGCGAAGGTCCCGGTGTTGGTTGTGTTTGAAGGCTGGGCCGGGACGGCCAAGGTACGCACGATTAGTGTGCTGACCCAGCGGCTTGACCCGCGTGGTGTACGGGTACACCCGATCACTCCGCCGCGCACGTATGAGGCGCAGTACCCCTGGCTCTACCGTTTCTGGCTCAAAATTCCCAGCTACGGCCAGGTGGCGATCTTTGATCGCTCCTGGTATCATCAGGCGCTCACTGAGCGCACGCACAATATTGGCGACGCAGCGCTCTGGCGCGACCGCTGCGAGGATGTGGCGGCCTTCGAGCGCCAACTGGCCGCCGACGGCGTTGTGATGCTCAAGTTCTGGATGCATATCTCGCAGAAGGAACAGCACCGTCGCTTTAAGCAACTGATCGCCGATCCGCTCACCGCCTGGCAGGTGACGGACGAAGATCAGTGGCAGCACCGTCATTACGATAAGGTCTACGCAGCGGTGGAGGATATGATTGCCCGCACCGACACCGCTGCCGCGCCTTGGCACCTCATCCCGGCCACTGATAAGTACTACGCCCGGATCGCGATGTTTGAGAACATCCTGCACGCCCTGGAGGCGCGCATCGGTCGCCCTGCGGTGGCCCTGGAGGCCGCCACCCGGTCGGCGGGGCCAGATCTGAGCGGGGCATCGTTCCGCGACCGGGGCGATCCGCCTGCAAACGATCTGCCCGTGGCTCCGCCCGCATCGCCCTCCTCCCGCCCCGCAGGGTCGCGCACCGAACCCGGTATGCTCCAGCGGGTTGACCTGAGCCAGCGCCTGGATGAGCAGAACTACGCGCAGCGGCTGAAGCTGCTTCAGACCCAGGCGTACATGCTCGGTCTGCAGGTCTACCACCAGCAGCGCCCGGTGGTGATTGTGTTTGAGGGCTGGGACGCCGCCGGTAAGGGTGGGGCCATCCAGCGGCTCACCGAGAGGCTAGACCCGCGTGCCTACACGGTTCACACCAGCGCCGCGCCAGCCGGTGACGACAAGAATCGTCACTACCTCTACCGCTTCTGGCGGCGGCTGCCGCCGCGTGGCGCATTCGGGATCTTCGACCGCTCGTGGTACGGGCGTGTGCTGGTCGAGCGGGTTGAGGGCTTCGCCCGCCTGGATGAGTGGCAGCGGGCCTACGCCGAGATCAATGAGTTTGAGCGTCAACTGGTTGAGTTCGGGACGATCATCTGCAAGTTTTGGATGCATCTGAGTCCTGAGGAGCAGTTGCGCCGCTTCCACGAGCGCCAGAATGTGCCGTACAAGGCGTGGAAGCTCACCGATGAAGACTGGCGTAACCGCGAGAAGTGGCCGCTCTACGAGGAGGCAGTGAACGAGATGCTGCTGCGCACCTCGACGCCCACCGCCCCCTGGACGGTTGTTGAGTCGGAGGATAAGCGCTTTGGTCGGATCAAGGTGATGCAGACGGTGGTGGGTCGCCTGGAAGCCGAGTTGGGTAAGGTGAAGTTGTAGGTTAAAACTATCGCGGGTTGGCGAAATCGCCAACCGGCGATGGTTTCTATGGCGTGAGCAGATCGTCGAGATGCCGAGCGCCGAACGCCGATTCGACGATGTCAGCCAGACGATCATAAGGGTCGGGCGACGGCTCCGCGCCGCTGCCCTGCCAGCCCAGGCTGCTCAGCCAACCGCGCCGGAACGTCTGGTTGGCAAAGAGGCCGTGGATGTAACACCCCCAGATCCGCCCGTCGGCGCTGATGTATCCGTCGTCCTCGTTGGCCTGCACGCCGCCCCGGCTGGTGATCGTGGACAGGGGGCGTGCGGCGGAACCAGTGGTGCGCCCGGCGTGGATTTCGTAGCCGCGCAGGGGCGCGCCCTGTGCCCAGGGGGCACTGGCGTGGGCCTCGATCTGGACAGTGCGCTTCTCGGCGGCGAAGATCGTTTCTACCGGCAGCAGCCCCAGCCCCGGCGCGTCGCCGCCCGCGCCCTCGATGCCCAGCGGGTCGCTGATGCGCTCGCCGAGGAGTTGGTAGCCCCCGCAGATGCCGACGACGGCACCGGGGAAGCTGGCCAGGGCCGCGTCGAACCCGCGCTCGCTCAGCCAGCGCCGCGCCGCCAGGGTGTGCTTGGTGCCGGGCAAAATGATCGCCGCTGCCCCGGCGATCTCCTCTGGCCTATCGACATAACGTACATGCACCCCCGGCTCGCGGGCCAGCGGGTCTACATCGTCGAAGTTGGCGATAGCCGGGAGACGCAAGACGGCGATGGTCATCCCCGCACCCGTGGGCGCGGGGCCGCGCTCCAGGGCCACAGCGTCCTCCTCGGCCAGACCAAGATCGTCCACCCACGGCACCACGCCGAGTACCGGCAGGCCACTGCGCTGCTCCAGAATGGCGATCCCGTCACAAAAAAGGGCCGGGTCGCCACGGAAGCGGTTGACGACCAGACCCGTGATCAGAGCGCGTTCCTCCGGCTCCAACAGCATCAGGGTGCCCAGGAGTTGGGCGAAGATCCCGCCGGTATCGATGTCGCCCACGAGCAGGGTGCGGGCCTGAGCGTAGGTAGCCACCCGTGCATTGACGATGTCGCGGGGCTTGAGGTTCAGCTCCACCGGGCTGCCCGCGCCCTCGGCGATCACCAGGTCGCACTGGGCGCGCAGGGCGTCAAGGTTGCGCGTGACCACCTCCCAGAGCAGATCCTTGCGCTGCCAGAAGTCGCGGGCGTCGAGCGAGCGCCAGGGCCGTCCCTCAACGATGATCTGGCTGCGCATCTGGCCCTCGGGCTTGATCAGGATAGGGTTCATCTGCACGGTCGGGGCCATGCGTGCCGCCTCGGCCTGCACCGCTGTGCTGCGCCCGATCTCACCACCATCAGCGGTGACGGCGGCGTTGTTACTCATGTTCTGGGCCTTGAAGGGAGCCACGCGCAGCCCGCGCCGTGCGGCGATGCGGCAGAGGGCGGTCACCAGGGTACTCTTACCCACCGATGATGCGGTGCCGAGGACCATTATGACGGGAGCAGGCATAGTTAATGATAGCTTTCAGGTGAGATACCCACGGCTCAAGCTCGTGGGTATATCACAGCAGTTCTCTCCATACGTCAAGCAGCCGGGCGTTCTCCTCAGGGCGGCGCGGGGCCACCCGCACCCATGCCTGCAAGCCGAACGAGGCGCAGTCGCGCACGACATAGCCACGCCGCAGCAGGGCTAAGCGGGTGGCCGCGCCATCGCCGGGGTGGACAAGCATAAAGGGCAGATCGTCGCGGTGGACGGGCAGGCCCAGGGCGAGCAACCCGTCGCGCAGGGCGTCGCTACCGGCCCAGATCTGAGGCATGCTGGTAGGGAGAAAGGCGTCGTCCGCCAGGGCGGCCAGCCCGGCGGCCTGGGCCGGACTGCTCACGCTCCATGTGGGCTGGTAGGCGGCGATACGCACAATCAGCCCGGCCTCGGCCAGCAGGTAGCCCAGGCGCAGCCCGGCGATGGCGTAGCTTTTGGTGAGCGAGTACAGTCGTAGCAGGCTTGCGGGGGCCGCCACATCATCCAGTGGGTCACCGCCGTGGTCACTGTCACGCAGAAAACTGCGGTAGGCCCGGTCAACCACGAGCAACCCGCCCGCCGCCGCGCACGTTTCGGCCAAACTGAGGATCGTGTCCGATGAAAAATCAACCCCGGTGGGATTATTCGGCGTACACAGCCAGGTCAGGCGCGGACGTGCCCGCTTGATCGCTATCGCCAGCACGTCGGCATCAAGTCGGAACTGGCCGCGCTCGTGGGCGCGCACCTCGACGATCTGCGCCCCCGCCAACTGGCAGACATAGGTGTACTCACCAAACGTCGGGCCGACGACCAGAGCTCTGTCGCCGGGGCGCAGCAGGGCGCGAGCGATCAGGTGGATCAGCTCGTTGGCCCCGTTCCCAGGCAGAATCTCGGCTGGGTCGCAGCCGTGGTGTCCGGCGATGGCGTGGCGCAACTGGTGGCAGCTACGATCCGGGTAGGGCGTCGGGTTGAGGGCCGCCAGGGCTGCGGCTACGCCAGCGGGCGGGCCGAAGGGGTTGATGTTGCTACTGAAGTCAATCAGCGGCCCCGGATCAATCCCGAGGGTCGCCAGTTCAGCGTGGTCAAGCGCACCGTGGACGATCATGATCATCCTCCTGTGCCCAACTCGCCGCCAGACGCCTGATCTCTACCGGCAGTCCGGCCACCACCAGATAGACCTCGGCGGCAGCGACGGCGACCTGCTGGTTTGCCCGGCCCAGCAGGTCGCGGTACACCCGGCCCAGCGGGTACTCCGGCACAAGGCCCATTCCCACCTCGTTCGTGACGACCAGCAGGGTCAGGGCGCGGGCGCGGGCCACGGCGAGGATCGCCGCAACCTCGGCGACCACGGCTGGCTCGGGGTCGGCCTCGTGCGCGAGGAGCAGGTTGGTGATCAGGAGCGAGAGACAGTCGAGCAGGACGGCGCTGCCAATAGGGATCGCGCTCAGGGCGACGGACGGGGCCAGCGGAGCCTCGACCGTTGGCCATGTAGCAGGGCGCTGGGCCTGGTGACGGGAGATCCGCTCGCGCATCTCGTCATCGCCCGCCTCAGCGGTGGCCAGGTAAACCACCGGGAGACCCAGGCGGGCGGCGTACTGCTCGGCGCGGGTACTCTTGCCGCTGCGCGCCCCGCCAGTGAAGAGGATGATCATAAAAACCTTATATGGTATGGTTGGTGTGCGGCTAAGCCGCACACCAACCATACCACATAGAAGAGTCGGGCGCAGTCCCAGCGACAAGGCATAGATAAGGCATAAACATGTGGAAGCCCGCCCGCCGGGGGGCTGAAGCCCCAATACTTTTCGAATAACAGGGATCTGCCGCCGCTCAACCCTCACCCCCCAGCCCCCTCTCCCTGAGCGGGAGAGGGGGAGTCGGACGCATCCTGGTGCGGAATCTCCCCTCTCCCCGTGAGGGAGAGGGGCAGGGGGGGAGGGGGC